>ERZ827440.4108-NODE-4108-length-10182-cov-3.320332_pt1 | contig 10182 bp, 10 predicted proteins | sample MGYA00519774_ERZ827440 | MGnify/ENA primary metagenome ERZ827440 (study PRJEB31778, sample SAMEA3449302) | human gut metagenome | biome: human gut; feature: human-associated habitat; material: faeces | place: United Kingdom | collected 2010/2012 ... | reverse complement strand
GCAGACGGATGCTCTTGCATCCCTTGTCCTTCAGCAGCTGGATGGCTGCGATGGAAGAACCGCCGGTGGCCAGCATGGGATCTACGACGAATACTTCACGCTCTGCACAGTCTGCAGGCAGCTTGCAGTAATATTCTACGGGCTTTAAGGTCTCCGGATCACGGTACAGTCCGATATGTCCTACCTTTGCAGCCGGGATCAGGGACAGCATTCCGTCTACCATACCAAGGCCTGCGCGCAGGATGGGTACCAGTGCCAGTTTTTTACCCTTTAACTGTTTTACGGTAGTCTTGCAGATGGGAGTCTCGATCTCTACTTCTTCCAGCTTCAGATCCTTGGTAGCTTCATAGCCGATCAGCATGGCGATCTCGCTGATGTTCTGTCTGAAATCCTTGGTTCCTGTTTCCTTTCTGCGGATGATTCCGATCTTCTGCTCAATTAAGGGATGGTCCATAACTACTACTTTTGACATATGATTGTCCTCCTGTGTTTTAGTGTTGTTGGTTGTATTTTGCGCCCCAGCTCAGATTTCTTCGATCAGGCTGATTCTGCGGCTGTGTCTCTCTTCTCCGGAAAAGGGTGTGTTCAAAAAGGTCTCAACGATCTCCAGTGCCAGATTCTCTCCTACGATACCTGCTCCCATTGCCAGCATATTGGCATCATTGTGCAGCCTGGTCATTTTTGCAGAGAGCGGCTCCGAACACAATGCACAACGGATACCTTTTACTTTATTAGCTGAAATACTGATACCAATACCAGTAGTGCAGATCACAATGCCCTTTTCGCAGGTACCGGCTGCCACAGCCTTTGCTGCCGCATGCCCGAATACCGGATAATCACAGCTTGCCTTGCTGTCGCATCCAAAATCCTGAAAAGGAATATTATTCTCCTCTAAATATTTTTTAACTCTTTCTTTCAGATCATATCCACCATGATCACTTGCGATTGCTATCATTTTTATTCTCCTTATATTTAAAATGAAATTTAAAGCTTTACAACCTTATGCCCCGCCGCCTTCAGCAGCCGGTTCATAATAGCCTGTCCGAAACCATCCGTGGAAAATCCCTCAGAATAGATTTTGGTGACACCTTCATCATCGAATTCTCTCAGGATCGTATACAGATGTCTGGCAATGCTGTCTTCATCCCTGCGGCTGCCGACACTTTTTACCACATCTGCCGTATACCCGGAAAGCATTTCTTCCGTTCCGATAATACCGGTCTTCTCTCCTGCCGCATGATCCGCTGCAGCTTCCCGGTTGATATATTCTCTCACCTGTTCCGGCGTACCTTCCACAATGGTGAGTTCTCCCCTGGGGGCATAATGTCTGTATTTCATACCGGGCGCCTTGGGGGCCTGTCCACTGTCTGCCCGCAGGATCGTGGCATCTGTGTCCACCGTTCCCAACACCGCACTGAGCTTTTCCCGGGTGATATATCCGGGGCGGAGAATCTGCGGCGGACTCACCGTCAGATCAATGATCGTGGACTCCAGTCCGATTCCCACTTCTCCACCGTCGATAATGGCATCGATCCGGCCCATCATATCTTCCACGACATATTTGGCCACGGTAGGACTCGGTTTCCCGGAAGTATTGGCACTGGGTGCCGCAATATATCCGCCGCTGTACTCGATCAGCTTCTGTGCCGCCGGATGTGATGGCATACGGATGGCTACCGTATCCAGTCCTCCGGTGGTCTCGTAAGGCACTGCATCTGACTTCGGCAGGATCATGGTAAGGGGACCCGGCCAGAAAGCATCGGCGATCCTGCGTGCTTCTTCCGGCACATCCCCTGTTATTTTGTAAATGTCTTCAAACCGGTAAATATGCACGATCAGTGGATTATCCGAGGGTCTGCCTTTCGCTGCATAGATCCGCTTTGAGGATGTCGGGTTCAATGCATCTCCGCCCAGACCGTATACTGTCTCCGTAGGAAATGCCACCAGACCTCCCCGCCGTAAAATCTCTCCGGCAGCTTTCAGTTTAGCATCATCTTCCTCACTGACCGGACCGTCTCCGGGTTGAATCTTGATGATCTCTGTATTCATATTTTTTACCTTCTGTGTTCTAATGCATTTGGAAATAGTATATCATAGATGCGGTAAAATGGAAAGAGACTGTTTCAGGTACCGCAGAATTCCCTTATGGATCAGCCATGCAATACGATCCTGATATTCTTCATCGCAAAGCTTTTCCGCCTCCGCTTGATTTGACAAAAATCCACACTCCACGATCACGATGGTTCCTTTGGTCTTCTTCAGAAGATAATAACTGTCGTTGGCCTTGACTTTGCGATGATTCTCCGGGTCCAGTCCCCGTACCAGCTGATCCTGAATGCCGGAAGCCAGTGTCTCGCTTCCCATACTTCCGGTATAATAAAACACCTGCGCCCCATGTACGTATTCCTCCGGATAACTGTTCTGGTGAATACTTACCGTCAAAACAGGATCGGTTTTTTCTATGATTTCTATCCTGCGTTTCATATCCTGTACCTTTTTATTGGAAGCATGCGCATCATACAATCCGTCCTCCGTCTCCCGGGTCAGCACCACTTCCACATCTTCCGCTTCCAGATATTTTTTCAGTTTTTGAGCAATCTGAAGGTTGATATCCTTTTCCGGTGCCCCATTGATGCCGATCTTCCCCGGATCGTCTCCTCCGTGTCCGGCATCGACGACCACGCAGAGTCTCCCGGAGTCATCTGCCCCCATTCCCGTCTCCCGCAAAGCATTTACCGCATGCATCGCACCAACATATTCTGCCGCTTCCCTGCCGGTCAGCGCCATCGACAGAATTAAGAGCCCTGCCATGATCAGTTTCAATGCCTTCTGTTCCATTTTTTCAGCCGCCTTATTGTATTCTATATGATTTTATATGCATTTTCCGCAGGAAATATCTTCCCGATGCAAAATCTTCCAAAATTAAGAAATCCTTTTGTTTTAACCTATTGCATCCTGTTGCCTGTTCAGCGTATAATAAACACATGAAATCGAATAGAAAAACACTTTCCGTAATCTTATTTATATTGGCCGGAATTTGTATCCTGGCAGCAATTATTCTCTTCGTGAGGGGTCACATGGAGGACCGGCACATGGAAGAATCCCTGGATGCTTTAAGACCCACTGAGTCTCCGGCAGAGACCGTTCCTTCTTCGGAACCTGAGACCATTGCAGCTGCTACGACGGAATCCGCCGCGGAAGAAGCGGTTCCCGCTCCGGAAGAGGTCACCAGGGTTCCCAATCCTTACGCCGACAGCTTTCTTGCCAACGAAGACATGGGCGCATGGCTGCAGATTCCCGGCACCGGGATCGATTATCCGGTGATGTGGACTCCGAGAGATGAGTCCTATTATCTGTATCGTGCTTTCGACGGCAGCGAGAATAAAAACGGCTGCCTCATATTAGATACGGACAGCTGCCTGGATCCCCTTTCCACGAATCTCATCATTCACGGTCACAACATGAAATCCGGTGCCATGTTTGGCAATCTCACGGATTATGAGGATCCGGATTTTTACGAAAATCACAAAAATATTATCCTGTACACCGAAGAATGTCAGCGCAATTACGAAGTCATTGCTGTCTTTCGTTCCCAGGTCTACCGGAAGACCGATCAGGTATTTAAGTTCTACAAATTTTTCCAGGCGGATACCCAGGAAGAATTTGATGACTTTTATAACAATATCAAGCAGTTATCCCAGTATGATACCGGTGTTACCGCACAGTTCGGAGATCATTTTCTGACACTGTCTACCTGCGTGTATCACGTAGAGCAGGGCCGGTTTGTAGTCGTTGCCAAGGAAACGGAACCCGGCGATCACTACCTTCCCATACAGGAATAACCAACAATCTATCAGGAGGATTTTCTTATGAAAAAACTGAAAAAAATCGTTACACTGCTTACGCTTGCAGCTGTGTGCCTGACTGCTCCCGCATTCGGCAAGATCACAGCCAAAGCAGCAGAACCCAACACCTATGTTCTGAACTTTTCCCCCTCCAAAGGTGAATGGCGCTTCAAGCCTGCATCCTCATGGTCCGAAGAAGTTCAGGACCGCGAGCTTTACTATATGATGCAGGAAATCAAAGACGGTGACTACATCGTAGTCCAGAATGATGTCGACTGTAACCCTCTGAATCTGAATGTTCCCGTACGTCTGGGCAACCTGACGATCAAGAACAGTGTCAAGACTCCTGTCATCACCGCAAAAGGTTATGACAATGTCTATGTTCTGGACGGTACTACCGCGGCAATTAACGGTGATGTATCTCATGCCTATGTATACGGCGGTGCACGCGTTAATTTCAATAATAACGTTGACACTTTGGAAATGTACGGCTACGGCAATGAATACAACAATCTGCATGCCTATATCAACGTTGTCGGTACGGTAAATCATCTGTCTGCCAAAGACGGTCAGACCATGGAGACTTATTATGACTACTACAATTTTGCAGCCAATAAGCTGTACACCGAGGATGGCGCCTTAAGAACCGATGCACAATATTACAGCAAGACCGCTCCCGCTGCCGCCACCGAAGCTGCACAGCCTGCTGCAACTGCTCAGCCTGCTGCAACTGCTCAGCCCGCTGCAACCGCTCAGCCCACCGCTTCCTCTTCCGCATACGATGATGTGCCCAAGACCGGTGAAAGCGCTCTTGCTATTTATCTGTTGGGTGCCGCAGTTCTCTGTGTTGTATCCGGATATGCACTTCGTAAGAAAAACGCATAATTACATTATAAGAGCACAAAATGCCTGGCCAAAACGGCCAGGCATTTTATATTGCTTATTATTGCAGGTAGGCGTTGATCAGTTCCCAGGCTGCCTGTGTTCCGTAGCCGAGTCTCCATACTGCCACACCACCGATATTCTTGGTAGTCATCATATTCAGCTTCACAGCGATGGATTCCGCATCCTCCAGCCAGATCTGATAATTTACGCTACCGGAAGTCCATTCCGCATAATTCTGGCAGGTCACTTCATCCCATTCTGCACTCACGCCTGCTTTACTCATGAAGTCTGCTTCATTGCGCATTGTGATATATTCGTCTGTCACATCCGTTCCTTCCGTCTTCCACAGGATCGTATAGAAGGGAAGTGCATTCACTACTTTATTCGCCGGTACTTCCTGAAGCGTTCTATCCAGTCCGTCCGATACATAGCTGATGCTTGCAACACTTCCGGGATCCTTGCTTCCGTGCCAGTGCTCATCATATCCCATGATGATCACATAATCCGCAACTTCTCCCTGAATATCCAGGCGATAGTAGTCATTGAAATTAAAAGGTACATAATTATCGATTGACAGTACCAGTCCCTTATTGCGGCACTCTATCGACAGTTCTCTTAAGAACTCCACATAATGCGGTCCGCAGTCACTGCTCAGCTGTTCGAAATCCACGTTAATCCCGTCAAGTCCCAGTCCCACTGCCGTATCCGTCACATTTTTCACCAGGTTCTGTCTGGCCGTGGTGGATGACAGCATATTCAATGTACTGATAGATATGCCGTTTTCATTCGCATAATTAAAATTATCCAGCACACCCCACACCTGCAGTCCCATCTGATGGGCGGTCGTTACATAACCCGCTGTTGCAAAGCTTCGGAACGCTCCGTTTTCATCCGTCATACTGAACCAGGTAGGTGCGATCACGTTCATTCCTTTCGTGCCGGACACCATAGAGTATAAGGTATCATTACCTGCGACACCTCCTATGGAATGCCAGCCGAGGCAGATCTTGCTGTCTGCGGTAAGGGATGTATACTCCGGTGCCTGATAATCTGTCACCGGTGTTTCCGTCTCCTCCGTGATCTCACCCAGGCGTTTATTTTCCACATATCCGATGACTGCATCCGCTGTCTTTACCTTACTCCAGGTCTCCATCTGTTCCAGTATCTCAAGGGTATCTCCCTTGACTGCCTGTGTCAGGATCGGGCTCTTTACGCCGCCTCTCAGCCGGACTGCGGTATCCTTTTTCAGCTGTGCTACCTGTCTGGTTCCCCATTCGGTATTGACCTGTACATGTCTGTCATAACATTCATAGGAATAATTCGTAAACAGTTTTACATAGTCAGCTGCCACATATACGTTATCTCCGTCCGTGAAGCTGATCACATAACCGGCTTCCTGTGTTCCTTCCGTTGTCGTATATGCAGTCTCTCCGAATGTTGTCCGGATCACTTCTGTCGGAGTAGCATATAACAACAGATTCTCTGTCTTATCCGCATAAAATACTTCGTTCAAATATTTATGAACAGTTGCCAGATCGAAATAGCACACACCGTCTTTGATCAGTGCCTGTTCCTCCACCATTTCATTCTGTAAAATAATGGCACTCCTGTCGTTCTCTGACACCTGATAGAATTCATTCCAGTCGGCTTCTTCCTTGCTGTAGGAATATTTATCCAACAGCACTTTGCCCAGTGCGCAGCCACCGATCACAAGGATCAGCAGGATCGCCACGATCACCGGTAATACTTTTTTCTTCATATGTGCTCCCATCCGCGGGGGATTCCCCGCATTGTTCTTGCCTCTTCTTTCGTTCCGTCCGTCTCCCGGCAGAACAGTCTTATTCTATCACAATTCCCGCATATAATACAAGGAACAATACTCATCCGGTCACACACTGCAGGACACAGCCAGAGAGGCAATCCCATTTTGCGGTCCCGCAGCGTATGTTCCTTCCCCTCTGACCGTTCCGGCCATACGGGCGCTGACACCTCCTAAATGACAGTTCCGGGCCATCCACAGCAGCTTTGGACCAAAAGTATTCGTGAAACACTTATCCCTCTGCTGCGTTTTCCGGTACTTGTATGAATATAAATGCCTCTGACGGTACTTCTTTAAGGTAGTTCAAATAAAACATTGGAATTATGATTGTGAAAAATTTCGTTGAAATATTATGACCAGACACGTATACGCCTGTAAGACATCTCCATACTATATTTTACAAAACAATAAATACTCTCCATCGTTTTGTGAATACAAATAAAAATGGGATGAAACGGAACGAATCGTTCCTCGTAAATCAACAAGAAAATAAGAAATCCGTCAGCCTCCTCTCCGTACCGGAGTATCAGAGGCATCTATAGGTGAGATTATATACTGTAATGTCTTGTTTGACAAGCTCTTTTATTAAATTTTTTTAAACTGTGAAAGGCTTCTATTGACTAAAATATAGGGAAAGTATAAGCTATATACCATACCAATGCGAAGGCAGAAAGGAAGTGTTGTCGCATGAAAATAGAAAAAGTAAATGAAAATCAGATTCGCTGCACGCTGACCCGCGAGGATCTCGCCAGCCGCGAATTAAAAATAAGTGAGCTTGCCTACGGTACGGAAAAGGCAAAATCCCTATTCCGTGACATGATGCAGCAGGCCAATTTTGAATTTGGCTTTGAAGCCGAAGACATCCCTCTGATGATCGAGGCCATCCCGCTGAATGCGGACTGCATCGTGCTGATCATTACCAAAGTAGAAGACCCGGATGAACTGGATACCCGTTTTTCCCGTTTTGCTCCTTCCGTTACGGAAGAAAGTGATGAGGACAGTGATGAGAGCACTGCAGACGAGGTTCTGGATCTGTTCCGCCGTATCCAGAGCGAAGACAATACCGCAAACGCTCCTGAAGCTCCTTCTGCGTCCGCTCCCGAGGAAAGTGACAGTGTACGTTCCCGCCTGTTCCGTATGGAATCTCTGAAACAGGTGATCAATGCGGCAGTAATAGCCGGAAGCCATTATCATGGGCTCAGCACGCTGTATCACGAAGAGGGCACCGACGGGTATTATCTGATCCTGACGCAAGGCGAAGAAGATCGCGAGGTCTTCGACCGTGTCTGCAATGTCATCTCTGAATACGGTATTCCCAAGCGTTCCACACCGGCAAGCCTTACTTTTCTTGAGGAACATTGTTCCACACTGATCGCCGAACATGCTTTACAGCGTCTTTCTAATACTTCAATGTAACAACAGATTGTAACATTCAGGAGAGTTCCCACTTTGTGGGGACTCTCTTATTTTATTTTTATAGCTGTTTTATTCTTTTCCCTAGCGGCGGGGCTACGGGAAAGGAGGCGGGAAATGCATAACTTGAAAATATTACCTTATTCGCATATAATGATGTTTAATATACGAAGCAATCCGTAGGCATGCAGCTTACGCAATTCCATACACATTCGGGATTACAAAGGGACGAACCGCCGGCTACAGTGGAAAGGATGTACACGATATGATTTCCGATGAAGAATTATACCGACAATATTTAAGCGGCGATGAAACAGGGCTGGAAGAATTGATAAGAAAATACGACAATCCACTGACCTTATACATCAATGGCTATCTGCATGACATTCACGAGGCGGAGGACCTGATGATAGAAGTATTTTCCTACCTGTTCGCCAAAAGGCCCCCTATCCGGGATGGCGGATTCAGGGCTTACCTGTATAAAGCGGCGCGGCACATGGCTTTGCGCCACAAAAGCATCCGGCGACATCACTTCTGTCTTGATGATCTGACCAAAGAGCCGGAAGGCGGGAAACTGGTGGATGAGGTGATCCGGACAAAAGAACGGAATCAGATCCTGCATTTATGTATGGGTGAGTTGCATCCGGATTATAGAGAGGCTCTTTATCTGACCTATTTTGAGGGTATGAGTTACCGGCAGGTTGCTGAAGTTATGGGGAAAAGCGTGAAGCAGATCACTAATATAATGTACCGGGGAAAAGAGCGTCTGCGAGGATTATTGGAACGGGAGGGAATAACAAATGCGGAGTCATGAGGAACGGATCGCAGAAGTCCGACGAAGGATTACAGAGAAACAACGACAAAAAAGACGAAAGCAGCGGCGGATCGTTGCTATTTCCTGCATAGCGGCATGCCTTGCTGTGATCTTCGGGGCTTCCTTTGTCATGCCTGGGATTTCCGGGCAAATGGTGCCGGGGAACTCCTCCGGATATGAAACGGCGGCAACGATCCTCGGCGGAGGTGCTGCACCTGAATATATCATAATAGGGGTGCTTTCATTTCTTCTCGGCGTATGCGTGACGATCCTGTGTTTTCGTGTCCATCTGCTGGACAAAGAAGATCAGGCAGAGCAGAGGGGGGACCACGCCAATGGAATTGATCATTAATCTTTTGCAATTTTTCGTCACCCTGCTGGGCTTCTGTCTGAGCGGCATTCGTTATCTGAGACATCGGACACTGTCATATTTTCTGCTGATTTGCTTTTATGGCTGTTTCGCACTGGGTTCCCTGTACTGGACATTGTATCTGTTATTGTTTTCCGAAACACCACGGATCTTTTATGTATCGGAATTCGGCTGGGTCTCCAGCGTTATTTTTCTCTGTCTCCTACAATATACTCTCTCCTCCCCGGAGGAAAGAAGCTTTTCCTGTCGGAAATCCCTGCTGGCTCCGCTGATCGGAGTTCCGTTGTGCGCATTTTACTGTACCTTTGGTGACATTCTCTCCAACCTGCTCTGGTGCGGCATGATGATCCTTGTCTCCTATCGTTCCATCCACGGTCTTGTCTACGCAGAGACACAGACGGGAAAAGGACGGAACCTGCGGTATTTTCACATCGGAATCCTCTGCTATGTTGCGGTAGAATACACTCTGTGGACCTCCGGCTGCTTCTGGCCGGGCGACTCTATCTTCAGTCCCTATTGCTGGTGTGATCTTCTGCTGACGTTCTGCCTTTTCGGGCTGCTGCCTGCCACAGGAAAGGCGGTGCGGACATGACCTATATTGAAAATGTATTTATCTGTATGGCCTCGCCCCTGTTGATCGCCGCCCTGTGCATGGGTAGGCGGCAGGCCAAATTCTTTCTGTGCTGTCTTGCAGGAATGGGGGCATGCCTGCTCTCCGCTTACATCAATACCTTCTTTGCCGCTCTTTACGCAGCGGATACGCTTGCCGCCACCGCAGAGATCGCACCTGTGGTAGAAGAAGTGATGAAACTCCTGCCGCTGCTCTTTTATCTTCTTGTATTTGAGCCTGAACCGGTGCCGATAAAAAATGCTGCCATCATCGTTGCACTTTCCTTTGCCACCTTTGAGAATGTCTGCTATCTGATTCAAAACGGAGCCGGACATTTTTCCTTTATCTTTTTCCGGGGCTTCGGGACGGGGGCCATGCACGTGCTCTGCGGCATGATCGTCGGCGGAGGGCTGGCGTATGCGTGGC
>ERZ827440.4100-NODE-4100-length-10215-cov-3.180512_pt1 | contig 10215 bp, 10 predicted proteins | sample MGYA00519774_ERZ827440 | MGnify/ENA primary metagenome ERZ827440 (study PRJEB31778, sample SAMEA3449302) | human gut metagenome | biome: human gut; feature: human-associated habitat; material: faeces | place: United Kingdom | collected 2010/2012 ... | reverse complement strand
GATGAAAGCGAAGTACTTTCACCGGCCGATGACATTTACCACATTAATAAAAAAGAGTTCAAAGTACCATTCGTATGTGGTGCAAGAGATCTCGGTGAGGCACTCCGCCGTATCGCAGAGGGTGCATCCATGATCCGTACAAAAGGCGAGCCGGGAACCGGAGATGTTGTACAGGCAGTACGTCATATGAGAGCCATGAATGCGGAGATCCGCCGCATCCAGAACTTAAGAGCAGACGAATTATTCGAAGCAGCAAAACAGTTACAGGTTCCGGTTGATCTTGTGGAATATGTTCATGAAAATGGAAAGCTTCCGGTCGTAAACTTTGCAGCAGGCGGAGTTGCGACACCGGCAGATGCGGCACTGATGATGCAGCTTGGAGCAGAAGGTGTATTCGTAGGGTCCGGAATCTTCAAATCTGGTAATCCTGCAAAGCGTGCGGCTTCTATTGTGAAAGCAGTTACGAACTACACAGATGCAAAACTGATCGCTGAACTTTCGACAGATCTTGGCGAAGCAATGGTAGGAATCAACGAACAGGAAATTGAATTATTAATGGCAGAAAGAGGAAAGTAAGATGACGATTGCAATCTTGGCAATGCAGGGAGCATTCTTAGAGCATGGACAGATGCTGGACCGCCTGGGCGTGGAACATTTTGAAATCCGGAAAAAAGAAGATCTGAACCGTCACTTTGATGGTCTGATCCTTCCGGGTGGAGAAAGTACCGTTATGAGAAAGCTTCTGATCGAACTGGACATTTACGATACATTGAAACAGAAGATTGAAGACGGGCTTCCGGTATTCGGAACCTGCGCCGGACTGATCCTTTTGGCAGAGCGGGTGGAAGACGGAGTTCCATGTTTTGGTACGATGAATATTCTGGCAAAGCGGAATGCGTATGGAAGACAGCTTGGAAGCTTTTATACAGAAGATGAGATGAAAGAAATTGGAAAGATTCCAATGACATTCATCCGTGCACCGTATATTGACGATGTCTACGGAGAGGCAGAGATACTTGCCGTAGTAGATGGAAAAGTTGTGGCCGCAAGACAGGGCAGCCAGCTTGCAACTGCGTTTCATCCGGAACTGAATGATGATACAAGTGTGCATGCATATTTTGTAGAAATGATAAAAGGAAGCAAGGCACAGGCTGTATAGAAACGTCATTTATAATATGAAGACGGAACGACATTTTATGTAATAGGATAGTACTGTGTTTTTGAAAAGGAGATGTAAAAAACTCGATTGAGTTTTTTTACATCCCCTTTTTTGCGCTTGTTGTCTTCATTTATAAGAGAAAATAATTTACCACGTTAAAATTGTACAAAAATAAAAACAAATAAAATCCACAAAACATAGTTGACAAATAGGAAATATATGAATATAATACAAAACATATCAAACAGATAGGAAAACTAAAATACAAAAAGGAGAACAAAGCGATGGTAAGAAGATATGTAGAAACAAGCAAAAAGAACATGATGTGTTGCTGCTGTATGATGTCGATGATGGATACAGCTTGTTAATCATGCATATCATGTTACCTGAGATAAGATAGAGATAAGAAGAAGCGGGTACACGATATCAGGATGTATCCGCTTTTATTATATCCAGATAGGCGGACACGATGAAAGGAGTTCGAAAATGGCAGTAAAACTGATTGATGAATTACAAAAAGAAATAAAAGCGGCCGGCGAAGCAGTTAAGCAGGAAGCGTATGAAAAAGCATATGATCATGTATTTCAGATCCTCGATAATCTGGAAAAGTTGTTGAATGACAACAGATACCTGGAAGGAAATGAGATTACAGAGGAAGACAAGCGATTATACGACATCTTGATCCGGTTCGATGCAGTCTATTATTTCAAACAGAGACTGAACAGAAAGGCATTGAGGGATTATGACAACCTTTGGAATTACGCAAAAGAATTATACAGCATTCCGGAGTATAAAGAATTTGCAGATTTCGAAAAGATCAAACAAGAAGAACTTCTCGGAACCAAAGAAGAAAATCCATACCAGATCGTAGGACTTGGACCGGATGAAAGTTACTGGAATGAACCGAACAACAGAGCAGAGAAATTTGCTTAGAATATACAGTATCGATAAGAAGGAGAACGGCATTTGTCTACAGATCTGTTCGAATAAAACAGAAGAAAAGATAGAAGAAAGTCAGAAAAAAGGAGACAGTGACATGGCAGAATTTGATTATGAAGTAGTAAATGGAAGAAAGATTAGAGTTCGTCCGGTAGAGACAGTTTCAGAAGTAGATGAGAATGGATATTTCGTTCGTCAGCCGAATCATTTCACTGAAGGATTCGGAGAAGGAAAGAATCCGGTAGAAGCAGGCAGATACAGACTGGTGTGGGCAAAGCTTTGCCACTGGTCTAACAGAGCTTCTATTGTAAGAGAACTTCTTGGATTAGATGAAGCGATCAGCGTGAATATGGTAGATCATGCAGATCATGAAAAGAACCTTGGATGGGAATTCGTATATGACAAAGATAACGTAGATCCGGTTCTGGATATTCAGTTCTTAAGTGAAGCATATTACAAAGCAGACGATGATTATACAGGAAGAACTACCGTACCTGCACTGATCGATGTAAAGACAGGAAAAGTAGTAAATAACGATTATCATAAGCTGACTAATTATTTTGAAGTAGATTTCAAACCATTCCATAAAAAGAATGCGCCGAATCTGTATCCGGAAGAGTTAAGAAATGAGATCGACGAGATGAACTACTGGCTGTTCGATAACATCAACAACGGAGTATACAAGACAACCTTCTGCAGATCGAAAGAAGCTTACTGGGATGCATACAATTCTTTCTACGCGGCAATGAATCTGCTGGAAGAAAGACTGGAGAACCAAAGATTCTTATTCGGAGATTATGTAACAGACAGTGATGTGAGACTTTATGTAACACTTGCAAGACTGGATATCCGTTATACACATCAGCTCGGACACACCAAACATCCACTGTTCACTTACAAGAACCTGTGGGCATATGCAAGAGACCTGTATCAGATTCCGGCATTCAAGAACAATACATATTTTAAAGATTTTGCAAATCCGGATAACAAGAAACAGGGAAGAACATTCGAGTCATTCAATGCAAGATTCTTGGATGAGATTGACTTTGATGCATACTGGGGAGCACCTCATAACAGAGCAAGACTCAGCAGCGATCCGGGTAATAAATTCAGAACAGAAAAACAGGATTAAGAAAATATACAGCAGCGATATAGAAGAACAATACAGAAAGGCAGGAATCGTAAGATGGCAGAACATGAATATTATGAAGTAAATGGAAGACAGATCAGAGTCAGACCTACAGAGTCTGGTCAGGAAATAGATGAATATGGAAACTTTCACAGACAGCCGAATCATTTCACAAAAGGATTCGGAGAAGGAGAAAACCCGGTAGAAGCAGACAGATATATCTTATTCTGGGGAAAAGGATGCAACTGGTCCAACAGAGCATCGATCGCAAGAGAGTTACTCGGACTTGATAAGGCAATCAAAGTTGAAATCGTAGACTGGGGCGATTATGAAAAACCACTTGGATGGGAATTCGTAAACTCACCGAATCATATTAACAAGGAGACGGGAGCACAGTTCTTAAGTGAATTATATTACAACGCAGATGATGATTATGAGGGAAGAACTACCGTACCGGCATTGGTAGATTACAAAGAGAAAAAAGTAGTAAATAACGATTACCACCATCTGACGAATCATTTCGAGACAGCATTTAAACCATTTCATAAAAAAGGCGCACCGGACCTTTATCCGGAAGAATTAAGAGAAGAGATCGATAAGCTGAATGTATGGTTATTCGAAAATGTCAATAATGCCGTATACCGCGCACAGTTTGCAGAAAGTTTACAGGCATTCAAGGACGGATATGAGACATTCTTCGCAGGACTGGAAGCAATGGACAAACGTCTGGAGAATCAGAGATTCTTATTTGGTGATTACATCACAGACAGTGACATCCGTCTGTATACAACACTTGCAAGATTTGACTACAGCTATTCCAGAAATATCGGACCTTGCGTACACAGACTGGTAGATTACAAGAACCTGTGGCCATATGCAAGAGATTTGTATCAGATTCCGGCATTCAGACATAATACATATTTCAAAGATTTCGCAGCATCTGAGGATCTTACGCATGCACCGGAAGATTACTGGGAGAATGTATATTACGATATTGTTGTACAGGAGACGGACTGGGATACAATCTGGAGCCAGCCAACCGGAAGAGAAGCACTAAGTAAGGATCCGGCTCATAAGTGGAAAGCAGAAATATAATTCATAAATAAGCAGGAGGAAGACAGGATGGAAGCAATCCGTGTAACAGATAAAGAATGGGAGATCGCAGGAGTCCATTATGTGAGGACTGAGGCCATGTGCAATGGATTTGGTGTGTCACTGGAGATGGAGTTCGGTGAAGATAAGGCAGGCGATGAATACATACTGGTGCTGGATGGAATCCATCCGGTATCGACCTGCAGACTGCATCAGCTGGATGAGAATACTGGAAAGATTGAAAGAGTCGCAACACTTAAGGAATACCGCGGACAGCATTATGGAGCAGCGGCAATTACTGCGGCAGAAGAGTGGTTTGCAGAACGCGGTGTGAAAAAGATCTTTATCAACTCCAGAACCGAAGCAGTTGGATTCTATGAAAAACTTGGTTATGTGGCAGATCCAAAGCAGATTACAGGAACCGGAGCATTCCAGTGTATCATGACGGAAAAACAGCTGTAACCTGCAGCGAACAGAAAATACAGATGAAAAACAGAGAAACGAACAAAGTATAAAGAGGGAGAATGTATTATGAAAAGAAATAAACTGGTAAGCATAGCAGCAATCACTGTAGCACTTGGAGTATTGGCAACCGGATGTGCCGGAGGATCCGGATCTTCCAAAAGTGACAGCAAAAGTTCCGGCGGAACGAAGACGGTAACAGTAAAAGCAGGAACCGGAGCGAATGTAAAGCCTTATACCTATGTAGGGGATGACAATGAGACAACAGGATATGATGTCGAAGTATTAAAAGAAGTCTTTGACCGTTTAGACGGATATGATCTTCAGATTGAAGTAACAGATATCCCTTCTGTATTCTCTGGAGTTACAAGCGGAACTTATCAGATCGGAGTCAATAACTTCTCATACAATGAAGAAAGAGCGAAATCTTATCTGTACTCTTATCCATATGACAAAATCGGATATGTATTCATTACCAAAAAAGGTGCACCGGAAGTAAAAACATTTGCAGATGCAGCAGGAAAATCCTTTGAAGGACAGTCTGGTGTCAGTGTTACAACAGCAATCGAGAGCTGGAATGAAAAGAATCCGGATAAGAAAATCGACATTACTTATACTGATGCAGATACAGCAATCACATTACAGCATATCGAAGATGGAACAACAGATCTTGCAATCATTGATGTGGCAATGTACAACGCATATCAGAAAGAATACAACTATGATGTAGTTGCTAATCAGATCTCTGATGAAGATGCAAAAGCAATCGCAGATAACAGCTATGCTTATTACATTTTCCCGAAAGATCAGGAAGAACTCAGAGACAAAGTAGACGAGCAGTTAAAAGAACTGAAAAAGGATGGAACACTTAGCAAATTAAGCCAGAAATATTTCGGACAGGATACAGCTCCGGAAGATGATCAGTTTGAAAAAACTCCAAACTAACATCAGTCTGGAATCCAGAAAGGAAGAATCAGCATGAGTAATTTATTTGATATTAAGATGGTATTTACCCAGATACCGGATCTGTTAACCTATCTGCCGGTGACACTGGAACTGGCAGTGGTATCCATGATCGTCAGCCTGATCCTCGGACTGATCCTCGGACTGATCAAGATGAAAAAGATACCGGTATTAAAACAGCTTGCCAATCTGTATATTTCAGTGATCCGTGGAACTCCGGTACTGGTACAGTTGTATGTAACATACTTTGGAATCCCGATGATCTTAAAAGCCATCAATTTGAAATATGGAACGAATTATAATGCCAACGGCGTGGCACCGATCATCTATGCATGGCAGTCAATGAATCGGCATACAACGCAGAAGTGATCAGAGCTTCACTGGAATCTGTTCCGAAGGGACAGATCGAGGCAGCCAATGCACTTGGCATGACATATTTCCAGGCATTACGAAGAGTGATTCTTCCGGAAGCAATCGTAGTTGCATTACCTTCACTTGGTAACTCCTTTATCGGACTGATCAAGGGAACATCGCTTGCATTCGTCTGTGCGGTTGTAGAGATGACGGCAGCAGGAAAGATCATCGCAGGACGTACATACCGTTACTTTGAAGTCTATGTATCTCTGGCGATCATTTACTGGATCATTACGATCATCGTAGAGCAGGGAATCAAACTGATTGAGAAGAAGATCCGCATACCGGAGAATGCACCGGCAATACAGACAGATGAGGGGGCATTGAACCAATGATTGAAGTGAAAAATATTTCCAAAAAATTCAATAATAACGTGGTCTTAAACGGCATCGACCTGAACATCAACAAAGGTGATGTTGTAGCGATCATCGGACCATCCGGAACCGGAAAGTCAACATTCTTACGCTGCCTGAACAGGTTAGAGAAGCCGGAAAGAGGAAGCATCAGCATCGGAGACCTGAGCGTAGATCTGGCACGCAGTGATAAAAAGTCACTGGTAGAGCTTAGAAAAAAGACCAGCATGGTATTCCAGGGATTCAATCTCTTTTCCAAAAAGACAGCATTGGAAAATGTAATGGAAGGCCTGATCATCGTAAAGAAAATGGACAAGAAAAAAGCAGAAGAGATCGCAAGAGAACAGCTTAAGAACGTAGGACTTCTGGAATGGGCGAATCATTATCCGGCACATTTATCCGGAGGACAACAGCAGAGAGTTGCGATCGCAAGAGCACTCGCAATGGAGCCGGAACTGTTACTTCTCGATGAGCCGACATCTGCACTGGATCCGGAGCTTGTAGGAGAAGTACTGGATACGATCAAGAAGGCAGCGAATGAAGGATATACAATGCTTTTAGTATCTCATGAGATGAACTTTGTAAAGAATGTTGCAACAAGAGTTATCTTCCTTGAGAATGGTAAGATCATCGAGGACGGACCTCCGAAGGAAGTGTTCAATCATCCAAAGAGTGATCGTGTGAGAGAGTTCTTTGCAAAGATCAACCGTATGGTGGAACCGGAATATTCTATCTAGTTACAGAACCTGCTGCGGGCAGGTTCTTAGTGTATAAGCAGGAGATTTAGAACATGAGCATTTGGATAAAAACAGATAAAGAAAATGTAGACTGCCGGACGGATATAGATTCGGAGACAATGAATACGAGAGGAGAACAAAAGAATGAGAATATCATCAGATAAATGGACTGGAAAAGAAGTAGATAAAAGTGGAAAATTCGTACGGCAGAAGAACCGGTTTGATACACCATTCGGAGAAGAAGAAGGACAACTCCCGGTAGAAGCCGGTAGATACAGACTTCTCTGGGCACCGGTATGCCCGTGGGCGCACAGAAGTATTATCGTGAGAAAATTACTGGGACTGGAGGATGTGATCAGTGTCGGAAAAGCAGACCCAAAGCGTCCGAATGTATCAAGAAGCGACTGGGCATTTACCCTGGATGAAGGTGACGTAGATCCGGTACTTGGAATCCACTACATCAGCGAAGTGTATTTAAACGCAGACCCGGATTATCAGGGAAGATTTACCGTACCGGCACTGGTTGATCTGAAGACGAAGAAAGTTGTAAATAATGATTACTTTCATCTGACACTGTATTTTGAGACTGCATGGAAGAAATATCACAAACCGGGAGCTCTGGATCTTTATCCGGAAGAGTTGCGGGAAGAGATCAATGCCCTGAATGATATCATTTTCAGAGAAGTAAATAACGGAGTGTACAAAGCAGGATTTGCGAGAAACCAGGAGGCATATGAGGAAGCTTATTATATGGTATTCAACCGTCTGGACTGGTTGGAGGAAAGACTGGCCGACAGAAGATATCTGTTCGGAGATAAGATTACAGAATCGGATGTCCGGTTATATGTAACACTGGCAAGATTCGATGTGGCTTATCATAATATCTTTCGTGTGAATAAGAAGCGTCTGAGAGATTATGATAATCTGTGGGCTTATGCAAGAGACCTGTATCAGACACCGGGATTCGGGGATACGACAGATTTTGCGGCAATCAAAAAACATTATCACATTGACTGCAATCCTGGAAATATTCATCAGATTATTGCAAAGGGACCGGATGAAGAAGCGTGGCTGCTTCCACATGGAAGAGAGAAGCTTTCAGAAAAATAAAATATAAGAGATTAGAAAAATAAAAAAGCTGTCAGGTTATGAAGGTATGCTAACCAGACAGCTTTTTGTGATATAAAAGTGTACACGGGAAGATACCGGGATGTATAATATTTTAGAGAAAGTATTTTTCGGAGATACACTAGTATTAAAATTTCGGAACATCCAGTTTTGGAATGATTTAATAATCGGAGGAGTGAAATATATGTATGAGCAGGATTATATAATAAGAATGAATAATGAAGTTATAAGAACAATGGTGAAGTTATTATTAAACAAGGATACAGGTGTACCTGTAAATATTTCAGAGGGAACAATTAAAAGCGAAAACAAAAAAATGTTAGAAGCTGCAAACGGACAAAGTGGTATAGATAACATTAAGAAGATAGAAGAGGAGATATTAACGCTTGTAGATGCGGATAAAGAAGGAGCTTTAGAAAAAGCGCTTGTATTCTATGGATATCTAAATGAACTGACGGAAGATGCATTATTGTCGAAGAATTATAGTCACGAAAAAATTAAAAAAGGGCTGAAGATGGTTGCGGAGCATTATGGAATATTAAATGTTATTGATTTGATATACAGATAAAACTGTAAAACATACTTGACAAATATGACATAGCGGTAATATAATAAAACCAATCCATAAAACCCATCAAAACAATAGGAAATATAAGGATTGGCTTTATTTAGTTTAAAGAACGGAAGGGAGCGTGCAGGATAATGACAAAAGAAAAGCGAATGTGGGGACGAATGCGATGTTGTTGCGCTTGCGCGCATGTAAAATAAAAATATAAAAAACATACTAAACATAGTTGACAAATAGGAATTAAGGTAGTATAGTAAATTCATCAAGAAAACATACCAAAAAAGTAGGAAAGGTAGGAAGCAAAATGTCAAAGATTTATAAAGGAACATTAGGACTGATCGGAAATACACCACTGGTGGAAGTAGTAAACATAGAAAAAGAACTTGGTTTGGAAGCAACACTTCTTGTAAAGCTTGAGTACCTCAATCCGGCAGGAAGCGTCAAAGACAGAATTGCAAAAGCAATGATCGAAGATGCGGAAGAAAAAGGAATCTTAAAAGAAGGTTCTGTGATCATTGAACCAACATCCGGTAATACAGGAATCGGTCTTGCATCCATCGCAGCAGCAAAAGGATACAGGATCATCCTGACAATGCCAGAAACGATGAGTGTGGAAAGAAGAAACATCCTGAAAGCTTACGGCGCAGAGATCGTACTGACAGAAGGAGCCAAAGGAATGAAAGGAGCCATCGCAAAAGCAGATGAGCTTGCAAAAGAGATTCCAAACAGTTTCGTTCCGGGACAATTTGTAAACCCTGCTAACCCGGCAGCACACAAGAAGACAACAGGTCCTGAGATCTGGAACGATACAGACGGACAGGTAGACGCATTCGTAGCAGGAGTCGGAACAGGCGGAACAATCACAGGAACAGGTGAGTACTTAAAGAGCAAGAATCCTAATGTAAAGATTATCGCAGTGGAGCCTGAGACATCAGCAGTGCTTTCAACAGGAAAAGCCGGAGCACACAAGATTCAGGGAATCGGAGCAGGCTTCGTACCAAACACATTAAATACAGAGGTATATGATGAGATTATCCCTGTATCAAATGAGGCATCATTTGAGTACGGAAAGATTATCGCAAAAGAGGAGGGCGTACTTGTAGGTATTTCTTCAGGAGCAGCTCTCTATGCAGCAATCGAGGTAGCCAAGAGACCGGAGTTCAAGGGCAAGACAGTAGTAGCACTTCTTCCTGACAGCGGAGACAGATACTACTCAACAGATCTTTTTAAGGACTAATATATTATCCATTTTAGGCATTTTTATCAAGATA
>ERZ827440.4096-NODE-4096-length-10228-cov-2.883712_pt1 | contig 10228 bp, 4 predicted proteins | sample MGYA00519774_ERZ827440 | MGnify/ENA primary metagenome ERZ827440 (study PRJEB31778, sample SAMEA3449302) | human gut metagenome | biome: human gut; feature: human-associated habitat; material: faeces | place: United Kingdom | collected 2010/2012 ... | reverse complement strand
CATCCGCCTGTGGGGCGCCTATCCCGAGGGTATGTCATTCGCGATACTGATCATGAACGCCTGTGTGCCCCTGATCAACAAATATGTCAAACCCAAGCGCTTCGGCGTTAAATAGGAGGTGACGCAGTATGAAAAGTACACTTGTGAATATGACGGCCGTACTGTTCGGCATCACGCTCGTGGCTTCGGCCGGTGTGGGCGCCGTGAACATGATTACGGCCGAACCGATCGCCCAGGCCGAGCAGGCGGCGAAGGTCGAGGCGCTGAAGGTCGTGCTTCCGCCGTTCGACCAGACCGCACCCGAAGCGCTGACGATCGACGATATGCCGATCACGGTCTACACCGCAACCAAGGGAGGACAGGTCGCGGGTTACGCCGTGGAGTCGATGACCAAGAACGGTTTCGGCGGCGCGATCAGCATGATGGTGGGCTTCACGCCCGACGGTGAAGTGGTCAACGTCAACGTGCTCAGGCAGGCTGAGACCCCGGGGCTCGGGACGAAGATGGCCGACAAGGAAAATGTGCTGCTGGGGAGCATCCAGGGCAAGAAACTCGAAACGATGAAGCTCGTGGACGGCAAGCTGGCCGTGAAGAAGGACGGCGGCGACGTCGACGCGCTGACGGCCGCGACCATATCCTCGCGCGCCTATGTCGATGCGATCAACCGCGCCTGGATGGCTTACAAGAGCGTAGCGACGGGTACGGCGCCGACAGACGTATCGTCGGGAGCGACTTCTGCGGCCGGAGATTCGGCAGAGGAACAAACCAACGGGCCGGCGGCTCAGGAAGGAGGGCAAAATGAATAAACTGAACATCATTCTGAGCGGCATCGTCAGGAACAACCCGACGTTCGTGCTGGTGCTGGGCATGTGTCCCACGCTGGGTACGACGACCTCAGCCGGAAACGGCATGGGCATGGGGCTGGCGACGATGGCCGTGCTGATCATGTCGAACCTGGTGATCTCACTCATCAAGAACATCATTCCGGACAAGGTGCGCATCCCGGCGTTCATCGTCGTGATCGCCTCGTTCGTGACCGTGGTCGAAATGCTGATGAAAGCCTACACGCCGCCCCTGTACGAGGCACTGGGCGTCTTCATCCCGCTGATCGTGGTGAACTGCATTATTCTGGGGCGTGCCGAGGCTTTCGCCTCGAAGAATACGCCGCTGGATTCGGTGCTCGACGGTGTCGGGATCGGTTTGGGCTTTACGCTTTCCCTGACGGCCGTAGGTGCCGTGCGCGAGATACTGGGCAGCGGCGCGATCTTCGGCATCAGCCTCGGAACGGCCGATTACATGCCGCTGATCTTCGTCCTCGCACCGGGGGCATTCCTGGTGCTGGGGTACCTCATGGTATTGTTTAATAAATTAGCCAAGAAATAGTTATGGAGCTTTCATATTTCGCAATCATCATCGGCGCCATCTTCGTCAACAACGTCGTGCTGGCGCAGTTCCTCGGCATCTGCCCGTTCCTGGGCGTGTCGTCGAAGGTCGAGACCTCGATGGGTATGGGCGCTGCCGTAACGTTCGTCATGGCAATCGCCGCCGTGGTGGCCTGGCTGATCCAGGCTTATGTGCTCGTGCCGCTGGACATCGTCTACATGCAGACGATCGTCTTCATCCTCGTGATCGCCGCGCTGGTACAGATGGTCGAGATCATGCTCAAGAAACTCTCGCCTTCGTTATATCAGGCACTGGGTATCTTCCTGCCCCTGATCACGACCAACTGCGCCGTGCTGGGCGTGGCGATCCTGATGATCCAAAAGGAGTTCAACCTCTTGCAGAGCGTCACTTATTCGGTGGCTACGGCGCTGGGATTCGCCCTGGCGCTGGTGCTCTTCGCCGGCATCCGCGAGAGGCTCGAATTCGAGGACGTGCCTAAGGCATTCAAGGGGGTGCCTATCGCACTGATCACGGCCGGTATCCTCGCCATGGCCTTCATGGGCTTCTCTGGACTGGTATAACGACGTCCCGCAATGCGAAACAGCCACCTTCGGAAAAGAGGGTGGCTGTTTTTGTGAAGGGGGGCAGCCCTTACCGTTTTTTTCCGGATCCGGGACTCGCCGGTCGAGGCCGAAGTCGTAGCGGCTGCCGTTTTCAAGCTTGCGGATGAATACCGGGACGTAATCGGATTCACGGGTGCTGTTCGTCGATGGGCAATGGTGTTCGAGGAGCCTACGGTTGCAGGGTAAATCCGTTTTCGGCCCGGAAGGTTTGCGGGGACAACGAATTTTACCGGATTCTCTTCCGGTTGAGTAAAAGTAAGGCGGTCAACTCCGTCGGAGGTTGAAAATTTACCGGAAAGCCTCTCTTCCGTGCTTTTCCCGGAGGTAAATCGGATATCCGGCGTTGCGGATGAGGAAAAAATGTGTAATTTAGAATTCCGAAAACTACCGTCCATGCGTCCGAACCTGATACTTTCCCGCCTTTTTGCAACTGTGCTTGCCATGCTGACCACGGTGGGGTACGTGTCTGCCGAACCCTATTCCAAAATCCGGTTCGTGCCGATCCCTTCCGACATCCTGCCGTCGAGCGAAGTACGCAAACTCTATCAGGATTCCGACGGGTATATCTGGATTCCGACCTATAACGGTCTGGCCCGCTATGACGGATACGGAGTAGTCACTTACGGTATGCACGACGTTTCGGGCGTGGCGTTCAATTCGTTCGTGAATGTGGTGGCCGAAGACCGCGACAAGGTGATCTGGATCGGGACTGAGCGCGGACTGTTTCGGCTCGACAAGAAGACGGGCATGATTTCGACGACGGGCTGCGAGCAGGTCGGCGATTGCAACATCTCGGTCATCATCTGCGATACGGGCAACGGGATTTGGGTCGGAAGCGACAAGGGCTTGTTCCGGAAAAATGCCTCGGAACATGATTTCCGTCCGGTTACGATGCGCAATGCCGATGGGAAGCCCGTCACGGACATCACTTCGGTCGTCAAGGATGCCAATTGCAGCCTGTGGATCGCTTCCTACGGCAGCGGATTGCTGCGCTACGATCTGCGCGAAGAGCGTACCTACACGTATGACGACGAGATCCTGCGGCATGCGCATGTCGTCTTCTGCGATGCGGGCGGGAATGTCTGGGTGGGCACCTGGGGCGCGGGCCTGATCCGCCTGATAAACCCCTATGCTCCCGGGCGGATGCAATATGCCCGTTACATGCACCGTGAAGACGACGATACGGCGCTGCTCGACGACATTGTCTATGCCATCGAAGAGGATATTACGCAGAACACGCTGTGGGTGGGAACCCGCAGCGGACTGAGTATCCTGCATGACCCGGATCACCGGCCCTCGTTCCAGAATTTCAAACCCGGCGAGGATGTGGGCGACCTGCCTTACAACGAGGTCAATTCGATTATGCGGGCCCGGGACAACCTCATGTGGATCGGGATGCTGGGCGGCGGTGTTTGCAAGATACAGACCGCAGGCATGAAATTCGAATTCAACCGGCTCGATCCGGTGCGTGCCCGCTTCAACACCAGTTCCGTACGGAGTATGTATTACATCGGCGAGGGCGAATATTGGCTCGGGCTGCTCGATTTCGGGCTGATCAGGTATAATACCCGCAGCGGCCGTATCGTCAGCTACCGGGAGCATCCCGACCTGTGTGTGCTGCCTTATACTTCGACCGTCAATGCCATAATCAGGAGGAACGCCACTTCGGAGCTGTGCTTTGCGACGTGGAGTTCGGGTGTATGGTGCTACGACGAGAAACGCCATCGCGTGCGCCAGATCAACCGGAATACGCTGCCGCTGTTTGCCGACGACTGCGTGCTCGCGCTGCGGGAGGATCCGGACGGGAATTTGTGGATCGGTTCGAGGTCGGGAATTTATATCGAATCGGCGTCCGGGCAGCTCTCGACGCTCGACATGTGGCTGGGGCGGAAGACGCCCTTCGCATCGACGCGCATATTCGATATCTGCTGCGTCGGCGGCGGGGTCGTATGGATTGCGACCAACGGAGACGGGATCATCCGTGTCGATACGAAAAGACGTGACTGGATCCAGTATCGACGCGGGGCGGGGATGACGGCCGATAACGTCTATTGCCTCGGTACGGACGATGCGGGAAACCTCTGGGCGGGGACGATTGCCGCCGGACTGGCGCCCTCGGAGGATCGTTTCAAGGCGGTCACGGCATTTCCCAACATCGAGAAAAAGGGGATCACCAACATTGCTAGGGATAAGAACGGCCGCATGTGGATTACGACCAACGATGCCGTGTTCTCGTTCTCGCCCGACGAAAACGGTACTCCCGAGCATATCAACACCTATATTATTACGGCAGACCTGCAATCGTTCTTCTTCAACCGCAATGCATCGGCACGTGTCGAATACGGACGCATGGCGTTCGGCGGTTCGAACGGACTGCGCATCTTTACGGGCAACCGCATCCAGCCCCACCAGTCGAAACTTCCGATCGTATTGACCGATTTCCGGGTTCACAACCAATCCCTGCGTACCATGCCGGAAAAGGAGCGGGAGCATATCAGCTCCCGGGAGATCGACTATGCAGATGAGGTGACGCTGACCCACCGGCAAAACAATTTCTATATCGAATTTTCGATGCTTTCCTATGCCAATCCGAGGGACAACATCTTCAAATACAAGCTGGACGGGTTCGACAAGGAGTACGTATTGGTCGATTCACAGCACCGCTTCGCCTCCTACAACAACCTGCCTGCGGGCATTTATACCTTCCATTTGCAGGCGGCGGGCGGCAACGGTGTCTGGAGCAGCAACGAGCGGGTGCTGAAGGTGCGTATCCTGCCGGCACCCTGGCGCTCGTGGTGGGCCGTGGCGTTCTATCTCGCAGCCCTTGCGGGGGTGGCCTACGGCGCGATCCGCTTCCTGCGCTACCGACTGCGTATGCAGCATGAAATCCGCATTTCGAAATTCGAACGCCGGAAAACCGAGGAGCTGAACCACGCGAAATTGCAGTTCTTTACCAATGTCACCCACGAGCTGATGACGCCCCTGACGATCATCATTACCTCGCTTGACAGCCTGCGCAGCACCTCCACAGACCGGGAGGCGCTCTACAACGTAATCTCGGTCAACGCGACGCGTCTGATGCGCCTCATCCAGCAGATACTCGAATTCCGCAAGGTCGAGAGTGGTAACCTGAAGATCCGGGTTTCGCAAGGCGATGTGGCGGCATTCGTTCGCAAATGTGTCGAGGCATTCGCCCCGCTGGTATCGAAAAAGCGCCTTCGGGTCTACTTCCAGAGTTCTGCCGACCGTATCGAAGGCTGGTTCGATTCCGACAAACTCGATAAGATCGTCTACAACCTGCTTTCCAACGCTGCCAAATACACACCCGACGAAGGGGAAATAAAAATCCGTGTGGGGATGGAAAGCCCCGGTTTTGTCGGTATAATGATCGCCAATAGCGGTGAATGCATGAGCCAGCAGACTATCGACGGGCTTTTCAAGCGCTTCTACGACGGTAATTACCGTAAGTTCCATACCATCGGTACGGGTATCGGGTTGTCGCTGGTGAAGGATCTGACCGATATCCACAAGGGGCATATCCGGGTTTCGAGCAGCGAACGGGAGGGAAATTGTTTCCGGGTCGTATTGCCCATAGGCCGGGACGCCTACTCCGGGGAAGAGGTCGACGAATCGGTGCCAGGGCCCGATTCGGCGGATTTGATGCCGGGATCGGCGGAGTTGCCGTCCATGCGGCCGGACGAGGCGGTTGCCGGAGACGGGCGGATGTATACGATTCTGATCGTGGATGACAACGAGGAACTGCGGGTGCTGGTGTCCAACTTGCTGGCGGCTTATTTCCACATCGAAATGGCATCCGGAGGCGAAGAGGCACTGCAACTTTTGGCCGAAAAACCGGTCGATCTGGTCGTTTCCGACATCATGATGCCCGGGATGGACGGGATCGAGTTGTGCGCCAAGATCAAGGGGACGTTCGAATATTGCCATATCCCTGTCATCCTTCTGACGGCCAAAAACACGGACGACAGCCGTATCGAAGGGTATGACTCGGGGGCTGACGGTTATGTTACCAAGCCGTTCAACTTCAAGCTGCTCCATGCACAGATCGTGAACCAGCTCAGAAAGCAGGAGCGCAAAGGTTCGCATTTCCGCAACCAGCTTGTCTTTGAGATCGAAGCGTTGGAATATACCTCGATGGACGAAGATTTCATGCGCCGGGCTATGGCGTGCGTCAATGCGCATATCGACGACGGCGAATTTTCGCAGGCCGATTTCACGCGGGAGATGAACACGTCGCGTACCGTCCTCACCGAGAAACTCAAATCGCTGACAGGGCTTACTCCGACCGCGTTTATGGTCGACATACGGTTGCGCGCGGCTTACCGGTTGCTGGAACAGCAGCGCCACATGCGGATCGCCGATCTGGCTTATGCCGTAGGGTTCAACGACCCGAAGTATTTCAGCACCTGTTTCCGGAAAAAGTTCGGCGTCAGTCCCAAGGAATTCATCGAACAACTCGATGGCAAGGGTGAAAAAATCGTATAACCCGGATATTTTCCGGAGGTGTTTGTGTAATGTGTTGTTATGCATTGTATTGCCTGCGTTGTGTCGGTCGGCTGTTGCAGCCGGCCGATTTGCGTCAGAGCCGTTTTACGGTAAAATTTCAACCTCGAAGCCGTCCGGGCAGAGTATTTTCGTATCCGGCAAAAGCCCTTCGGACGGGGCTGTCGGAACCGAAAACTAACCTAAAAAACAATGCCATGACATGATGCAGCCATCCCGGATGAACCGTAGTGTCCGATCCCTTTCCCTTTTTTCCGAATAAACCAACTAAACCCTAATCTATGAAAGCAGATTTCTACAAGAATTACATGAGTGCCGTATTCGTCGCAGCGGCGCTGTCCTTCTGCTCCTGTTCCGACGATCGGACGGTCTCGTCCGGCGGTCTGCCCTATAAGTCAATCCGCGTGACCGTCGACGGCGAGACAGTCACGGCGGAGCGGATAGACGATAAAAACCTGGCCCTGAGATTCGATATGGCCGAGGATTTCTCACATGCCCGGATCGACGTCGAGCTCAACGAGGGCTATTCGGTCATTTTCCCGACGGACGTTACCGCCGCCGACCTGGATACCTATCCGGTGCTGAACTTCCGGGCACCCGATAACCGGATCGTCAAGGTGTGGTTCACGATTTCGTCGAAGGCATTTCCGATCACCGATGCTACGAAAGTGACTGCTTCGGGAATCGGGGGCTGCGTTTCCGTATCGGGCAAGACGCTTACGATCACTTATGAGCGGAGTATGAACCGGGGTGAAATCGAACTCGATTTTGCCGAAGGTGCCCTGATGGAGGGAGCTTCGATCGCCTCGTCTACGACGTTCGATTTCACGGAGTCGCTTACCCGGCAACTGAAAGTCGAGATGGATGGCAAAGAGCGCATCTACAACGTCAGGATAGACTATTCGAAAGTGATGGACAAACCGATCGTCTACGGGTTTAGCGAGGTCACGGGCAATTATGTCGACCAGCAGCTCTATCCGTTCCTCAATGTCTATAAGGCAACTACGGTCAACAGCGTACCCGTACGCGGTGCGGCAACATCCGAAACCCCATGGAGCTGGGATCCCGGTGCCGGTGACCTGGACGTTTACCTTGCCTTTATCGGCAACTGGGCCGCAAACCGCCCGACCGAAACGATCGAGGGAATCGAATTCGCCTTCGCCACGATCGACATTGACAAGGCGAAAGCCTATATGGTCAGCAACGATGCCCGCTCGGTGGTCATGGACGACGTGGCCTCGCTGGTCGCACTCACCGGGATGATGACCAAGGAGAGCACGATGATTTACTACAATGGGAAAGTGCTCTCCGACCGCAATTCCGAGGGCGACTGGCGCGGGACGGTCGGTTTCTACGAGGACGGGCACGTTGAATTTTGGAATGCGGGTATCCGCGACGGCGAACTGGTCAGGATGACCCAATGGGTCGATGAGGCGGGACGCGACGGGTATCTTGCCTCGGGGACTCCGTGGGATGTGGTCTCCGCGGCGTCGGGACACCCGTGGTTGGTACGCGAGGGGCATCTGCTGACCCGCCTGGAGATGTATTGGAACGATACCGGATGGGAAACGGCCCTGGGCGAAGCCTGGAACGGCACGCGCAGCCGTTCGTACATCGGGCTGACCTATGACAACAAACTCGGTGTCGCCGCCGTGTCCGAGGGGACGGGAACCTGCCAGGCTGCGTGGCTGCTCTACAAGATGGGCTGGAAAGACGTGTTCTACGTGGCCGGAAGTAACTACTTGGATGACGGTTTCACGCCGACGCTCAAGGTGGGCGGAAACGTCGTCGTGGGAAAGGCCGACCAGGCCGCGCAATATGCAATCGCCATAGATGTCAAACAGTAACAACTCGCAAATCATGAAGCAAACCATATATCTGATCGCCGTCTGCCTGATGTTCCCGGCGTTTGCACTTGCCGCCGGCGCGGGAGAGCCGGATGCGGCGGGCTTGCAGGCCATCCAGGGCGGCAGCCGGTCGGTAACGTATAAGGGCCGTGTGGTCGACGAAAGAAGTTCCGTACCGCTCGCCGGTGTCGCCATTGTTGTCAAGGACGCCCCGCAAATCGGTATGACGACCAACTCCGAGGGTGAATTCCGGATCACGATTCCCGTCCGCTATCAACCGCTCGTGTCGGTTTCCTATATTGGCTACCAGCCCCGGGAGTCGGTGCTCGTGGCTGCGGCGGACAATGAAATCCGCCTGAAGGAAGAGGCGCAGGCGCTGGAGGAGGTGCAGGTCATCGCCTACGGGCAACAGAAAAAGGTGTCGGTGACGGGCGCCATCGCCTCGATCAATACCAAAGACCTGCTCAAGTCACCGAGCGGCAGTGCCGGCACTGCCCTTGCGGGGGCCGTGACAGGCATTTCGTCGGTACAGATTTCCGGACAGCCCGGTGCCGAAGACCCCGATATTTATGTCCGCGGTACGGGATCGCTTTCGAACGAGGCGTCGAAGCCGCTTATCCTGGTGGACGGTGTCGAGCGTTCGTTTTTCCAGATGGACTCGCACGAGATCGAGAGTGTGACCGTCCTCAAGGATGCATCGTCGACGGCCGTATTCGGGGTTCGCGGCGCCAATGGTGTCATTCTGGTCACGACGCGGCGCGGTACGAAGGGCAAGCCACAGATTTCATGGAACTCGACCTTCGGACTGACTCAGTCGCTGCGACACCTGACCGGTGTCGACAGTTATACTTACGCTACGCTCTATTCCGAGGCCCAGCGCTCCGACAATCCCGGCATTAAGGATGACCAGCTCACCTTTTCGCCGTTCGTAACGGAAATGTTCCGCACGAAGGCCGATCCGATCATGTTCCCGGATGTGGACTGGAGCAAATACATCTTCAAGAACGTCGCCTGGCAGACACAACATAATGCGACCCTGTCGGGCGGCGGCGACCGCATCCGCTATTTCGTGTCGTTGGGTTACCTGGATCAGGACGGCATGATGAAGCGTTTCGACGAGAGTTATGACCCGAATTACAATTATCAGCGCTTTAACTACCGCTCGAACATCGACGTAGACATTACGAATACGACTCAGTTGAAAGTCAATATCGGCGGGCGCGTGAGCGACAAACGCGAACCGCTGACCTATTCGCTCTGGCAGAATATCATGTGGTGTACGCCGTTCGCAAGTCCGGGTTTCGTCGACGGGAAGTACATCTACAATTACAAGAACAACTACATCCCGCTTACGGAACTCACGAGCGGGCTGGACTGCTACTACAACTGGGGTTACCGCAAAACGACCCAGAATGAACTGAACCTCGACCTTGCGCTTTCCCAGAACCTCGATGTGATTACCAAGGGATTGACCCTCAATGTGAAAGGAGCATACAATACCTCTTACTACCTGGCGACCAAACGCGCCCCGACCGGTACGAACAGTTCCTATACGCCGATTTATCTGGGGACGATCACCCAACCCGGAATGGATGTCTCAGACCCGAGGTTCGACAATACGATCGTCTACCAGACCGACGGCGTGACGGGTATGCGCGAGCCGATGACCTATGGTGAGGACGGGTCGGGCAAATCACGCAACTGGTATATAGAGGCGAGCCTCGGCTACCAGCGTACGTTCGGTGACCACGCGGTGTCGGCACTGCTGCTTTACAACCAGTCGAAGACCTACTACCCGGGTCAGTATACCGACATCCCGACCGCCTATGTGGGTTATGTGGGGCGTTTGACCTA
>ERZ827440.4091-NODE-4091-length-10236-cov-13.800216_pt1 | contig 10236 bp, 9 predicted proteins | sample MGYA00519774_ERZ827440 | MGnify/ENA primary metagenome ERZ827440 (study PRJEB31778, sample SAMEA3449302) | human gut metagenome | biome: human gut; feature: human-associated habitat; material: faeces | place: United Kingdom | collected 2010/2012 ... | reverse complement strand
CGTTTACAACAGCAGTACGAATAAGGTGCGTCGTGCAGTATTTATCATAATGCTGGTTGCCCAAATCATAACGGGAACAGTTGTACTCGTCACGATCCGGACGCTTTTTCCCGTTGGGTCTGCCCGCCCAGTCACGCGCGTTTCCGGCCTTGCCCCTGTGGTTATACATCTTTGCACCGCAATCCGCGCAAAACATCAAGCCGGTTAGTGGATTGGCCTTTCCTATGCTGTCTGTCCGGCGAATGGTTTTCCGTAGAGTTTGTACGCGTTCCCATGTTTCCTTGTCGATGATAGCTTCTTGTGTGTTCTCAAAAATGACTAAATCCTCTTTGGGGGTCATTTTGACGCGCTTATCTTTATAGCTCTCCTTATAAGTCCGAAAGTTTACCGTATGCCCCATATATTCCTGCTTGGAGAGTATGTCGGCAACTGTACCGCCGCGCCATGTGTAGGGGTCTGCGGCATTGTAGTTTGATTGATGGTTTCCCATACCGCGCTGTGCAAGATAGTAAGAGGGGCGCTCAACCTTTTCCGTTGCCAATATGCGGGCAATTTCATACGGGCCTTTTCCCTCGATGGCCATGCGATAAATCCGGCGTACTACTTCGGCAGCTTCCTCGTCGATAATCCAATGGTCTTTGTCGTTGGGGTCTTTCTTGTAACCGTAGATACAGTGGTTGCTTGTGTGCTTGCCGGACATACCTCTTGCCCGTAAAACAGAGGTTATCTTACGGCTGCAATCACGAATATACCATTCGTTCATAATGTTCAAAAAGGGTGCAAACTCGCTGCTTTCCCGTTTGTCGCTATCTACTCCGTTGGTAATGGCAACAAACCGCACACCTTTCTCTCTGAACATCACTTCGGTGTAAAAGCCCACCTGTAAATAATCTCTACCGACGCGGCTCAAATCTTTAACAAGGACAGCAGCGATTTCGCCTTTTTCAATGCCCTCAATCATGCGCTTCCAGCTTGGGCGGTCAAAACTTCCACCAGACCAACCATCATCTGTGAAGTGGACGCAATTCGTAAAACCGTTGGCTTTCGCATAGTCCTCCAGCATTTTCTTTTGATTGATAATGCTGTTACTATCACCTGTGAGGTCATCGTCACGGCTCAATCTCTCATAAAGGGCGGTGATTTTACCGTTGCCTAATTTCTTAGGTTTCATGGGAACGCTCCTTTCTATGGGTGATTTCTTATCCCCCTTTCACAGCATATATCTTCGGTGAAGTGCTTGGGCGGCGTGGTCTTGCCCTCCTTTACGGCGGCTTCGGTGCAATCCAATACCTGCCCCTCCGACAGCTCCGGCAGCGCGGCGTCCCGCTTTTCCTGCGCGAGATACCGCTTCCAGCCGGGAACGAGGGTGGTTCTGCCCTTGACGGTGAATACAGCGCCGCCGCACTCCAGCGTAACTGTGGTTTCCGCATAGCGGTGTGCATCGCTGACCGCCCGGAGAAGCTGCCCCGCCACAAGGCGCAAAATCTCGCGCTCGCCCAACGGCAGCACCGACACGTCCGCCTTGCCCGCGCCTGCGGTGGGGAGGATGGCGTGGTGGTCGCCGACCTTGCGGCTGTCGCAGACCTGTCTTGTATTCACACGCTCCGGCGCGGCTGCTTCGCAGATAACGGCGGCCACGGCTGCAAGCTCCGGCACGGAGGCTTCCAGATCGTCGGTGAGGAAGCGGCTGTCTGTGCGGGGATAGGTGCAGAGCTTTTTCTCGTAGAGGGCTTGCAGGTAGTCAAGCGTCTGCTGGGCGGTGTAGCCGAGGCTGCGGTTGGCCTCCCGCTGGAGCGCGGTCAGGTCGTAGAGCCGGGGCGCGTTTTCCGTTTTTTCCGTGCGCTGCACCGCCTTGACCGTGACCGGCTGACCGGCGCAGGCGGCGGCAAGGGCGTCCGCCTCCGCTTTCTCTTTGAACTTTTCGGACACGGCGGCAAAATCGCCGCAGCGAAGATTTACCGTGTAAAAGGCTTCCGGGCGGAACGCCCCGATCTCCGCCTCCCGCTGGACGATGAGCGCCAGCGTGGGCGTCATGACGCGCCCCACGTTCAGAGTGCGGTGGTAGAGGATGGAGAAAAGCCTTGTGGCGTTGATGCCCACCAGCCAGTCCGCGCGGGCGCGGCAAAGGGCGGACTGGTGCAGCCCGTCGTACTCCCGTCCCGGACGAAGGTCCGCAAAGCCCTTTCGGATGGCCTCGTCCTCCATGGAGGAGATCCAAAGCCGCTTCATGGTTTTCGTGCAGCCCGCCATGTAGTAGACGGTGCGGAAGATAAGCTCCCCCTCGCGCCCCGCGTCGCAGGCGTTGACCACCTCGCTCACGTCCTCCCGGCGCATGAGGTCCCGCAGCAGCTCGAACTGTTTGGCTTTGTCCGCTTTCAGCGTGAAGCGCCAGCTTGCGGGCAGGATGGGCAGATCGTCATAGCGCCACTTGGCGTACTTTTCATCGTACACATCCGCGCCCGCCAACTCTGCCAGATGCCCGAAGCACCAGCTCACAAGGTAGCCGCCTCCCGAAAGATAGCCGTCGTTGCGTTTGGTCGCGCCCAGCACGGCGGCGATGGACTGGGCGACGGAGGGCTTTTCCGCGATCACTAATCTATGTTGTGTCATATTCGTTTTCTCCTTTTCTGCACAGCAAAAAGCAGCCCCGAAGGACTGCTTTTCGTATCTGTTTTTCTAATCGTATATGAGTCAGGGCCGTTCAAGGCACCGCTTCCGGTATCGCTCGGCAGCCTCGGCAAAGGCTTTGCGCTCGGCGTCGGTTGGGTCCCGTGTTCCATCCAAAAGGCGGCACTGTTCATAGCTTTCCACCGCGCCGGTCAGCCTGTCCAGCAGCGCCTCCGGCGTGAGGCAAATCTCAGCGGTGTCCCAATTTTCACGCCTGTCATCCCATGTGAGGTAGGTATAGCCGTGCCGGGTCGGCACCACCTCCACGCCGGTATCTTCTGTAAGGTGCTCCCTGAATGCCTCCAGCACCCGTTCAAAGCTCAGCATCCGTATCACATCCTTTTCCGCTGCATTTGGTCTTTCATGGGTACATTGTAGCATCGGTGGGAGAATGCGGCAAGGGTCGGGGTCCTAACGCTCCGGCGCTTTTGCCCGCAGCTTCTCCCGCAGGTCGGTGTCACGGTAGCAGGGACGGAGGCAGACGGTGCCGTAGCGGGAACAGCCGCAGCAGAAATGCCCCTCCGGGGCAGGGGTGCGCGGCGTTTCCTCTTTTCCCGGATAGGGGCGCTGCATCATCAGCCGCTCCAGCGGGTTTTTGGTGAACATGGTCATGCATCCGCGTCCTCCGTTTCCTCCGGCTCGTCCGCATCGTCCTCGTTTTCGTATTCCTCGTCCTCATCGCCGTAGTCGTAATCGTCCAAGTCCACAGGTCCCTTTGTGTCGGGCTTTTTCTTACGGAGCTTGAACCAATACAGCGCGCCGCCGCCCGCCATCAGGAGCAGCAGCACAATCACAACAAGACCGCTGCCGGACTTCTTTTCGCCGCCGTCCTTGTCGGGGCTGTCGCTCGTATCCGGCGTCGGGTCGGGCTCCAGCATCTTTTCCGTAGCCTTTTCCTTGCCCATGCACTCCGTCATATTGGTCTTGCAGACTGCGCAGGCGGTGTTGACCGCACCTGCCTCGCACTTGTCCTTGCAGGAGCAGACAGGGGCGGAATCCTCGTCGATGAGTGCAAGCAGGTCGCTTTCGTCCACAAGGTTCAAAAAGTAGGTTTCATACTGATCTCCGTCCTCATCCAGCGGCTTATCATAGTCGATCACCAGATAGAGGGTATGGCCGTTGCGGGTTTCCACCGCGATGAACTGCTTGTTGGTGTGCTTGTCATAGAGCAGGTCGCGGGTAACGGCGCTGCCGTTTTGGGAAAAGCCCGTCCCTTTCTCAATGGCGACAGGTGCGGCGGTACCGGAGGGCTCCTGTGCTTTCGCCGGCTCGGTGGCGGCGGGCGTCTGTGCCGCAGCGGGCTTTCCCGTGCTGCCGGAGGCGTTGGAGGGCTTTCCTGCACCGGTATTGCTGCCGTTACTTCCGGTATTGCCGCTGCTGCCGGTATTGCCGGAGGGCTGCTTCCTGCAATCGCAGTCTGCGGGACAATGGGCGCTGTGCTGCTCCGGCGTGGGGCTGGGCGCAGGCGTTTCCTTTTCATAGAAGGGGTTGGCGATCACCACATAGCCCGTGCGGTTGCCCGCGTTGTCCACGCCCATGATGTAAAAGTGGGAATCCCGCGTGTTTTTGTCAATGCGGACGCTGAACTCCCCGTTTTGCAGCGTGGTATAAAGCTCGTCGTTCACATAGACCCCGGCTATGCCAGAGAGGGTGTCGGCGGCCTCCACGCGCAGCAGCGTACCGCTGACGCCTGCGCGAAGGACCGGCGCTTCAAGGTCAATGCAGCGCAGCTCCAGCGTCAGCGTATGCTCCGTGCCGTAGGGGTCGGTGACAAAGAAAAACACGATACCGTTGTCCGGCACCGTGTAGCGGGCGAGGCCGTTGTGGGCAAGCTGCTCCGTCAGGTCTGTCCTTTCGGCGGTTTCCCGCAGCGCCGCCTCTACCCTCTGCCAGCCCGCGTTGTTTTTGTCCCTGATACGGACCGTGACCGTCACCGGCGCGTTGTGCCAGCCTGCCGGAATATCTGCATCCAGCGCGTATTCCGCCTCCGGCTGCGGCGTTTCCGTCGTTTCAGGCGGTGCGGGAGACGGTTCCTGTGTGTCCGGCCCTTGCTCTGCCGGAGGGGACTCCGGCGTTTCTTCGGGCGTGGCGGAAGGCTCGGCCTCCACGATCTCCGGCGTGCTTTCCGGCGCGCCGCCTGCCGGGGCGTCCTCCATATCCGTCGCCATGGCCATGCCGGACATGGTGAAAAACATCATCGCAAGGCAAAGGACGGCGGCAACTCCGCGCAGCAGCCAGTTGTTATTCTTCTTCATGCACATAGTCCGTATCCTCCTTGGTATTAGGTGTGATAAAGGGCGCGCCGCCCCTTTTGAGCTGTGTGAGGAACTGTGCCAGCTCCTCCATGCTCATGCCGGTGGCGCGGGCAAGGCCGATGATGTCGGTGTTCTCAAGTTCCATGATCTGGCTGTCGATTTCTCTGTTGCGGGTCTGGAGCGCGGCGATTTTGCCGTTGTTCTTCTCGCGCTCCGCCCGCAGCCTGCTGATTTTCGGGTTCATATTCGTCTCCTTTCTGAGAGATCAGGGCGCAGGTACGCGCCCGTAAGCAAGGAAATGGGATTGCCAGTAGCTTGAATTGAGGCTTGTGTACTGGATGGGGTCGCCGCAGTGGAGCATCATATTATTGCCCACATAGATTCCAACATGGGACGCGCCGGTGGTGTCATAGGTGCCTTGGAAGAACACCAGATCGCCAGGGCGGACATTGGCGGCGGACACCCGCGTACAGAGCTGGCGCAGCCCTTCCGCGCCCAGCCGCCCGAAGCTCCAGCCCACGCCGCAGTTGTTGTAGACGTAGCTGACGAAGCCGGAGCAGTCGAAGGAGGTGGCAGGACTGCTGCCGCCCCAGACGTAGGGGTAGCCGAGGTACTTCTCCGCCTCCTTGATGATGGCGGCGAACTGCGCGTCCTCCAGCGCCTCCGGGGGTATCTCGTACTTCTCATAGTCGGCGGTGTAGTATTTCCCGATGTACTCCGAGCCGCCGAACAGGTCCGGGCGGTTGCCCAGAGTAGCCATATACATGGCGTAAAGGGAGAGCTGATCCTGCGACATGATATAGACCGGCACATGGGAGAGGTTGAAGTTTTCCAGCTTTACGGTGCAGATGTAGTAGGTGTACGGCACCTGCACGGTATTTTCATAGCTGTGCAGATTGCCCTCCGCATCGGTATAGTAGCCGGTGCGCGTTTCAGAGCGGTATCTGGTTTCCGTGGTGACGGTTTCCGTTAGGATGTACTGCTTTTCAAATAGCATCTCCAAGAGGCCGCCGACCTCGGCTATCGTCCACTCTTTTCCTTTCAGGGCGGTGATGGCGGAGATCAGCACATAGGGGTCATGCTCGATGTCGTCCAGATCAAAATGGTACTCATCGTAGTCGTGGGTGCTTTTGTAGGTGTCGAGATACTGCTGCAATTCCGCTTCCATGGCGCAATACTGTGCCTCTGCCGCCAGCATATCCGCATCCTCGCTGGGGTAGGTGGACACGTTGACGCCGGTTGCCCCGCCCTGAATCAGCATGGAGCAGGAGGACACGGTGCAGAGGATGAGGACGATCATTGCCGCGATGCCGCCCACGATAAGAAAGCCCTTTTTGTGACGGGCGATGAACTCACCGGTTTTCTTGGTGTTCTCTGTGGCTTTCCGCGCCGCCTTTGCCGTGGCTTCGGAGGCTTTGACCGTATTCCCGGCGCTTTTTCCGGCTTTGGCGGCGGCGTACTCCCGCTTGATGGCCTGCTTCTGCTGCCAGCGGGAGTAGGGATTGCTGGAAAACTGCGGGTCATGGTGCTGTGCCGTTTTGTCCAGCGCACGGAGGTTGGCGCGGTCTGCCTTGGCCTCGGCGCGGTCTGCGCGGCGGTAGGGCTTCTCCTTGTGGGAGCGGTGGGCGTGCTGTGCAAGGCGCACGGCGCGCTCCGCCGTCTGCTCCACGCCGTGGGCGCTCTCCACACCCACATTGTTCTGCTCATGCTCCCGAATCTCCCTGTGGACGGCGGACAGCGCCGCCGCACCGGGCGCGTCCCGCAGGGCGTGGGTGAGCTTGGAGGGCGGTCGCTTTTTGTCCACCTCCTCAAAGGAAAGGCGCGTTGTGACCGTGCCGGTTTTCGGGTCAACGACGCGCTGCTTTTTCTTTACGGTTTTCTTGGGTATCATCGCCTCGGCCTTTTCCAGCTTTTGATAGGCTTTATCCGCTTTTTTGACGGCCTTTTTCAGTTCCGGCGCTGTCCGCTCCTCCTGTGTGAACAGCAGCCGGGGCGAGCGTTTGCTCATGGGGTTTCACCTCCGTTCGGGGCATACGGTACGCCGAGAAAGTCCAGCACCTTGCCGCAGCCCAATTTATGGATACAGAAATCGTACTGCTTGGGATGTGTCAGCGCCATGCGCTGAAAGCGGTTCGGCTCCTTTTCCAGATGAACACCGAACATACAGAACATACAGCCGGTGCGCTTTGCGCCGGTGGTGGTCAGCCTGCCGTTTTCCTCCACGATCTCGCCGTAGACGGACGCATACGGAATACCGGTCATTCTGAGATATTCCAAAACGTCCTGCTCGGTCCAGAAGGACATGGGCTGAGAGGTGGGGTCCCGCTTATGATAGGCGTTGCAGCCGATTTTGAGATAGACGCTCTGGCGGCGTGCGCTCTCACAGGCCATGGTCGCAATGATCTGCTTTCTACCGGTTTCCCGGTTATATCTGTGCAGGGGCCGCTCCTTCATGATGAAACAGCACTGATCGGAAACGAAAAACGGCGCATCCAGCAGGATACGCCATTTCATGTATCGTTCATTGTATTTTGAGGGCGTACCGTCCGCGTTCAAACCGTTCAGATGGCACAGCGCCCACGGGCTGCCACGCTTTGCATAGCGAACGCGCCGTGCCACGTCCTTGGAAACGACGGGATAGCCGTATTCCGATATGACCTTTGAAAAGGGCATCTCCGGGCGCAGCCATGTCACGTTGGGAACGGTTTTGACAAACTCCCGTATCTCCAGGTATTCCAGCCCCGTGTCCACAAACACGGCGGGAATGTCGGGGAACGCCCGCCGCGCAAGGTCCAGCAGCACGGTGCTGTCCTTGCCGCCCGAAAAGGAGACGGCGACCTTGCCGCCGTAGTGGTGATACCACTCGATGATCTTCGCCTGCGTCACGCGGATTTTCCGCTCCAGCGGCCACGCCTGCATGACGCTCAAATCCTGCCGGGTGTAGGCGTTCATACCGCGACACCTCCGATCCGTTTTTCTGCCAGCTTACAGTATTCCGGGTTCAGCTCGATGCCGATGTAGTGCCGTCCGAGCTGCTTTGCCACCGCCGCCGTAGTGCCGGAGCCGAGGAAGGGGTCCAGCACCACGCCTCCGGGCGGGCAGCCTGCCAGCAGGCAGGTTTCCGCCAGCTTTGGCGGGAAAGCGGCGAAATGCCCACCCTTGTACGGCACGGTGTTGATCTGCCAGACGTCGCGCTTGTTGCGAAGCTGAGGGATGTCCTCATCGGCGTACCCGTTCGGGCGGTGGTCGTTGAGGTGTTGGTGCTTCTGACCGGGAATATCCGCGGAATACTTGTTGCCTGCACCAAATCCGCGCTTCATCCGCGCAGGAGTGGAGGCCGCAACCGGCTCCGCGATGGCAGCGGCATCATAATAGTAGCGGCGGGACTTGGACAGCAGGAAAATATGCTCATAGCAGCGGCTTGGCCTGTCCTTGGTGCTTTCCGGCATGGGGTTCGCTTTCATCCAGATGATGTCCGAGCGCAGATACCAGCCGTCTGCGCGCAGAGCAAAGGCAAGCAGCCACGGGATGCCGATCATGTCCTTTGCCTTGCAGCCCTCCACCTTGCCGTTGAGGGCGACCGCCTGACCGGTCCTGCCGTTGGGGTACTTGGGGTCAAGGCTTTCTCCCTGATTGCCCTTTCCGGCATAGGTGTCCGCGATGTTGAGCCAGAGGGTACCGTCCGGCGTGAGAACGCGCCTGACCTCCCGGAAAATGGAAGTCAGGCGCTCCACATACAGCGCCGGGGTTTCCTCCCGCCCGATCTGGTCTGCCATGCCGTAATCCCGCAGGGCGTAGTACGGCGGAGAGGTTACGCAGCAGTTCACGGAATTGTCCGGCAGGGTTTTCAGCACGGTCAGGGCGTCGCCGCAGTAGATGCGGTCAGCCTGCATAGTCGAACTCATCCCTTAGAAGCGAGGTAAGCCCTTCGACAGCCGTGAGGATGTCCCTGCACACGCCGGTCAGCTCAGATATGGCCGGTTCTCCGTCATACTCAAATACGTCGGCGTCCTCATTGTCCTCGTCCGCCTCACGCTCTGCGGTGTATTCGCGCTCGATGCGCTCGGCATACTCGCAGCAGCGTTCGCCGGGGCAGCAGGGATTATCCGCAGGAATGTAACCGGCGTATTCCGGCTCGATCAGGTCGTTTTCGATGAGGTCGGACAGGTCCGCAAGGTCATGGGACTTGATATAGCGGACGGCCTTGCCCCAGCTCCTGAACAGCTCGCCGCAGCGCTCGTCAAAGTCGCGGACGCCTTTATACGCAAGGCGCAGGTAGCTATCCGCGTCGGCTCTGTCTTTGATGTAGCACATGAGCACATTCGCCATCCAGAACAGCTCCAGCTTTTCCTCGATGTGGCGCAGGTAGTCCTCGCCGTGGATCAGGTACAGATTTTCCTTTTTCATGGTGTTACGCTCCTTATTCGTTTAATCAATCAGTTGGAAACGGCCTCGCCGCAGCGGAGCAGCTCCCGGAACAGGCTCTTGCCCATGGGGGTGATGAGAGTGTACGCGCCGCTGTGACCGTTGCGGACATAATCCCTCACGCGGAACAGCCCGCGGTTGCGGGGGATGGTGTAGGGCATGAGGTTCCCCGCAGGGCTGCGGTAGAGAAAGCCGGTCTGCTGGAGAAAGCGGGCAAACCAGCGCTCCGGCACATTCAGCTCCTTTGCCGTGGTGCGAAGGTTGGTGCAGCCGTCCGCGTCCATAAAGGCGTCGTAGTAATCCGCCTTGGGCAGCAGCGTTTGGCGCTCCGCCCTGTGCCGCAGGTTCTCCGCATGGGCGGCGTAGAGGCTTTTCATCAGCGCGTCCAGTAGCTCAGGGTGCTCGGCGAACAGCTTGAGCTTCTCGTCGGTGATATACACGCCGTGCTTGCGGATGTTGGGCAGCACCTCATGGGTGATCCAGCGCTTGAACGCCTTTGCCTCCGGTTTTCGGGAACTGAGCACCAGCGAATACAGTCCCGGCTCGTTGATGATAGCCATTCGCTGTTTCCCACCAAGGGTATCAATAGTGCTGATACCCTTTTCATCATCGTCCAGACGTTCAACCGTCATGCTCGGATTCCCAAGCTCCAGCGCCTTGCACACATCAGCCGCCACAAACCACGCCTCGCCGCCGATGGTCAGGGTGCGTACCTTGCCGAAGGTTTCGCTTTCAAAGGTCATCAGTTTGTTTTTCATGTCGTTTGTCCTTTCTGCTGTTATTCCGCTTTTTTGTCCAGAGGTTTTGTCGTCATGATGCTGTAAAGCTCCGTATCGCGGGGGAAACGGTCTACAAAGGGAAGAATGACGTTGCCGTAAAAAAGCAGCCC
>ERZ827440.4086-NODE-4086-length-10255-cov-3.939902_pt1 | contig 10255 bp, 5 predicted proteins | sample MGYA00519774_ERZ827440 | MGnify/ENA primary metagenome ERZ827440 (study PRJEB31778, sample SAMEA3449302) | human gut metagenome | biome: human gut; feature: human-associated habitat; material: faeces | place: United Kingdom | collected 2010/2012 ... | reverse complement strand
ATTATATTTGATAATATATAATTCTTGTTTTTTACAAAATTGCTCTAATAATTAATAAAACAAATTAAATACTTATACAATCAAACCAACAATTTTAATCGTAAATTCATAAACAACAACATTAATATTAAAAAATCTTATACAACCATAAACAGCAAAATAATATCCCAACAATTAATTCAGTTTATAAAAACAGGTTGCTTTTTACCATATAAAATAGTAAAATCATAATAGATAATTTGCCATGCGGAAAGAAGGAAAATGCAAATGAAAAAATTACCTTACGGAATAAGCGATTACGAGAAAATAATAAAGGACAATTATTATTATGTTGACAAAACAATGAACATAGAAAAATTAGAAAATTTATCAGAGCCCTACATAATGTTTTTGCGTCCACGCAAATTTGGAAAAACGTTATTTACAAGTACTTTAGAACATTATTATGACATAAACCAAAAGAATGAATTTGAAACATTATTTTCACAAACCTATATAGGAAAAAATCCAACAAAACTAAAAAATAGTTATCATGTATTAAGATTTAATTTTTCAGGAATAGATACGAGTAGTGGAAATGCAACGATAAGTGGATTTAAAGCAAGAACAATGTCTGCAATAAAAGTATTTTGTGAAAAATATAAACTGGATTTTTACATAAATGAAAATGATGAAGCAGAAAATATTTTAGACAATTTATTTAAAGCTTTTTACATACAAAAAGCATCAGAGCGATTATATGTAATAATAGATGAATATGATCATTTTTCAAATGAATTATTAGGATTTGACACAGAAAAATTTAAAGATTTAGTATCAAAAAACGGAAAAATAAGAAAATGGTACGAAGTTTTAAAACAAGGAACAGAAAGTGTGGTAGATAGAATATTTATAACAGGTGTTGCTCCAATAACATTAGATAGTTTAACTTCAGGATTTAATATTAGTACAGATATAACACAAGATGAGCAGTTCAATGAAATGTTGGGTTTTACGAAAAAAGAGCTAATAGTTTTAATGAAAGAGCAAGATATTTCTAAAGAAAAACAAGAATTATTATTGCCTTTATTAAAAGAAAATTATGATGGGTATATTTTTTCTATGTATGGAAACGAAAGTGTGTATAATTCAAATATGTGTTTATTTTTATTAAGTCAATATATACGACTAAAAAGGATTCCAGAAGACCTCGTAGATTCAAATATTGCAAGTGATTATTCAAAGTTAGGTGGAATGCTAGATATTTGCGAAGATGATAATAAAATTCAAATACTAGAAAGGACAATTTCTGGTGAAGGAATTTTGACCGAAATTACAAGAAAATTTAACCCAGAAATTGGATTTGGAGAAAAAGAATTTGCTTCAATGTTATTTTACCTAGGATATTTGACAATAAGAGGAAATCTAATAGGAAAAGCCAAATTGCAAATACCAAATTTAATAATGCGAGAGCTATACTCAAGCTATTTTATGGAACTTGTAAACAATAAAGCCAATTTGAAAATTGACCAGAACGATTACAATGAAATAATAGAGCAAATTGCGTATAGAGGAGAAATAACAAAACTAACAGAGCTATTGCACATATATTTAAATAATTTATCAAACCGTGATTTTCAAAGATTTGACGAAAAATATGTTAAATTAATTTGCTATTGTTTAGCAATGAATTTAAAAATATTTTCAGTAAAATCAGAATTAGAAGTAAACAGAAATTATCCAGATTTGTTAATAACACCACATGATAAAACAAAAGACTATAAATCTGTAATGATTGAGTTTAAGTATTTAAAGAAAAATGAGTTTCAAAGGCTTACGGAAAAGCAAAAAGAAGCTAAAGAACAAATTGAAAGATATGGTGAATTTGAAGATATTAAAAATATAAAAGGTTTGAGTAAATATACAATAGTTGTTGTAAATGACACTGTTTATGTAGAAAAAGTATAAAAAATTTAAATACAAAGGAGGAAGAAAATTTGAAAAATAAAAAGGAAGTTATAGGTTTAATTATAGTAATTCTAATAATAGGAGCTATAATTGTAATACCACTGTTAACACAAAAAAAACAAAAAAATCCAGATGCAGAAAATACTGAAAATACTGCAAATTTGGAATCTCAAATAACAAAGGTGGATTCATATATAGGAAAGTTAAGTGATGGTTCACAAATAAATACAAATGCAAAAATGAATCAATCAAAAGTTTTAGGTAATTTACAATTAACAAATATTAGGTTAACATTAAAAAATGGTGTTACAACATTTAGGGCAACTGTAAAAAACAATGGTGAAACAAAAACAGATTTAAAAAATGTAATGCTAACATTAAAAAACGAAAATAATGAAAATATGGTTTCTGTAGCTGGAGTTATACCACCAATAGATCCACAACAAACCCAAGAACTAGCTATTTCCGTAACATCAAACTATATAAATGCAGTTACATATGATATTGTAGAGCAATAAAACAAAAGAAATTATAAGGAGGGGAACACATGAATAAAGTAGATAAACGAAAAACTTATAATATAATTAATATTATATTAAGTGTAATATTTGCAATTATTATTTTGTTTGAGGTTGTAGTATGGATAATTACATTTATAAATGATAACTCAACAATTAATATATATGGTAGTAAGCCGTATATAGTAAAGTATGATGATTCAGTATACGGATTTAAATATGGTGATTTGGCAATAGCAAAAGAGCTAAAAAATAATAGTGAGTATGTAAATAACACTGGAATAGTATATAAAACAAGTTACAAAAATAATAATAAGGCTGTAATTTTAAGACAGCAAGATTTTGAACAAATTAAAAGTAATTCTTTAAGTAGATATGAAGGAAAATATAAACATTCTATAAAAAAATTAGGAAAAGTAATTTTATTTTTTAAAGAGCTATACGCAGTTATCATGACAATAATAATTGTTGCTTTAATATGTGTAATAATATATTTATTAAGAAAAAATAGTAAAGAAGAATTATCTAAAGAGTATATTAGAAATAGAAGAATAAAGGATATTTTAATAATTTTGTTTATTACAACTACATATGTATCAATATTTTTTATAGGAGAGTTGGTTGAAAATTCTGGATATGAAATAATAAAGGATAATACAAATAATAATCTACTTGATAATACAGCAAATAATGTAATTGAAAATAACACAATCGAAAATAATACAGTTGAAAATAATATAAATGAAACAATACAAAATGGAACAACTAATACCGGTAAAACTAACATAAATACAGGAAAGCAAAATGGCAATGAAAATAATTCACAAAATGGATCTCAAAATTCTGGAGAAAATGACAATAATAAACCTAACGAAAATGTACCAGTAGATACAGGAATTGATTTTGAAGTAACTGAAAAAGAAAAGACCTGGAATCAACTTCAAGAGCTAAGTATATTTAATAATAAATATTTTAATGGTCAAAATAAAATTGCACCTGGGGTTTCTGGAAGTTATGAATTTAAAGTGCATAATAAGTCAAAATATAATATGAGGTATAAAGTAAAATTTAGCGAGAATAATAACTATAATATAAATTTACAATATAAAATAAAAAGAAATGGACAATATTTAAATACAGAATATGCTAGAATACAAAATTTAAATTTTGATTCAATAAGCCTAAATAGCTACGGAACAGATGTATATACAATTGAGTGGAAATGGATAGATAGTTCAAATGATACTGAAATTGGAAACAATGCTGAAAATGTAGTTTATAATTTAATGATTAATGTAACAGGTGAAAAGGAGTAAGTGAAGTATATGAAAAAGAAAAATATTATTATATTGACTATAATTTTACTAATTGTATTAATTGCAGGTGCATACGGAACAGCCATGACTGTTATAAAGGGAAAAGGGTATTTTATTGTTGCTAAACCAATTTGTGAAACAGAAATTGAAGAAACAAGTCAAACAGATAGTTTAGGTTCATATTATAATGTTAAAATTAAAAATTATAATGCAGATAATGAAGTTTCAATGGTAAATAGCAATTATGAGGTTATTGTAGAGCAAGCAGATGGTGATGAATTGCCAGATTATTATTGGTATGATCAAGATGGAAATATAATAGGAAAAAAACTAACTGGATCTTTACAACATACAGATAAACAAGAAAAAATATATAAATTAGGATTTGCAAGCACTGGTGAAAAAGAAAGTACTTCTCAAATAAAAATTTCTACAAAAGCAACACAAAAATCTGACCAAGAGTGGATAGATGCAGATATAACAGCAATAACAGGATTATCAACAAAACCAGCAAGCTCAGTAACAGTTACTATTACAGGCCCAGAAAAAAGTAATATAACATTAGACCAAAATCCATATAGCTTTGATGGAGGAAAAACATGGCAATCTTCTAATTCTAAAGAGTTTGTACAAAATACGAATGATATTAGTATAAAAGTAAAAGGTTCAGACGGAAAAATATATGTACATCCACAATTTGATATAACAAATATCCAATAAATTTTAAAATATACTCGTTCGGAATTTTTACAATATATTTTGTTAATTATCTTTATATGAGTTTGAATAAAATGTAAAATATGAAAATATAAAATGAAAAAATGTAAAATGAAAAAATGTAAAAAAAGAAAAAAATTTTAAAAATTTTTTTCTTTTTTTACATTTTTTTTAATTAGCTATAGATCTACGCAAAAAACATTTTTAAGCAATTTTATACATTTTGTAACAAAACTATAATATAAATTTAATAAAACTTTAACAAAAGCTAAATTTTGTATATCCCTAACATAAACCGTCAAAATTAGACTAAATAGCTTACTTGAAATAAAAGTTCATAATACTTATATTATTTTTAAAGAAAAAAATGAAGGAGAAAATTATGAAAAAGAGTAAGTTTATTATTTCAACAATGATTATATTAATGTTAATAAGCATAAGTTTTGCTTTTGCAAAATATGTTTTATTTTCATCAAATAATGTAACTGTAACTTTAAAAGATGGAACAATAAGTGAAACGCAAATAACTGTAACACCATCTTCATGGACAAATAATAAAGTTGCGGTAACAATTGAATCTGATAAAGGAGGAGAAATATACTATAAAGTTGGACAAAACGGTGAATGGACAAAATACAATTCATCATTTGATGTTTTTGAAAACGATACAGTATATTCAAAATTAGTATTTAAGGATGCAGAAGGTCCTGAGGCATTAAAAGATGTAACAAATATTGATAAAGTGCCACCTACTAAATCTGCTCCAGTGGCTACAGCAACATCAAATAAAATTGTTGTAACTTCAAAACAAGAAGATTTTGAAAGTGGAATTGTTTATGAAGAGTATGCAATTAAAAAAGATGGTGTATGGACTACACAACAATTAAATAATTTTGAAGGATTAAAATCAGATACTGTATATTATGTAAAAACTATTTCAACTGATTTGGCAGGAAATATTAGTGAGTCCGATGAATTAGAAATTAGAACAGCTAAAATGACACCTGGATTAATTACTTTTAGAAAGGACAATTCTACAGGTGAAACATTTAATGTATCAGAAGATATTCAGGCAGAAAAAAATTACATTAATAATAATGTATACTTTGAAGTTGCTCAAGGTGAAAATGGAAAAACAACATATAATGTTACAGATAAAGATGGAAATGAAGTTTCTGTAAATGAAGATATATTAAAAACTTCTACTGGAACATATGTTGTAACTGCTACAACAACAGATGGAACTAATGTAATTGAAAAAACTTACTATATTTATATAGATAAAACTTTACCAACTAGAACATCACCAACAGTTGTTGCAACAACAAGTAAAATTATTGTAACAAATAATCAAACAGATGTTGATAGTGGAATTGCTAAAATTGAATATGCTATATATAATGAAAATCAAAATAGATGGAATTGGCAAAGTCAAAATGAATTTACTGGATTAAAACCAAATAAAGAATATAAAATAAAAACAAGAACAACAGATAAAGCAGGAAATACAAGTGAAACAACAGAAGTAACAGTAGTAACAAAAGAGCTTTCTGGTGCTACAATAGTAGTAAAAGAAAATGATGATAAACAAAAAGAAATAATACCTTCAGCATCTGCCTCAGATGAAAACAAAGATTGGACAAATAAAGATATAATAATTGATACAACAACAGAAGAAGGTACAACTGTTGATGTTGTTTTAAAAGATAATGATGGTAATGTTGTTAATAAAAAAGAAGATGGATCATATGAAACAAAAGATGGAATATATGAAATAACTGTAACAACAAAAGATAAAGATGAAAATGTTATAGAAGATAAATACTATATATTTATTGATAAAACAAAGCCAACAGTAACTATAAACCCAAATGGAAAAGAATATGTTATAACACCAGGAAGTACTCAAACAAAAATAAGTGTTTTAGCAAATGGCGAAGATAGTGGTAGTGGAATTAGCAAATTACAGTATGCTTGGAGTACATCAAATACTGAAGAGCCAAGTGAATGGTCAACTTTTGTTAATAATAAAGTTATTGAAAATTTGGTTGATGGTGGAACATATTATTTATGGACTAATGTTGTAGATAAAGCTGGAAATGTTGCAGACCAAAGAGTTTCAAATGCATATATTGTAAAATATAAAATAGTGTTTAATGCAAATGGTGGAGAAAATGCACCAGAAGCTCAAATAAAATCTAATGGTGTAGATTTAACATTAACAGAAGAAGTTCCAACTAGAGCAGGTTATACTTTTTTAGGATGGTCAAAGTTAAATAATGCTACAGAACCAGATTATGAAAAGGGTGGAATATATTCAGAAGATAAGGCTATACAATTATATGCTGTTTGGAAAGCAAATGAGTATACTGTCACATTTAATTATAATGCTCCAAATTATACAGAAAATAAGACAATTTCTAAAACATATAATTCTAAGTTGGGAGCATTACCAACTGCTTCAAGACCTGGTTATGTTTTTGATGGTTGGTATACAGATATATTAAATGGTACAAAAATTTCATCAACAACAGTTGTTACAACAGATGTAACATATTATGCACATTGGATAGCAAATAAATATACGGTAAAATATAATGGAAATGGTGCAACTAGTGGAACTATTGCAAATAAAGAAGTTTCTTATGATGAAACATTTTCATTAGAAAAAAATGTATTTGTTAAAACAGGATATACATTTAAAGAGTGGAATACAAAATCAAATGGTACAGGAACATCATATAATGAAAATGCAAGTGTTAGCAATTTAACAGAAACAGCTGATGATATTGTTAATTTATATGCAATTTGGGAAGATAAAACTGGCCCAAATACAACAGCACCAGGGGCTGTATCTGATGTAAGCTCTGTAACAGTAACATGTAAACAAACTGATGATGGATCTGGTATTAATGAAACTACAATAGAATATGGAATTAATAAAAACGGAACTTGGGAATGGCAAAAAGATCCAAAATTTACAGGATTAAATTCAAATACAGAATATGAAGTAAAAACAAGAGCTTCAGATAAAGATGGAAATGGTCCTACTGAGTCAGAAGTTACAAAAATTAAAACAACTACACTTCAATTAGGTGATATAACATTTAAGAAAAACGATGAAAATGGAGAAGATTTTGCTCCAGCTATAAGTGCAGATGAAAATAAAGTGTATATAAATACAAATGTATATGTAAAAATTAATCCATCTGAAAATGGAAAAACAACATATACAGTAAAATGTAAAGGAGAAGATAATAAAGAGTATTCAGAAGATCAAATAATTGAAACTAAAACTGGTGTATATGAAATAACAGTTACTACAAAAACAGATTCAGAAACATATAATAAAACATATTACATATATGTTGATAAAACAAACCCAACATCTGATTTACCAACTGTTACAACTACAACAGGAAAAATAACATTAACAAATAATCAAAAAGATAATGAAAGTGGAATTGCTAAAGTTGAATACGGAATTTTATTAGATGGAGAATGGCAATGGCAATCTACTGGTAATTTTGAAGGTCTAAAAGAAAATACAAGTTATGAAGTAAAAACAAGAACAACAGATAAAGCAGGAAATGTAACAGAAACAGCAAGTATGGAAGCAAAAACAAAAGCTTTAGCTCAAAGTACAATTAAAATTATAAAGGCTGAAAGTGAAACAGAAGTTACACCTTCAACAAGTGAAGATGATGAAAATAAACAATGGATTAATGAAGATATAAAAACAGAAATAACTACACCAGATGGTTTAAAATCTGAAGAGCATGTTTATAAACCTGATGGAACAGAAGTAATAAAAGATGCTGATGGAAAATATGGTGTAGATGATGGAACATACAAAATAGTAGTTAAAACAAAAGATGATGATGGCAATGTTAAAGAAGATACATACTATGTTTTTGTAGATAAAACAAAACCAATAGTAACTGTAAATCCTGATGGTGGAAAATATATTATTCAAGTAGGAGAAACATCTAGCAATATAGATGTAGTAATTAATGCTGATGAAACAGGAAGTGGTTTGAAAACATTAGAGTATGCATGGTCTACAAGTAAAATTACAGTTCCTACACAATGGAAAAAATTTGTAAATGGAACACCAATAACAAATAATGTAACAGGTGGAACATATTATTTATGGATAAATGTAAAAGATAATGCAGGTAACAAGGCTGATAAAATAATTACTAATGCATACACAGTTGTATATACTGTTCAATATGATGCAAATGGTGGACAAAATGCACCGGTATCACAAGAAAAAGGAAATAATAAAAATATAAATATTTCAGCAACAATACCAACTAAAAAAGGATACACATTTAAAGGTTGGGCTGAAACAGCATCTGCTACAAGTGCTAAATATCAAGCTGGAGATGTATATTCAGCAAATGTATCTATAAAATTATATGCAATATGGGAAGCAAATACTTATAATATTACATATAAATTAAATGGTGGAACTTTTAATACTACACAAGATACAACATACACATATAATAAAGAAAAAGTGTTACCAACAGCTGATGATATAACAAAACCTGGATATAATTTTGATGGTTGGTATGACCAAGATGGAAATAAAGTGTCAACTTTACCTACTGGAACGATTGATGATGTAATTTTAGAGGCTCACTGGACTGCAAGAACAGATACAAAATATACTGTTAAATATTACTTAGAAAATGCAAACAACTCTGAATATACATTATATAGTACAGAAGATAGAGCTGGTACAACTGATAAAATATTAAATTTGGAAGATGTACAAAACCCAAAAGTTGCAATTCCAAATGCAACTTATAAAAGCAATAATTTAACATCAACTACAAAAATTGATGCTACAACAACTACAGTTGTAAATGTATATTATTCAAGAAATACATTTAAATTGAATTTAGTTGCAGGCGATAATATTAGTAGTGTTACAGGTGCTAATAATTATAAATGGGGTCAAACTGTAAATATTAATGCAGTAATTGCAAATGATGCAGGATATACATATAAATGGAATTTATGGACATCAAGTGATTCTAGTGTTTTACAAAATCAAGCTAACCAAAAAACTACAATAACAATGCCAACTGCTAATATAACATTAACAGCTAGTGCAACAAGATCTGTTATAGAATACACTATTACTAAAAAGGTTAAACAAGATGGTAGCATAAATGAAAATAAAACACAAAGCTGTTAGCGTGTCGTCACTAACAGCCAGATAGAGAGGGGACGGAATGAAAAGTACAAATGAAACAAAAAGCCGTTAGTGCGTCATCACTAACAGCCATTGCCTAAATTTTTTAACCCTATGAACTTTGCAGACTTTCGTCGCATTGTATGACGCCAATGCTTCTTTAAGTACTCCGCTACTTACGCAGTTTTAGTTCAGCGAATCTGAAGCTGAAGCTCAGATCTAATAAGTAGCCCATTAGTTAGCGGAATTGAAGGAGTATCTGGTATGGTGGGCATTTTAACCAGTGCCATCTGTTGCGTTTTTTACTCCGCTTCTCTGCGGCAATCGCCATACTGATCGCTACAAGGATTGCGACCTTCAATTAAAGGAACGGGGCAAGGTCAAAAGTTTTGTTAACATAGTCAACCACCTTTCTTGCCCGATTTGGGTATGACAATATTAACATATTCGAAAGAAAACTTCAAGAAAGCGAAAGTTTAGGAATTGATTTTACTAAAAACAATATAGGAGGTTTGGAAAGGAAAATAAAAAATGATATATCAACGTTA
>ERZ827440.4079-NODE-4079-length-10266-cov-4.407991_pt1 | contig 10266 bp, 10 predicted proteins | sample MGYA00519774_ERZ827440 | MGnify/ENA primary metagenome ERZ827440 (study PRJEB31778, sample SAMEA3449302) | human gut metagenome | biome: human gut; feature: human-associated habitat; material: faeces | place: United Kingdom | collected 2010/2012 ... | reverse complement strand
TTTTTATTATAACATGTCCTTATCTTTTTTGTCTAAATTATTATAACCTATCCAAATAATTATAATAAGGGGGATACACAAAAAAAGAAAAACATTCCATATAGAAGTGACAGGTATGGCGATGACTTCGATTGGAGTAGCTTATATGCAAATTTAAAAGAGGTAAATTCTACTTAAGTTAGAACAAGCCTCTTTTAATTTGCCTAAAAAACTATTTATAGTTTTTTAGTACTCAAAATAAAAATTGGCTTTTTTATTTTGAGTGGAAAGGGTGCAGGAACTCCTGCCACACTAACACTTTTTGAAACGGTAGGATAAAAAAGTGTTGTAGTGTGTTACAAGACAATTTGAAGAGTACAAAATTTAAGAAATGAATATGTCTTATTAGCTAGTATCACTAAGAAGAAACTAGCTGAAGAGGAGGTTAGATAATATGAGTTATGCAATAATTAGAAATACAAAATACAAAAGAGAAAATCTGAAGGGAATATATAGACACAATGAAAGAAGAAATAAGAATTATTCAAATGGAAATATAGATAAAGAAAAGTCATATTTGAACTATTCAATAAAATCTCCACAATATAGTTATGAAAAAGAATTTGATAGAATAAAAGAAAAATATGATTTAAAAGGACAAATAAAAACGGTAAGTAATATAGCTTGTGAATATATAATAACATCAGATAAAGAATTTTTTGAAACAATAGGAGAAGAAGAAACAAAAAGATATTTTGAAACTGCATATAATTTCGTAGCTGAATATAAAAATTTAGGCGAACAATATATAATGTCTGCAAAAGTGCATATGGATGAGGAAACTCCACATATGCACTTGATTTTTTTACCTGTTGTTCATACCAAGGATAAAGAAGGTAATGACATTAATAAATTAGCTTGTAGCGAATTTTGGAAATCTAAAGATAGTTATAAACAACTTCAAAATGCTTTTTACGATTATATGATATCTAATAATTTTGAACTGGAAAGAGGTCTGGCAAAAGAAGAAACAGGAAGAGAACATATAGATTTGAAAAAATATAAAGAAATAACTAATTTTGAAAAAACAAAAGAAACATTAAAGAATATAAAATTAGAATTGCCGAATGTTCCAAATATTGATGATATTAATATCAATAGATTGTCAAAGAAAAGAGATGAAAAGATTTTGGAAGAAATTATAAAACCAAAAGATAGTGTTATTCAAAATTTATACGAAGATAATATAGCATTGCATCGAGAATTAACAAGACAATCAAAAATTATTGAAGAAGCAGAAAAATATCAAAATGAAAGAAATAGAATAATGTTAGATAATGCAGAATTGCATAATCAAGTAGACAATATTAAAGCAGAATATAAGGAAAAAGAATTTAATTTAGAATGGAAATATAAAAGTAAAATTAAAAATTTAGAAAAAGAAAATATTCATTTGCATAAAGTAGTAGATAAATTTAAAGAGACTATTGGAAAATTTATAAAATGGATTTGTAAAAAGTTTGATATGGGTGCAGAAAATAATTTGATTAGAGATTTTGAAAAAGAAACTAATAGTTATTTAGATGCAGAAAAAGAAATTAAGCTTGAAGAAAGAGAAAAAGAATGTGAGTTAGAAATATAATAAAAAACTTTTAATTTATTGTTTTTTTAATATTATTATGATATAAAATATAATAGAATAATATAAACAAAAGTAAAGGATAGAATTATATGAATAATAAAGTTGTAAACAAACAAATAACATTAAAATCAATTATTGATGTTGCAAATTATATGGAAGATTACAAGGAAGATTATATTAGAAAGTTTGAATTAGATGAAAATAAAAACAAAAATATTCCTTTTGGAGAGAAAGTTTTGGAATATGAAAATGGTAATGCAGAAATAAGATATACAATAGAATTTCATAATGGTAAAACTATAACAGAAACTGACTATAACTGGTTTATAGGGAATATAAATGAACCAAAAATAATAAAATGTATAATAATAGATTTATCAGTTAGCTATTTTAGCAATGCTAGTAGAAATAGTAATAACGAATATAATCGAATTAATGCTTATATTGAATTTCAAGATTGTGGAATGAACTTAAAATATTCTGATGCAAGTGTATCGGTTGAAACAACAAATAAAGAAAATGAAGCTCATAATATATATTCAGAAATAATGAATATTTTAGAAAGTAATGAAGATAGATATAATAAAACATTGAAATATAGAAAAGTAAGAATGCAATGTTTTACTATATCAATAGGAATTATATTGTCCTATATTTTATTTATTGTTTTAAAAATAAATAAAGAACAATTATCACCAATGATAGCTGATTATATGAATAATAAATATTTTTTAGTATTTGGTCAATGGTTTATTGCTATTTTATTGGGAAATGTATTTTCATATTGGTATATATTATCAGTATATAAACCATTATTGCCAGAAGCAAAATATGCAGGTTATAATTCTTCAACATATAAATCAGTATATAAGGATGATATAGAAGAATATTTAGAACATTCTGAAGTACATTTTGGAAAGTTTTGGGATGCAGAAAAAAGAAGAAACAAAATTGAAAAAATATATAAAGTCACAAATAAAATTGTATTAATACAATTAATGATTAGTGTCATACTATTCTTTATATTAAAATAGGAGATAACAAATGAGTAAATATAGTTTTGGAAATGGACAATATGTTGTATATGCAAAAAGTGAACAAGAAGCAAGACAAGTAATTCATCAGGAATTGAAAAGATTTGATGTAATAAAAGGGAAAATGGCTAATTTATTAACAGAAAATGGACAAGAATGGCAAAAATTTATGGACAATATATCTGAAGATAGATTGAATATTTATTTTAATGATGAACAGTCTTCTATATATGATAAAGATTTAATAGCTAAGGGTGAAGTAAGACAAAGAAATATAAGCAACGGCGAATTTTCTTATGATTTGGCATATAGATATCCAGAAATTGAAGGACATAATGCAAATTTTAGATTAGCACATGAAATGGGACATTTGATGCTTAATCCTTCAAAGGTAAATCAACAAGTATATGATAAAACATCTAATTCTAGACAAGTTGCAGGATTGATAAGAAGGGATGAAGAAACAGGACAATTTTATGGAGAACAAATACAAGAGAATGCTATAAATTTAATTGCACAACTTGCAATTAGGGGAGATACAAAAGCCGATGATATAATTACAGGAAAAGTAGATTTATCAGAATTTAATTCTTATAAAAAATGTGATGATTTAGTAAAGCTACTTACAGTTTCAATGAGAAATGATTTTGAAAACGAAATGACTTTTGAACAATTAGTAGAACAAAAAATAGATTCAATGATTACACATCAAGATGGAACTCAAGAACCAGCTAATACTTTTTTCTATGGTATTTTGAATGATTCTAGTGTAATTGAAAATGAGTTTAATAAATATTTAGGAAGAGGTGCATGGAGAGAATTAAATGAAGCATTTACACAATTATATGATCAAAATTTAAGCAAGGAAAAATTTGAGTTAATATTTCAAAATGCACATGGGCTAATACAAGAATTTGCAAATATACGATACCAAGATAAATATAAAGAAACAGTAATAAGGAATGGTGGTTTTGATGTTCCTAATATTGAAAATAAATTAGGAATGATAAGTGAAATAGCTGGTATAGAAGATAAAACAATAGGAAATGATAACATAGAAAGAAATTATAGCCAAGAGCAAAATATTCAAATGCCAGAAGGATATTCAATTAATGAGTTTGGAGAAATAATTAGACATACTAAAGAAGAAAGGCAAGAACAAACTCAAAATAAGTTAACTTTAAAACAGAAAGTAGCACAATTTTTACATAAAAATAACTTATTTATGAATGTATCTTTTGTAGATAAGTTTGTACATCAGCAATTAGATGTTTTGCCAGAACCAAATCAAGAAATTCGAGAAACAAATTCAACTAGAGGAAATTTTATAAATGAACTTACAAATTTCGGAGAATATAGAAATTTACCACCAATACAAAGAATGTCTGATCCTCGAAAATTGGAGGAGATGAGAAGAAAAATGGAACAGAATCAAATAGGTTCTGATACTGAAAGAGGTAGATAGTTTATGAATAACAGTAAAGGTGATAACATTATAACAGATTTTATTAATAAAGAAATTGACAGAGAAATAGATGTTGTTGAAAGTGGAGTTGATATTGAATTTCAAAAATATTGTAAAATGTATGAAGAAAGATTTAATAAGAAAGCATATATTGCTGAGCCTGGAGGAACAAAAGAGAAAACCATAGAAGCAATAAAAAAATGCTTGGAAAAGGATAAAGATATACTAGATAAATTATTATATCCTAAAGTTAAAAAGAAATGGTTATTATAAAACAAATGGAAGGTAGAAAAATGGAAAGTAAAGATAAAAAGGAATATATTACAATAATTGATAAACAAATTTTAAATGAAGATAATATAAAAATGAAATATGATGAATTAAAAAGTATTTTTGATAAATATAAAGATTTAAATATACAAAAGTATAATGAGAATGAGATTGAAAAAAGAGTTTCAAATCTTATGAAAGAGTTGTTTAATGCTAAATTAAAGTGTATGAATTATCAAGATATTATTGATATCTCAAAAGTAAATGAATTAACATTAGAAGATATAAAAAAATATAGCATATTTGAATGTTTAGCTTTACTTACTTTTATACAAAGAGTAGATTACTTTAATGGTGGTTATCCAAGTATATATCCTGAATATGTAAAGAATGGAGTAATTCCTACAATTATAGAAAGAATTATAGAAAGAATAAATTAGACAATAAATATTTATTATAGTAAAAATATAATTTAATATGGCAAATAAGAAGAAAGTAATATAGAATTTTTTAATCTTTTAAATTACTTTCTTTTATTTATTTCCAATATACATCACTCAAATTTTTTAATTCAATTTTAAATTCTTCTATTTGTTCATCATTATAGCTATTTCGTAATTCTCTAGCTTTTTTTGACCACTCTTTAAATTTCTTTTCAGTAAATTTTTTTGGATGATTATAGTGTAATCCATGCATTCTTTTATATTCTCTGTTATATTCTTGCAAAATAGAACTATTTTGGACTTTCTCTTTTCTCTTATTTAATGCACCAATTTCCTTGCAAGTTTTTCCAGTATCTAAATATAAGTTATTGCAATATTTTTGGTCATTTCTACCTTTTTGATTAGGATTGTTACTACTAGTTACAGGTATAAATAATCTTCCACAATTTTCACATTTATTTATAGTAAAATTATTTTGTATTACTTTAAATAATTCAAATCTAATTTGTTCTTCTGTATTTTGTAATTCATAAACTTCTTCTGTTGCAATATGTTTTTCTTTTATTATCTCTACTATTTCTTCAACATCTAATTTTCTTTCTTCCATTGACAATTCTGTATCACATATATATTTTGTTTTGAATTTACTATCAAGAAAAAGTGCATGCGCGGGTTTAGTATTAAAATAATGTATGTCAAAGACTCTTTTTGTTTCATATAAGAATAATTTTTCAGGAAAACTTAAACTTCTAACAAGAGAATTATTAGAATATTTGCTTATTAATTCTAATCTTTCTTTTAAATCTGTTTTCTTTTCCATTAAATTTTCAATTAGTAAATCTCTTATGGTTTCAAAGAATTTCATATATTCATTATGTTTTTTATTAGATACTTTATCTATTTCTTGAGTCCATTTAATTAATAAAATTTCTGGAGTATATTCATCTTCTTCAAGTTCTCTAAACATTTCACTAGGATAATATTTTGAATCTTCAATAAGTACACCTATTTGTGATTTAAATAATAAATCACTTCTGAAAGTTTTTGTGTTATATGTTTTTACGATTATATCTATTAGTACTTGAGTATAAAAATGTGTATAAGGCGAAAGTTCTAGACATGCTCTAACTATTTGAAACATTTTAAAGAAACAATCCATTTTTTCATCCATTGTATCAGATTCTTTGGCAGTACACACAAGGTTTATTAATTGTGTGTACATAGCTTTTAATTTTTCAAAATCTTCATTATTCATTATAGCAAATTCATATAATTTGTCTCCAATATTGTATTCGAAATCGTGAATAGCCCCAAAATACTCTCCATTATTTTTTATAATAATTTTATTACCTTTAATTGTAAAATTACTTATCATATCTGCATTTCCTCCATTTAAAAAATAGAATATAGATATTTCGATTTTTAACTTATCTATAGACTTTGGTAAATCTGTTTACAACATTATTTTAGCATTTTATAATTGATTTATCAAGATAGAAAATAGTAGTTTTAAATAATTATTTTCTATCAAATGCACATTGAAAATTGAATATCAAATTACAAGTACATATAATGATACTTTCGTCTGGCTAACGTGATGTTAAGGGGCGATTCACTAAAGGTGGAATGAGGGCAAATCTCATATGGGTATTTACCGCTTGTAGTTATTTTAGCTCTTGGAAGCGAAGCAACGTAGAGATAAATTATGCGAAACGAAATGTAGCTTTTAGGAATAAGGACAAAAAGTCTATGAATATAAATTAGGGAAAGGTAGGTGAATACTCTGGAAAAGGCAAAGGATAATAAGAACAAAAAGAAAAAAGATAAGTTACCATTTGCAGTATTTATTTGTCCAAAATCAAATATTGGTGAATTAGATGATTATAAACAGGTATTCACCGATATTATCTCTGATAGAATAAAACAAAAATACAAATAAAAACAGAACAAAATTTCGCAAAAGTATTGAAAAAGTTTTAGAAATATGATATAAATAGAAGAAATAAAAGAGATTTTAAGTTGTTCGGAATTTCCGAACAACTTGAGAAAGAGAAGTATAAAATGGGACAAGATAATGAATTAAAAATATTTGAGGATAAAAAAATTAGAGCAAAATGGGATGATGAACAAGAAAAATGGTATTTTTCTGTTGTAGATGTGATAGCAGTATTAACAGATAATGATTATCAAAAATCAAGAAACTATTGGAAATGGCTTAAAAATAAGTTGATTCAAGAAGGTAGTGAGTTGGTTAGTGATACTAACCAACTGAAAATGAAATCTGTTGATGGGAAATATTATAATACTGATGTAATGAATACAGAGCAAGTTTTACGTTTAATACAATCAATACCATCTAAAAAAGCAGAGCCTTTTAAATTGTGGTTAGCACAAGTAGGAAAAGAACGAATAGATGAAGCATATGATCCAGAAATAGCCATAAATCGTGCATTAGATATATACAGAAAAAAAGGATACTCAGAAGAATGGATAAATCAAAGATTAAAAACAATAGATATAAGAAAAGAATTTACAGATGAATTAAAAGAAAAAGGAATAAGCCAGGCAAAAGATTTTGCAATATTAACAAATATTCTAACACAAGCTTGGAGTGGTTATTCTGTTAAAGAATACAAAAATTTGAAAGGCTTAAAAAAGGAAAATTTAAGAGATAATATGACAAATATGGAATTAGTTTTAAATATGCTTGCTGAAACATCTTCTACAGAAATTTCAAAGAGCAAAAAACAAAAAGGTTTCAAAGAGGCAGAAGATTCTGTTATAAAAGGCGGAAATATAGCAAGAATAGCAAAAGAACAGTTAGAAAGAGAAACAGGGAAAAAAGTTGTATCTGATAAAAATGCTAGAGAAATAAGAAAGTTAAATTTTGGTGAAGAATAGAATAAAATGAAACGGTGACAAATTGTCACCAATTAAAAATTAAATTTATGGTAAAAATAAAAATATATTGTTAAAATAGGGAATATATGGTAATATTATGGCAGAATTGGAGATGATATTATGCATGAATGTTTATTATGTGAAAGAGATATGAAAAAATCTAAAGACATATTTGGAAGTGGATGCACAAATAATATATTTAAATTCTTAAATATTGAAAAGCCTACAAGATGTAAAAACAAAGAACAACTTTTATACAAAAACATCATGAAAATCACAAATGTGTCAAAAATTAATAATAATCAAAAAATTTGGCTTACTGATAGATATTTGACATATCAATATTTAAATCAGCTACATTATGGTGATTTTGAAAATTTAAAAAAACAACTTAGACAAGATATAGAAAATATTGATAAAGTAGAAGAATTCGATAAATTAATAACAGCAAGAAAAATAAAATTGAAAGAAGCCTATGATTTATATAAAAGGGAAAGAAAATTTGAAACAAGTCTTAATAAAGTAAAAGATACTGAAAATTATAAAGAGGATGAAAAAATAAAGCTTCTTATATCTGGATTCAGCTATATATTTAATATGTACCAAAACAAAAATCAATATAATAAAAATAGTTTAAAAGCAATGCAATATGCTTTTTGGCAAACAGTAATAGAAGTGGGAGGAAGATACTTTAATTACGAATTGGCAGCAATATTGTTACAGCATTCTTTAGAAGAAAATCCACAAGACTTTGTAATAAAAGATGAGCAACTTTTAGAAATGATAAGAAGAGATTCTAATTTAAAAAATAAGATAAATGAAATTATAAATAAACATAAAACAGAAAAAGAAATATATATACCAATAGGACAAGAATATGTGGCTTTTGAAAATAGTGATTTATATTTTGCTATTCACAATGCTAATATTGAAATGAAAGCAAAACAAGATTCTAATTCAAGTTGGAGTATAGACATTACATTGAGTGATACTTTTGATTTTACTAAATGGAAAACTCCTTTAGAATATTATTTTGATGCAAATAATATCCCCAAAAGTATATTATCTAGCACATTATATAATTTAGCATTTATTTCTCAAAAATTAGGAGTTATTAAAGAATATAAGGTTATTGCAAAACTTTCAATAAAACTACAAGAAAATGGAGAGATTGAAAATTTGTAAGAGGTGATTTTAATAATGAAAAAATTTTTTAAAAGAGCTTGTTTAATCATATTGATTTTGATAATTGCATATATAATATATTTACATACATTTTATGATTATAATTTTTATTCTTCACTCATTGAGACACCAATTCCAGTATTTGCAAAAATGAAAGAAAAAGATACACATGGAGGTTTTCATGGAGATGGAGAAACACTTGCAAAATTTTATTTTTCAGACAAACAAGCCCAGAATTTTACAAATAATATAAGTAATAATTTACATTGGAATGAATTTCCAATACCTGAAACACTACAAAATTGTGCTTATGATAGTATAAATGAAGATATAAAAATTCCATTTATAAATAATGGTTATTGGTTCTTTTTAGATAGGCATAGTAAAGCAACAGATAAGTATAATTATTATGAAATGTTTGGTAGAGCTTCTTCAAATTATTCTATTGCAATATTTGATATAGATTCTAATATACTCTATATTTATTCATTGGATACATAAATAAAAAACACCACCTACGGCACATTCGTACTTTCAGTAGTTCAATGTTATTGAACAAAAAGCATTCAAAAATGTCAATGCATTTTTGAAAAAAACTAAAAATTACCAATGTATAAAAAGTTCTAAAATTTTAAGGATAATCTTGAAAATTTAGAACTTTTTTTGTATAATAGCAACAATAAAATATAACAAAAAAGAAAATGTTATTGATACATTTTGAAATTGGAGGGAAAACATGCAAAAGTCTAATGAGGAAAAAATAGTTGTAATTTATTGTAGAGAAAGTAGAGATGACTACGGCGAAAACTATGAAAGAATAGAAACGCAAAGAGATTTACTTGTAAAATATTGCAAAAGTCATGGATATACAAATATAGTTGACATTATAATGGATGATGATAAAAGTGGAACAGACTTTAGCAGATTTGATGATATAAGAGAAAGAGCCAAAAATAAAGAAATAGATGTAATAGTTTTCAAAAATTCTGCAAGACTTGGAAGAAATCAAAGAGAAGCATTAGATTTTGTAGAATACCTAGAAGAGCAAGGTGTAGAAATAATATTTGAAGATGAGCAATACAATGAGGAAATGTTTGGACTTTATGCATGGTTTAACGAAAGAAGAGCAAGAGATGATAGCAAAAATATAAGAAGAAATTTAAGACACAAAATTGAAGAAGGAGAGTTACTTGTTAAAGCCATATATGGTTATGACAAAGTTGGGAAACAATTAGTGGTAAATAGTGAAACGGCACCAGTAGTTCAAGAGATATTTGAATTATATTCTAAAAGTTGGGGATATCAAAAAATTGCAACTTACTTAAATAAAAAAGGAATACCAACACC
>ERZ827440.4077-NODE-4077-length-10269-cov-3.591541_pt1 | contig 10269 bp, 5 predicted proteins | sample MGYA00519774_ERZ827440 | MGnify/ENA primary metagenome ERZ827440 (study PRJEB31778, sample SAMEA3449302) | human gut metagenome | biome: human gut; feature: human-associated habitat; material: faeces | place: United Kingdom | collected 2010/2012 ... | reverse complement strand
TTAACAATGGTGAAATTTTTTAAATATTTTGTAACACATCATTGACAAACCTACAAGATATGATGTGCCGTTAAGATTTTATATATTGACAAATTCAAACGATTGTGCTATACTGCAATTAGTAATTTGATTAGGGTGATTCTTATGTTCAGAACAAAGCTTTCGGACAGAAAGCTTCCGACTTATTCTAAGGGCGAAGAAGTCTTTAATATGGTTTCGCATATTGTCGGCGGCGCTCTCGGAATTGCAGTAGTTCCGCTTTGTGTTTGCATGGCGGTAGCTCATAAAAATGTTTTCGGAATTATCAGCGGTTCAATATACGGATTTACACTGATTCTTCTTTATACCATGTCAAGCATATATCATGGCTTAAGCCCAAAAACTATGGCAAAAAAGGTTTTTCAGATAATTGACCATTGCTCAATTTTTCTTCTTATTGCCGGGACATATACACCTATAACTCTTGTAACCCTAAGAGAGTATAACGCAGAGCTCGGATGGAGTATGTTCGGGATTGTATGGGCTGCGGCGATAGTCGGGATTACACTTAATGCCATTGATCTTAAAAGCTTTAAACGGTTTTCGATGATATGCTATCTTGCTATGGGATGGTGCATAGTAACGGCACTTAAACCTATGTTTGCAGCGTGCGGTATCGGAGGGCTTGTTTTCTTGATTACGGGCGGTATCTGTTATACAATCGGTGCGATCCTGTATGGGGTAGGAAAGAAGCATAAATTCATTCATTCTGTATTCCATGTATTTGTTGTTTTCGGCAGCATCTTGCACTTTTTTTGCATTTTGTTTTATATAATGTAAAAAAAGCTTGACAAATACGGTTTTATAGTGTATAATAGTTATCGTTCTTGCAGGAGTGGTGGAATTGGCAGACACGCTATCTTGAGGGGGTAGTGGCCCACGGTCGTGCGGGTTCAAGTCCCGCCTTCTGCATAAAAAATACACACGGCAACGGCCGTGTGTATTTTTTTGTTAAATCGAAGGGACTTGAACCCTAAGAGGGCAAAAGGCGTAAGAAAAAGTTGCCTGTGGCAATTTTTTCAGGCTTTTGCGTTGAAGTCGGGTACCGAAGCGCAAAGCGCTTGGGTCGACGAAACAGGAAGATTGCAAAGCAAGATTCGTCCAAAAATACACACTGAAAATGATTTTTTGTCACTGTAGCCATATCCCGTTTCGTGATTTTGTCTACAGTTTTTGCGTTCAACTAAACGAAAAAAATGACATTTTCCGCAAATTTCTAACTTGACAAATAGGCATAATTGGCGTATTATATTATTATAAGATTTATTGTAAGGAGATGTGAAGCTTGGCTTATAAAATTTTAACCAAGAAGATTTTGAATCCTCAGATATTTATGATGGAGGTTGAGGCCCCTCTTGTTGCAAGAAAGGCAGAACCCGGTCAGTTTATTATTCTGAGAACCAACGAATACGGTGAAAGAGTTCCGTTTACGATTGCGGATTTTGACCGCGAAAAGGGAACTGTAACAATAATTGTCCAGGTTGTGGGTAAAACAACTCAGGATATGCTTAAGATGGAAGAAGGAGAGAGTCTTTCGGATTTTGCCGGTCCTCTCGGAATTCCCACAGAGCTTGAAGGCATCAAGAAGGTTGCCGTAATAGGGGGCGGCCTCGGTACTGCGATAGCATATCCGCAGGCAAAAAAGCTTCATTCTCTCGGTGCTGATGTTACTGTAATAACCGGATTCAGAAATAAAGAGCTTATTATTTTGGAGGACGAGCTTAAGGCTGTTTCAAACAAGCTTATAATTACAACCGATGACGGCTCTAACGGTCTTCAGGGCTTCGTAACCGACAGACTTAAGGAACAAATCGAAGCAGGCGAGAAGTTCGATAAGGTTATAGCAATCGGGCCTTTGGTTATGATGAGGGCGGTTTGCAATCTTACAAAGCAGTACGATATTCCTACCGTTGTATCAATGAATCCCATTATGATTGACGGTACGGGTATGTGCGGAGGATGCAGAGTAATTGTTGACGGCGAAACGAAGTTTGCGTGCGTTGACGGCCCCGATTTTGACGGGCATAAAATTGATTGGCAGGCTGCGCTTAATCGCCAGAATATGTTCAAAACTCATGAAAAAACCGCATGTGAAGAAGGAAAGTGCAGAATCGGGAGGTCTAATAATGCCTAATATGTCAAATGTTAAAAATCCTATGCCAGAGCAGCCGGCAGATGTAAGAAATAAGAATTTTCTTGAGGTTACAACCGGATATACGGTACAAATGGCGGTAGACGAGGCGGAAAGATGCCTTAATTGCAAAAACCGTCCGTGTATGGAGGGATGCCCCGTTTCGGTAAAAATTCCCGAATTTTTGACCTTAATAAAGGAACAAAAGTTTGAAGACGCTTATTTTAAGGTTACTGAAACAAACGCACTTCCTGCGGTTTGCGGCAGAGTGTGCCCTCAGGAAAAGCAGTGCGAAGCAAGATGCGTGAGGGGAATTAAGGGCGAGCCTGTCGGAATCGGCAGACTTGAAAGGTTTGTTGCCGATTATCATATGGAAAACGGCAAGGACGAAATTGAAATTCCGAAGCCCAACGGTAAATCCGTTGCGGTTGTGGGTTCAGGTCCTTCGGGTCTCACCGCAGCTGGAGATTTGGCTAAGCTTGGGTATAAGGTAACGGTTTATGAAGCATTCCACACCCCCGGCGGAGTTTTGATGTACGGTATTCCTCAGTTCAGACTTCCCAAAGAAATCGTGCAGAAGGAAATCGGCAAGCTGAAGGAAATGGGCGTTGAGATTAAAACCAATGTAATTATCGGTAAAACCATTACCGTGGACGAGCTTTTTGATGAGTTCGGATTTGATGCGGTTTATATCGGCTCGGGAGCAGGGCTTCCTTCGTTTATGGGGCTGAAGGGAGAAACTCTCAACGGAGTCTATTCCGCAAATGAGTTTTTGACAAGAATTAATCTTATGAAGGGGTATAAATTCCCCGATTACGATACCCCTGTGTTCATAGGGAAAAATGCTGCTGTTTTCGGTGGCGGAAATGTTGCTATGGATGCCGCAAGGTGCGCAAAAAGACTGGGTGCGGAGAATGTTTATATCGTTTACAGACGAGGCAGAGAGGAGCTTCCTGCAAGGGCGGAAGAGGTTATGCACGCCGAAGAGGAAGGAATTGAGTTTAAGCTTCTTCAAAACCCCACCGAATTTATCGGTGATGAGAAGGGATGGCTTACGGGCGTAAAAATTATCAATATGGAGCTTGGCGAGCCTGATGCATCCGGCAGAAGAAGACCTGTTCCGATTGAAGGCAGTGAACATATACTTGACATTGATACGGCGATTATTGCTATCGGGCAGACGCCGAATCCGTTGATTAAAAACACAACAAAAGGTCTTGAAACCAACAAAAAAGGCTGTATTGTTGCCGATGATGACGGAGCAACCTCCAAAGAGTTTGTTTATGCAGGAGGAGATGTTGTAACGGGTGCGGCAACGGTAATTTTGGCAATGGGTGCCGGCAAAAAGGCGGCGGCAGCCATTCACGAGGCTCTTAAAAATAAATAATACAGTATGCGGTTTGTGGCAAAATAAATTTTGCCACAGCCGCTTTTTGCTTTGAATCAGGGGTTTTTGCGCCCCTTGTAAATAAGGAGGAGTTCAAAATGAGAGAATACAAAAACGATTACCTAAACAATATTTCTTTTCCCCTCGGCGGAATCGGTTCGGGGAGCATATCCCTGGCAGGATGCGGAATGCTTGTTGACCCTGAAATCAATAATCATCCCTGCCGCGAGGAAAACTGCGGATTTTCGGGCTTTGCCGTAAGAGCGGAGAAGGACGGAAAAACCGTTGATTGCAGACTTCTTTGTGCAGATCGCACCAAGGATTTGATAGGGACTATTCGGGGTACTTACGGTCAGGGATGCGATTTCTTTGCAGGATTTCGTCATTTTGATGATGCGGTGTTTATTTCGGAGTTTCCCTTTGCAAGGATAAAGCTTTCGGATTCTGTTTTTCCGGGAAGTGCGGAAATAGAAGCGTTTAATCCGTTTATTCCCTCGAATGACCGGGACAGCAGTATTCCTGCGGCATTTTTTAACATAACCATTAAGAACACATCTGACGATACGCTTACATATACGGTTTTGCAGAATATGACCAATATGCTCGATGACAGAGGGCTCAACCGTTTCGGCGAAAACGGGGACATAAAATTCATTACCCTTTGTAGCTCGACCGATGACAAAGCCTCCGTTAAATACGGCAATATTACGATTGCAACGGATGAGAAGAGCGTAAGTCATACGGATTTTTGGTATCGAGGCCGTTGGTTTGACGGAGCTACGATGTTTAAAAACGATCTTCTTTCGCCCGGGGAGCTTAAAAACCGAGTGTATGATACACCTTTAGATGACGGCAAACGGGACACCGCAACACTTGCGGCAAGAGTTACCCTTATGCCGGGGGAAAGCAAGACTCTTAAGTTTTTGATTACATGGTATGTTCCGAATGCAAAGTGCTACTGGATGTATAACGGAGAAGTCAACTATAAAAATTATTATTCGGTACTGTTTGAAAATTCGGAATCGGTTTCGAGGTATTGCTTTGATAATTGGCAGCGGCTTTATTCCGATACAAAGAAGTTTGCCGAAAGGCTTCATTCATCCTCCTTGCCGGAGTCTGTTTTATCTGCAATAACGGATAATCTTGCCATACTCAAATCCTCAACCTGCCTAAGGCTTGAGGACGGAAGCTTCTGGGGTTGGGAAGGCGTGAACAGATATACCGGCAGCTGTGAAGGCTCTTGTCAGCATGTTTACAATTATGCCTATGCCATGGCGTTTTTGTTCCCGAAGCTTGAGAGGGGATTGAGGACGAACGAAATCAAATCCTGCCTTGCAGAAAACGGGAAAATGACATTCAGAATGCCGATAACTCTCGGTCAGAGAAATTCCGGCAGGGCGTGCGTTGACGGACAGATGGGGTTTGTAATAAAGGCGTTTCGTGAATGGAAGCTTTCGGGCGATGATGAGTGGCTGAGGAAAAACTGGCAGAGTATAAAGAATTGTCTTTCTTATGCCTGGAACAGCGAAAACCACGATATGTGGGACATTGAGATGAGCGGAGTTATAAGCGGAAGACAGCATCACACGCTGGATGTTGAGCTTTTCGGCGTTCACGCATGGCTTACGGGAATGTATATTGCCGCTTTATCTGCAGCTGCGGAAATGGCTGATTTTATGGGTGAGCGTGAAACGGCGGAGCTTTACAGAAAAACTGCGGAAAACGGCAGAAGGTTTATTGATGAAAAAACATTTAACGGTGAGTATTATGTTCAGCTTACTGATATTGAGGATAAAGAAATAATTGAAAAATTTGCCGATAATGAAGGAAATGAGAACTTCATTTTCCATGCAGAAATTAAGGATATGGATTATTATTGGGACGATTCCATAAAGCAGTCAAAATATCAGATAGAAAACGGCTGTGAGATAGATCAGGTTTTGTCGGACTGGCACGCCGATCTTGTCGGGTTGCCGAATTCCTTTAACAAAGAACATCGAAAATCCGCTCTTGAAGCAATTTATAAGTACAATTTTTGCAATATGCATGACCTTTTAAATCCGTGCCGTGTGTTTGCGTGCAACGATGAAAAGGGCGTAATCATATGCAGCTGGCCGGAGGGCGTAAGAAAGCCTGCAATCCCAATTCCGTATTCCGAGGAGTGCATGAGCGGTTTTGAATATGCCTTTGCCGCAAATATGCTTCAATGCGGAATGGAAAAAGAGGCTGTCGAGATAGTTGAGGAAATCCGGAAAAGATATGACGGAAAAAGAAGGAATCCCTTCTCGGAGCTTGAATGCGGAGCAAGCTATGTCCGTGCAATGGCGTCTTATTCCTTTCTACTCATATACAGCGGCTTTAAGTTCGATATGCCCAACAAATCGCTCGGTTTTAGCCCTATTAAAAACGGCGAATATTTCTGGTCGGCGGACGGAGCATGGGGAAGCGTGAGCATGGATGAACACAAATGGGAATTTACGGTGGATTTCGGTGAGACAGAGCTTGAACACTTTACGGTAAATCTTAAAAACATAAAGAGCGTAAAGCTCGGAGATACTGAAATTCCGTTTTATGCCGAAGAAAACGGAATAGGCATAAAATGCAAATTATGCGCCGGAGATACCCTAAGCATTATCGCATAAAAAAGCGTGCGGAAAACCGAAAAGTTTTCCGCACTTCTTATTTATTCAGCTCATTTTCGAGGTATTCCCGGATTTTGTTTTCCGCAGTTTCGATTTCCTTAATAAAATCATCGGCGGTTATCCTCACCGCACCGTTTCCGATAATGATTATTTGCTCAAGCCCGTCTGAGGTTGCAACCCTGACCTTATGATTTTTGCTTAGCTCGTGACTTACCTTTTCTATATACATATCCGCCGTTTCGGCTTCTTTTGTGTAAACAACATCAATGTTGTGAATATGCTCCACCTCTCCGTGGTTGTGCTTAACCTTATAAGCGTCAAAAACCAGAATAATTTCAAAATCGCAAAAACCTCTGTAGTTGCAAAGCTTGTTAATAAGGGTGTTTCGGGCGAGGTCAAGACTTTTCTCGGAAAGCCTTTTAAGCTCCTCCCACGCAAAAATTATGTTGTAACCGTCGATAAGAAGATACTCCTTGCCGCTCAGCTTTTTAACAGGCGAACGATATGCTTTTTCGGGCGTTTTGACTGTTTTCATCGCAGTATGAACAGGCTTTGATATGCTGCCGTAGGTCATCTCGAATATCTTCATAAGCTCGGAATCGCTCGCCGCATGGGCAACATAACGCTTAACTCTTTCTTCAAAGTCTGTCTGCTTGTCGCGTTCCGCCTCTGTATGGCAGTAGCTTTCAACCTCATCCCACTTTACCGTAAAGCCTGCACCGTGGGAACAAAAGACGGAATCGGGAGTGTTTTCAAGATCCGCTTCGGCGTCATATCCGATGCTCTCTATGACTTTCTCGGAGTTTTTGCACTCCTTGTAACCTCCGGGAAGAAGGGAAAGCTTTCCGAGCCCCTTTGAGTACGCAATAACTTCTGTGTGATAATTTCTCATTTCCGAAACGGGAGCATTCCCTGAAATTACGGAGAAATCCCCTCCCGCTTCCGGCTGAAAGAAGTTTCCTCCCATGTTAGTAATATCTGTCATGGCACGGCCTACGCAATCATTCGGAACTTTAAGCTTAAAGTCATACCACGGCTCCAAAAGAACACTCTCGGCTCTCATGAGTCCCTGCCGTACGGCACGGTAGGTTGCCTGTCTGAAATCTCCGCCCTCCGTATGCTTTAAATGGGCACGACCTGCCGTCAGAGTAATCTTAATATCGGTTATCGGAGAGCCCGTAAGAACGCCCAGATGCTGTTTTTCGTTAAGATGAGTAAGGATCAGCCTCTGCCAATTCTTTGCAAGGGAGTTTTCTGAGCATTCGGAAGAAAAAACAATTCCGCTTCCTCTCGGGAGTGCTTCGAGCTTCAGCCTTACCTCGGCATAATGCCTCAGCGGCTCATAATGCCCCACGCCCACTGCCTCGCCGTTTATCGTTTCAAGATATGCAATGCTGCTGTAAGAAAAATCGACCTCCATATCAAAACGCTCACGAATAATGCGTTTTAACACATCAAGCTGTATTTCACCCATTATTTTGAAGCAAATCTCACTTTTTTTGGTATTCCACGATATGTCAAGCTGAGGTTCTTCCTGTTCTAAAATCCTGAATTTTGCAAGTGCCGATGCGGGATCGCACCCGTCAGGAAGAATTACACGATAGTTAAGCACCGGCTTCAAAACAGCCGATGCATCGCTTTTCTCACAACCGAGCCCAAGCCCCGGATATGTTTCGGTAAGCCCTGTTACCGCACAAAGAGTTCCGCTTTCGGCAGAAGGCTCACTTTTATACTTTGACCCGGAATATACCCTGATTTGATTTACCTTTTCGCTCCACGCTTCTCCGCTTTTTGAAATGCCGCTAATTACATCCTTTACCGTCAGTTTTCCTCCGGTAATTTTCATATGAGTGAGCCTTTCTCCTCGCTCGTCCCGAGTGATTTTGTAAACCTTTGCACCGAAATCTTTGCCATAGGTAAGGCTTAGTGCGAACCTGTCTATTCCGCACAAAAACTCGTCCACACCCTCAGATTTCAGTGCCGAACCGAAGTAGCAAGGGAAAATATGTCTTTTTTGTATAGAATCGGAAATAAGTGCGTCGTCGAGCTCCGATTTTTCATATGCTTCAAAAAGATTCTCGTCGCAAAGTGCAAGCTCGTCAAACAAATTTTCGTCTTCAAAGTCGATGCATCTGTCGGAAAGCTTTGATCTTATATCCGATAAAACCGCATCTTTTCCAAGCTCGGAAATATCCATTTTGTTGACAAAAATAAATGTCGGGATATGCCTGTCCTCAAGCAGCTTCCATATGGTTTCCGTATGGCTTTGAACCCCGTCGGTTCCTGATACCAAAAGCACGGCATAGTCAAGAATTGAAAATGTTCTTTCCGTTTCCGGGGAAAAATCAACATGTCCCGGAGTATCAACCAAAGTAAGCTCCGTATTTTCAAGCATTACCGCCGCACTGTTTGAAAACACGGTTATTCCCCGTTCTCTTTCAATTCCGTCCGTATCCATATACGAATCGCCACGGTCAACTCTGCCGAGCTTTCGGATTATTCCTGTTTTATAAAGAATAGATTCCGAAAGCGTTGTTTTTCCGGAATCAACATGGGCAAGTATTCCAATAGTCAGTCTTTTCATCATAGTACCTACGCTCTAAAAATATATGTATATTCTATACTATTTCATGTATTTTGTCAATCAAATTCTTGACATATATTATAGAAAGTGATATAATTAGTTATATCATTTATTATGGGGGGATATTATGAAAAGACGAATTTTTTGCTTGATTCTTATCATTTCACAGCTGCCTCTGTACTTCGTTTCTGCGGCAGAATATTCTATTGATACCGAGCTTAATCCGGAATTTGTCGAGTACACGGAGATTGCTTCTTTTGAAAGCTCCGAATCTGAGTATATTCCTTCCCTGATTTCTGTTGTTTCCCCTGCCGATTTAGGCGAAACCGACACATTGCCGGAAAAGTATGATGCGAGAGATGATTCCAGAATTTTTGAAAGCGGCGTCGGACAATATACAGACAATACCTGTTGGACATTCGCTTCCTGCCTTGCTTCCGAAACTGCCATAAAAGAAAAATTCGGCGAGTTTACCAATCTTTCGGAACAGCACCTTAAATATGCATCAAGCTATGAAAATGACAATCCGTACGGCTATAACAAGACGGTAAATTCCGGCGGTAACTTTAAAATTTTTGAGGCGTATGCTTCTTCATGGAGAGGTCTTGTAAAGGAAGAGGACGACCCCTATGTTTACGGCGGAGCGGCTCGGGACTACGAAACCGTTACCGCAAAAAAGCCTGTAAGCTTCCATGTTAGCGATACTATCGTTATTCCGAACGTTGCGCAAAAAGTAGGCGAGGTTACGCCCGAACAAAGGTTGGCGCATATAAACGAGGTTAAAAAGTATATAATGCAGTACGGCTGCAGCTTCGGCAGTATGTATTGGAACTCCTCTTACAATAACTATACCACTCACGCATACTTTAACAAAAGCGATACCAGCATTTCAAATCATGCAATCTCTATTATCGGCTGGGACGATAACTATTCCAAGTCAAATTTCAAAGAAACCCCTGAAAATGACGGTGCGTTTATAATCAAAAATTCTCAGAGCGAAACGGGATATTATATGTATATGTCGTATGAGGACCTGTATGCAGGCTGGGACGCGGCTTGCGTTACGGGAATAAATACAAGCGATGATTACGGCATCAATTATAACTATAATTATTTTGAGCCCGGCGCTCAGTTTACATTTGAACCGGGAACAAGTAAGACTACAGTTAATTTCAAGAGCAATTACGATGGTGAAATATTAAAGGCGGTCGGCGCTTATACGGTGTCGAGAAATCTCGGTTACAGTGTTTACATAGGCAAGGGCACTTCAGGAAATGAAAGCAATGAAGCAAAGTACACGCTTGTTGCCTCGGGAACATTTGAAATGCCCGGGCTTCACACGGTTGAGCTTGCCTCGCCCTATGCTCTCGGAAAGGGCGGCACCGGTTATAGCGTAAGGATTATTTATTCGTCTTTGGAAAGATACGGAGTTCCGATTGAAAGGAATATAACCGGAGGCGTTTCCGTAAGCAATGTAAAAACGGAA
>ERZ827440.4069-NODE-4069-length-10277-cov-5.184504_pt1 | contig 10277 bp, 10 predicted proteins | sample MGYA00519774_ERZ827440 | MGnify/ENA primary metagenome ERZ827440 (study PRJEB31778, sample SAMEA3449302) | human gut metagenome | biome: human gut; feature: human-associated habitat; material: faeces | place: United Kingdom | collected 2010/2012 ... | reverse complement strand
TCGCTGCTCCTAAAACCTGAAATTTCTACTTGACTTTTGTTAGCAGGTCTTTCACCCGATAGGATGCCCCGGCGGGCGGCGGGCCATGCGTCCTATTTTCCCACGCAGAAACGCTCAAAGATGCGGGCGGTCACGTCCTCCCGCACGCTGGCCCCGGTGAGCTCTCCCAAGGCGGCGAGGGCCTCCTCCGCGTCGGTGAGGAGGGCATCGGGGGTGATACCGGCCTCCAGGCTCTCAGAGGCCCGCGTAACGGCCTCCAGCGCCCGCCGGGCGGCATCGGCCTGCCGGGCATTGGTGAGCAGCTCTCCGGCGCTCTCCGCGCCTCCAGCGGGGAAGAGGGCGGCGACGGTCTCCCCCAGCGCATCCAGCCCTGCGCCGGTGGCGGCGCTGACCACACACAGATGGGGGAAGCGGCTCCGCAGCTCCTCCGGCGCGAAAGCCAGGGGGCGGTCGGACTTGTTGATCAGGCAGATGACCCGGGGGGCGCGGGCGGCCTGGGCCATGGCGGCCTCGTCCTCGGGGGTGAGGGAGGCGGAGCCGTCCAGCACCAGCAGGGCCAGGGCGGCCCCCTCTAGGGCGGCCCGGCTGCGCTCCACGCCGATACGCTCCACGGCGTCGTCGGTCTCCCGCAGGCCGGCGGTGTCGATGAGCCGCAGCACAACGCCGCCCAGCCGGCACCGGGCCTCCACCGTGTCTCGGGTGGTGCCGGGCACGTCGGTGACAATGGCCCGGTCATAGCCCACCAGGGCGTTGAGCAGGGAGGACTTGCCCGCGTTGGGCCGTCCTATCAGCACGCAGGGCACGCCGCCGGCGATATACCGTCCCCGGTCATAGGTGCGCAGAAGGGCTTCCAGGCCCGTACGGGCGGCGTCCAGGCCCTCCCGGATGGTGTCGGCCCGGAAGGGGTCGATGTCCTCGTCCGGATAGTCCAGCACGGCGTGAAAGTGGGCCATGAGATCCACCAGACCGTCGTAGAGGGCGGCCACCCGGCGGCTCAGCGCGCCGGAGAGCTGCCCGGCGGCCTGCCGCACGGCGGCGGGGGTCTCCGCCTCGAGGAGATCCGCCACCGCCTCCGCCTGGGTCAGATCCAGTTTTCCGTTGAGGAAGGCCCGCTTGGTGAACTCCCCCGGCCCGGCCTGCCGGACGCCCTGGGCAAACAGGGCCTCCAACGCCATCGCCAGCACTGCGGGGGAGCCGTGGCACTGCAGCTCCGCCGTGTCCTCGCCGGTGTAGCTGTGGGGGGCACGGGAGAGCGTGGCCAGCACCTGGTCGATGGGGGCACCGTCGGGGCCCAGCAGGGTGCCGTAGACCAGCCTGCGACTCTCGCAGGCGGCCAGGGGACGCCCGCTGGCGGCGCGGAACACGGCGGACGCGGCCTCGATAGCGCCCTCTCCGCTGACGCGGACGATGCCAATGGCGCTGGGAACCGGGGGTGTGGCAATGGCGGCAATGGGTTCGGACATGCTTTCACCTCATGATTGAGCGGCGGCTCATGATATGTTCAGGACACCTGACGTTATTGTACCACAATTGGAAGAAAAACGGAGAACAAAAAAGTTTGTAGAATCCGCTGTGGATTTTTTGCTTGACTTGTCTTATGTCAACTGAATTTTGCATATTGGCGTTATCCACAGGGTGTTAACTGATGTGGATAACCATGTGGATAATGTGGAAAACCCTTTGGACACCGGAGGTCGGGCGTTTCTTTACACGGTCTCTACACTGCATAGCGGATTGTATAAGGCATGTCAAAGAACATTTGTATCAGCGGCGCCGGATGTCAAAAATGGGGGTGGTTTTTTGGGCAGGCCGACAATTGAACGTAATTTTTAAAAATGCTAAAATATTATTATATCTAAAAAATATTTTTTATAAAAGGAGAGGTAGGCTTATGAGACAGCCCAGCCTGCTGTGCCGCTATATTCTGTTCTTCTGCGGAGTTCTCTGCGCCGCCCTGGGAATCGCCCTGATTACCTTAGCCGGTATGGGCACCTCGGCGGTGTCCAGCCTCTCCTATGTCCTCACGTTTGTCTTTCCAGGGCTCTCGCTGGGGGTGTTTACCTTCCTGGTGAACTGCACCATGCTGGTCGGCCAGGTGCTGTTGCTCCGGCACAGGTTTCAGTCCATACAGCTCCTCCAGATTCCGGCCACGCTCCTCTTCTCGGTCTGCATCGACCTGTGGACAGAGCTGTTGGCCCCGCTGGTGCCGGAGTCCTATGGGGCCAGGTGGGTGGTGCTCCTGCTGGGCTGTCTCTCCCTGGGGCTGGGGGTTGCGCTGGAGGTGCTTCCCAATGTGCTGATCCTGCCATGTGAGGGGTTTGTCCGAACCGCCAGCCAGGTATTCGGCTGGGATTTTGGGAAGACCAAGACCGGCTATGATCTGGCTATGGTGTCGGCAGCCGCCCTGCTCTCCTATCTCAGCCTGGGGGCCATCTGCGGCCTGCGGGAGGGGACAATAGTTTGTGCCCTGACTGTGGGAGGAATCTCCCGATTTCTGTGCCGCAGGCTCTCCTTCCTGCAATATCCGAGCCGGAGTCATCCGCCCATACCCGCAGAAGCAAGCGGCGCCCATACCGCCGCAGAGCCCTGAAAGCGCAAGTAAAATGCCGCCCATATGGGCGGCATTTTAAAAGGTCAGGCGAAAAATTAGCGCTTGGAGAACTGGGGAGCGCGGCGGGCGGCTTTCAGGCCGTACTTCTTACGCTCCTTCATGCGAGGATCGCGGGTGAGGAAGCCGGCGGCCTTGAGGGCGGCGCGGAACTCGGGGTTGACCTGCAGCAGAGCGCGGGCCACACCGTGGCGGATGGCGCCGGCCTGGCCGGTCACGCCGCCGCCGGTGACGGTGGCGACAATGTCCACCTTGCCCAGGGTGTCGGTAGTGGCCAGGGGCTGGCGAACCAGCAGCTTCAGGGTCTCCAGGCCGAAGTAATCGTCGATGTCGCGGCCGTTGATGGTGATCGCGCCGGTGCCGTTGGGGAACAGATGCACCCGGGCCACGGAGGACTTGCGGCGGCCGGTGCCATACAGATAAGGCTTCTTGCTCTTATACATTCCTTTGTACCTCCTGCTTAGATGGCGGCCCAGGTTTCGGGCTTCTGGGCGGTGTGGGGATGCTCGGCGCCGCGGTAGATGTGCAGGCGGGACAGAGAATCCTTGGTGATGATGTTGCGGGGCAGCATGCCGCGGACGGCCAGCTGCATGGCCAGCTCGGGCTTCTGCTGCATCAGCAGGCGGTACTTGGTCTCCTTGAGGCCGCCGATCCAGCCGGAGTGGCGGCGGTAGTACTTCTGCTCCAGCTTCTTGCCGGTCAGAACAGCCTTCTCGGCGTTGACGATCACGACGAAGTCGCCGCAGTCGGCGTGGGGGGTGAACTCAGGCTTGTGCTTGCCGCGCAGCAGGGTGGCCGCAGCGGCGGCAGTCTTGCCCAGGGGCTTGCCCGCCGCATCGAGGATATACCACTTGCGGACGATGTTCCCCTTGTTGGCCATAAAAGTGGACATGGTGAAACCTCCAATTTTGCGTTCTATGATAAAAAATGTCTCAACAGAATAAGAACCCCAATCTGGACGACCGGAGCGTTTTGTATTATAATACGGTGGTTCCAAGGTGTCAACACGTTTTTTGAAAATTTTAATTTAGAAATAAGAATGCTCGCTCAAACGCGCGAAATCTCGCAAATACTCTTGAATGCTCCGTTTCGATTTTTAATTTTTGAGGTGCCTATGAACAAGATTTTGAGCTATGTCCGCCGCTGTGTGGAGGACTACGACATGATCCAGGCCGGGGACCGGGTGGCGGTGGGGGTGTCCGGGGGCAAGGACTCCCTGACCCTGCTGGTGGCCCTGGCCAGGCTGCGGGAGTTCTACCCCAAGCCCTTTACCGTGGAGGCCTACACCCTGGATATGGGCCATGTGGACGGGGGAGAGGGGATGGACTTCACCGGGGTGGAGGCCCTGTGCCGGGAGCTGGACGTGCCCTTCACGCTGCTCCACAGCGAAATCCACCACATCATCTTTGATCTGCGCAAGGAGAAGAACCCCTGCTCCATGTGCGCCAAGATGCGCCGGGGCGCCCTCCACAACGCCCTGAAGGAGCACGGCGTCACCAAGATCGCCCTGGGCCACCACTTCGACGACGCGGTGGAGACCTTCTTCCTCTCCCTGTTCTATGAGGGGCGGCTGTCCTGCTTCCAGCCTGTAACCTATTTAGACCGCACCGGCATCACCCAAATCCGTCCCCTGCTCTACTGTGGGGAGGGGATGCTCCGCAACGCCGCCGAGCGCAACCACCTGCCCGTGGTGTTCAACCCCTGCCCGGCGGACGGCAATACCAAGCGCCAGGAGGTCAAGGAGCTGATCAAGTCCCTGGACAAGCAGTACCCCGGCCTCAAGAGCCGGGTGTTCGGGGCCATGCAGGGCCTGCCCCTGCCCGCCTGGGGGCCGGTGGAGCACCGGCGGGTGCCCCTGCCCGAGGGAGATTAGCCCCCCGGCACGGACATCCGGCCCGCCGTGCCGGGAGGGCCGGAACCCCTTGAAAAATCAGGACTTTCCTAACGGTCGAGGGGGAAAATCCCGCTGGGGCCTTGCAAATTTACGCCATTCGCCGTATGGTGAGGGCGGCCCTGCAAGACAAGACTCTGCCGCAAAGGATGGTTCAACATGGAAAACAAGAAGACCTTCGGCGCGTATATCTGCCGCCGCCGGAAGGAGCTGGGGCTCACCCAGCGGGAATTCGCCGACAGGCTCTTCGTCACCGAGTCGGCGGTCAGCAAGTGGGAGAGGGGCATGTCCTACCCGGACATCACCCTGATCCGGGATATCTGCGCCATTTTACAGGTGTCGGAGCACGAGCTGCTCACCGCCAGCGAGGACGTGGAGGCCCGCACCGCCGAGACCCTGGCGAAAAAATACCTGTCCCTGCTGCGCCGCCTGCGCTGGATTCAGTACATCCTCTACGGCGGCACCGCCCTGATCTGCCTCATCTGCAATCTGGCGGTGGGGCATACCCTGGACTGGTTCTGGCTGGTACTCACCGGGGAACTGGTGGGGGCCAGCCTCACCCTCCTGCCCATCCTGGTGAAGCAGTACCGGGGCGTCATCACGCTGGGGGGCTTCACCCTCTCCCTGGAGCTGCTGCTGCTGGCCGCCTGCCTGTTCAGCGGGGGAGACTGGTTCCTGCTGGCCTCGGCGGGGGTGCTGCTGGGGCTGGGGGCGGCCTTCCTGCCCGGCGCCCTGCGGGAGCTGCCCCGCCCCCTGGGGGAGCACAAGGCTGTGCTCTACCTGGGGACGGAGACCCTGCTGCTGTGCGCCCTGCTCTGGGTCAGTTGTGCCTATGACGGCGCAGATTGGTTCCCCATTCCTACCCTGCCGGCGGTTCTCTTCGGCCTGACCCTGCCCTGGGCCTGGGTGCTCATCTGCCGGTACGCCCCCATCAGCCGCTGGTGGAAGGGGACGGCCTGCCTGGGGGCGGCCTGCGTGTTCCTCCCCCTGGTCAACCCGGTGATCGACCGGCTGGTGCGGCTGGGCGGCGGGACGGTGGAGCGGCTCCACGGCTTCTGGTTCCGGCCGGATTTCACCCGATGGGCGGAGAACTGGTACTTCAATGAGAACGTCCTCCTGCTCCTGTGGCTGGCCCTGGTAGCGGCCGCGGCGCTCTGTGCGCTCCGGGCGCTCCTGCGCCGCCGGGAGGCATGAACGCACCCGGACTGGATCAGGAAATAAAACTTTATGCGCACAGGGCGCACCACGAAATTATGCAAAGGCTTAGGCGCATGAAGTTTCTGCGCATATGGGCCGTCCCGCTGTAAGCGGCACATGGCCAATTTTGCTATGCTTTTGCATAGCAAAACAGGCGTCGGCCAGCGGCCAACGCCTGTTTTTATTTCTCCATCTTATGCTTGAGATGCTCCACCTTGCGGGCCAAATAGTCGGAATCGGTGACCACCTTGACGGGCTGAGTGAAGTCCAGGGTGAACAGGCCGATGAAGGACTTGGCATCCACGCGGACGCTGTCGTCCAAGGAGTGCAGGAAGATCTCGTCGTCACAGGAACTGGCGATCTCCTGAAGCCGCTGGAGCTGGGCAATGGAGTTAAACTGCATTTCAATCATCATGATTCACACCTCCTTTATTTCGCCAAAGAGTATATCATGGGCGGTAATCCCACGCAATCGGTATATTATCCAAAGTTCTGCGGCGGTATGCCGGATGTACAAGCGATTTGACGCCGGAAGGAGGGAGGAACGAGGCAGCGGGCCCTGCCGCCAGCAGGGCCCGCTGAAAGGGCACGTATCAGAAGTATTTCTTGACGCCGTCGGTGGCCAGGGAGGCATCGGCGCTGATGGTGACGGTGAACTTAATATTGTTCTTCTCGGAGAAGCTGTTCAGCCAGTCCAGGAACTCCTCCACCGCATGGTCGGTGGCCTCGGAGGCCACAATCTTGGTCAGGCTGTCGATAAAGACATGGGTGATGTCGTAGTTGCCCGCGTACAGGCCGCTGATAAAGCCCTTCAGGAAGTCATAGCTCTTAATATCGTAATGGCTGGCCTCCACCAGACGGATCTTATAATGAATGTCATAGGTCAGCTTGGGGCCCCGCTCGATGCAGACCACATTGCCGTTCTCGCTGTGGACAGCGGAATTAATGAGCTCGATCATCTGCTTGGTCTTGCCGGTGCCCTTGACACCCATGATCACTCTCACCATAGTTATCACTCCTTCATTGTCCGCCGGAGCGTATCTCCGGCCTTGTGCAATTATGTTACCATTTTTGCGGCCCGATTGCAACTGATTTGCGGAAGTTCACCAAAAATTAACGGGGGTTCTTACAGGCGTGCCTCCAGCTCCGCCTTGCGGTCCTCATAACCGGGCTTGCCCAGGAGGGCGTACATGTTGTTCTTATACGCTTCCACGCCGGGCTGGTCGAAGGGATTGATCTCCAGCAGATAGCCAGACAGGCCGCAGGCGTACTCGAAGAAGTAGATCAGCCAGCCCACGCTCTGCGCGTCCCGGGCCGGGGCGGTGACCACCAGGTTGGGCACGCCGCCGTCCACGTGGGCCAGCAGGGTGCCCCGCATGGCCTGTTCGGCCACAAAGGAGAGATCCTTGCCCGCTAGGAAGTTGAGCCCGTCCACATTGTCCGGGTCGTGTGGAATGGTGACGCTGCCGCGGCTGCGGGCGAAGCGCACCACCGTCTCCAGCATCAGGCGCTCACCCTGCTGGATGTACTGGCCCATGGAGTGCAGATCGGCGGTGAACTCCACGCTGGCGGGGAAGAGGCCCTTGCCCTCCTTGCCCTCGGTCTCGCCGAAGAGCTGTTTCCACCACTCGCCAAAGAAGCGGAAGGAGGGCTCGTACCCCACCAGGATTTCCACCTTCTTGCCCTGGGTATACAGGGCGTGGCGGGCGGCGGCGTACTGCCAGGCCGGGTTGTCCGCACCGGGGGCGGCCAGGGCCTCCATGGCCTGGGCGGCGCCCTCCATCAGGGCGGCGATATCCACCCCGGCGCAGGCGATGGGCAACAGGCCCACGGCGGTGAGGACGGAATAGCGGCCGCCCACCGCGTCGGGCACCACAAACTCCTCATAGCCCTCCGCGTCGGCCAGGCCCTTCAAGGCCCCCTTGTGGGCGTCGGTGGTGGCGTAGATGCGCCTGCGGGCCCCCTCCTTGCCGTACTTCTCCTCCAGCAGGGCCTTGAAGATGCGGAAGGCTACTGCCGGCTCGGTGGTAGTGCCCGACTTGGAGATGACATTGATGGAGAAGTCCTTGTCCTTCACCAGCTCGATGACCTCCAGCATGGCGTCGGAGGAGAGGCCGTTGCCGGCAAAGTAGATGTCGGGTCCGCCCTTGTGGGTCAGGTTGAAATTGGGGGAGTGAAGCAGCTCCACCACCGCGCGGGCGCCCAGATAGGAGCCGCCGATGCCGATGACCACCAGGGCCTGGGAGTCGCTGCGGATGCGCTCCGCCGCCGCCTGAATGCGGGCAAACTCCTCCTTGTCGTAGTCCCGGGGCAGGTGAACCCAGCCGGTGTAGGCGCCGCCCAGGCCGCTGCCCTCCTCCAGCTTGACGCGGGCGCTCTCCAGCGCGTCCAGCCGGCTGGTCAGCCAGTCCTTAGGCAGAAACGGGGTGCAGTTGGAAGTATTCAGCTCTAACATAAATTGACCCTCCTCAAAATAAGGCTTGTCCTGGCTCCCAGTATACACCAAAGCGGGCCGCTTTCCTAGGGGGATTTTGGAAATTTTGAAGCAAAAAAATGCGCCCGGCACAGGCCGGGCCCGAAGGGAAGAGCGGGGAGGGGAGATAGCCGCCGTCAGTTTTTGAGACTCTGCATGGGGGCGGGGATGCGGCCAGTCCCAGCCGGGCGGGCCCGGCTGGGGCCCCAGGGGTGATTGAACCTGCTCGGGCCAAATGAATTGGCCCTGCGCCAAGGTTTCCGCCGCTGGCGGAAACGCTTGCACGGCGCGCGGCGCCGCCCCGCCTGCGGCGGGACCCGGGGCGGCCGCGTCAGTTCTTGAGACTCTGCATGGGGGCCGGAATACGTCCGCCGCGGGCCACAAAGGCGTCACTACTCTCGGCGTGGACGGGCATGACGGGGGCGGAGCCCAGCAGGCCGCCGAATTCCACCGTGTCCCCCACCACCTTGCCGGGGGCAGGGATGAGGCGGACGGCGGTGGTCTTGGAGTTGACCATGCCGATGGCGGCCTCGTCGGCGATGATGGCGGAGAGGGTGGCGGCGGTGGTGTCGCCGGGGACGGCGATCATGTCCAAGCCAACGGAGCACACACAGGTCATGGCCTCCAGCTTATCCAGGTGGAGGGCGCCCGAGCGGGCGGCGGCGATCATGCCCTCGTCCTCGCTGACGGGGATGAAGGCGCCGGACAGGCCGCCCACGTGGGAGGAGGCCATGACGCCCCCTTTCTTCACCGCATCGTTGAGTAGGGCCAGGGCGGCGGTGGTGCCGTGGGTACCGCAGGTCTCCAAGCCCATCTCCTCCAGGATGCGGGCCACGCTGTCGCCGATGGCGGGGGTGGGGGCCAGGGAGAGATCCACGATGCCGAAGGGCACGCCCAGCCGGCGGCTGGCCTCCTGGGCCACCAGCTGGCCCATCCGGGTCACCCGGAAGGCGGTCTTTTTGATGGTCTCGGCCACCACGTCGAAGGGCTGGCCCTTCACGTCCTTGAGGGCGTGGTGCACCACGCCGGGGCCGGACACGCCCACATTGATGATGCAGTCCGGCTCCCCCACGCCGTGGAAGGCGCCCGCCATAAAGGGGTTATCCTCCACCGCATTGCAGAATACCACCAGCTTGGCGCAGCCGAAGCCGCCCCGGTCGGCGGTGCGCTCGGCGGCGTCCTTGATGATGCGGCCCATCTCGGCCACCGCGTCCATGTTGATCCCCGCCCGGGTAGAGCCCACGTTGACGGAGGAGCAGACAAAGTCGGTGATGGCCAGCGCCTCGGGGATAGAGGCGATGAGCTTCTTGTCGGCCTGGGTGGCCCCCTTCTGCACCAGGGCGGAGAAGCCGCCGATGAAGTTGACCCCGGTGGACTTGGCGGCGTTGTCCATGGCCACGGCGAAGGGGACGTAGCTGCCCGTCTCCGACGCCCCGGCCACAAGAGCCATGGGGGTGACGGAGATGCGTTTGTTGACGATGGGGATGCCGAACTCCCGCTCAATGGCCTCGCCGGTGGCCACCAGGTGCTCGGCCCGGCGGGTGATCTTGTCATAGATCTTCTGACAGGCGGCCTTTGGATCGGGATCGGCGCAGTCCAGCAGGGAGATGCCCATGGTAATGGTACGCACGTCCAGATGCTGCTGGTCGATCATATGTATGGTATCCAAAATTTCGTTGGTGTTGATCAAGTCAATTCCTCCTGAAAATCAACTGAAGCGTGGGCGGTTCCGGCGGGCGGGGACAAGCCCCGCCCCTACATTACAGCTCCCAAAGACGTCCCGCTGTAGGGGCCGACACCCCAGGGCGGCCTCTCTTGCCCCTGCGGGGCAATTCACCTTCTGCCCTCACCGGCCCGCAGGCGGGTGTGGGCACCCGCCCCTGCGATATTCATGCGCACACAACAGCACGCTTCGGACTTTTATGTAGGGGCGGCCCTTGTGGCCGCCCGTCCTCTCCGGCTTACCGCAGCGTTTTCCAGAACGAGCCGTCGGCCCGCGGGCGGGTGTGGGCCCCCGCCCCTACATCCCGGCGTGGGTGCACCCCGCTTTCGGGGCCCCCGCGCGAACCCAGCGAAGCGGTTCGCGTGGGGAAAAGGAGGCCCAGCGG
>ERZ827440.4064-NODE-4064-length-10283-cov-2.455123_pt1 | contig 10283 bp, 6 predicted proteins | sample MGYA00519774_ERZ827440 | MGnify/ENA primary metagenome ERZ827440 (study PRJEB31778, sample SAMEA3449302) | human gut metagenome | biome: human gut; feature: human-associated habitat; material: faeces | place: United Kingdom | collected 2010/2012 ... | reverse complement strand
TCACAAGGAATCCTCCCACTTACGTGGGTCCCTCCTTATGAAAATAAAATGCTGTGAATTTCGAAAATTCTTCACAGCATTTTTCATCGTTTATATTTTGTCAGATTTTCTTCTCTTTAACTAGAAGCTGTGGCCTCCACCGCCACCGCCGATGCCTCCGCCTCCGAATCCACCGCCGCCGATTCCGCCATGACCGCCGGATCCAGATCTTGTACTTCTCGTTTCACTAATCATATCATATTTATGATTCATGTTATATGAAACCTTTGTACCGGTAAGCAGATTTTTTGAACCCATGTCATATACCTTTGAAGTCTTCTTCATCAGAAGATAATTAAGCAATATAGAAAATATTATTGCAAGGAGTATGTTGCTGATATGCTTCATTGGACGGCTTATCTGCTCTCCTACCAGCAGCATATTTATCTGCTTGAATGCCTCGTTTGCACACTCAAAATATTTCTCTTCGCTTGCATATTCATAGACATTGTCTGTTATCGTATACGCATTTGTCTTGGTTATGATCTTGTATGGTTCGCCATACGAATAGATGTATATCTGTCTGTTACGCATATCAATGAAGAACATAACGCCATCGCGGGTGCCAAATTCTCTTTTATAGGCAGATTCCGCATGGTATGCTGTAGATTTGTACATAAGGTTCGATGTCACACACAATACATTGCAATAACGGGCAGTCTCCTTCATAGTCTCCGTCAATTGTGCCTCCTGACTTTCAGTCAGCACATCTGCATCATCTTTGATTACTACTTCATGCGGGTGACTGTACGAATCATCCTGATCCTTCTCAGATGCCTGAGCAGTCACTACACCATTACATCCCATAACCCCAAACAGCAGTATGATCATTACAGTGATCACCATTCTGGTAATTACCGCTCTACGCACGATGATCACCTCCCTTATACTCAAACTGTGGAAGTGGTCTTGTGGACATCCGGTTGTGGCTGATAACCAGATCTATGAGTGTCAGAATGGTTGCAGCACACACCAGAAGCACGCATCCATAATAATACTTATCCATAACCGGTTTTATCAACACAACCACTACAGACAGAATGGTGGCAAAGGCAATAAATAATCCCATGACGCCACTTTTTCTTTTTACTCTTCTCACGTTTGCTATGCCTTTTACTGCTCCATAAATGGCAACCAGACACGAGATGACCGCCACAACATAGCTGGCCTTTCCCATAATATCCCAGTTAAAAAGAAATGGATTTATATCAAACTTCAGGCAGAATAATACTATTATGCACACTATCAGCTGTATAACTTCCAGAAAACAAGAAAACTTTATAAATGAAGTTATCTTATTTTTTAATTTTCTTTTTGTATTTTTTTGTGGCTTTTTTGTTTGCAGCTTTTTTATTTGTAGCTTTTTTATTTGTAGTTTTTTCTTCCTGCCTCCACTTTTCTTTGCATTGAGTGTGTGCCTTGCGAAGAATCCCACATCATTTTCATGTGTCTCTACATCTGCTATCTTCTCCATCTCATCGCAATATATCATGGTCACAAGCGCACCTATCGCAGATACAAATGCGAGCAGAACACCAGGTCTCACCGTAAGAAATAAGTTCAGCAAAAAGTATAATGGAGCCACTCCTATCAGGCATCCCAGCAGGAACTTGCCGATATCAAGCGGTATATCCGCAGCCACTTTTCCTGTGCTGCCATTTACCGCTGCATATGCAATACGCTTTCCGTTCTTGTATGACAAAAGCCATACCGGAAACAATCCGGTTTTTACTCCAGTGATCTTTATATCCATCGTTTCTGACAATGGCTCCTCAGGTTCACCGATAGCATCATATGTACATAGATGATGCTTTATCTTCCTCATCATCACATCATACGCCATATCACCTGTCACCTGCGCTATCTTATCCCTGTACACACCATAATCCACATCCGGCAGATCCGCATAGAATCCGCTCAGATATCCCATGGAAAATGGTTTCATATCCGCCGAGTCAAATGGTGCCACCTTACTGCTGAGATCATCCGGAAACAGCGATGATGCATCCATGGTTATATTCTCATAATGATTATCCGCAAAGCATCTTACATTATATGTATGACTGACTGTATCAACCCCTGAGCTATAGCTGTCCGTCGCCCTGACAGCTGTTTTACCTTTCTGGTCAACATCACACAGCCAATACGGCATGTAGATTCCACGGAACTCCTGCACATTTCGTCTGTGTTTCAGCCTGTTCGGAGCGTATATCGCCCTCTTCATGACTGTGGCATATGATGCCTTGCACATGTCCTTCGTCACCGCAAACGGTATCACATAATCCGGTCTTCTCTCGCTTTTCAGCCGGCTGGAAAGCATAGTCGCTGCCCCGCAGTAACTGCAGAATCCCGTCGCTGATTCATCTGTACTGTATATCTCCCCACCACACTGCGGACAAATGAATACAGTAAGTTCCATAAGCTTGCGTTCCTCGCTGTCCTCATCCTTGTCGACACTCTCCGGCTCGTATTCATTTCCACATGCTTTGCAGTACATTTTCTTTCTTGCTATATCATATACCAGATTGCTGCCACATCCGGCACATTGTATCATATGTATTTCCCCCTGTAATATAAATTGTGAAAGATTATTGACGAAATAACCTAACTCATTATACTACCTCTTTTTATAAAGAACCAGTTCCGGATTTGTCCCTTCCGCCTCATATGTCGATATCAAAATAAAATCCATATCCGCCAGAACTCCAAAGTATCTGTCTCCGCCGAATTCGCATTCCAGCTGATTTCCAAGATATGTCTTCTCATCATCAAGGAATCTGACATTCATGCCATTTGGCAGACGATACTCGAGATTCACATATTTGCCAACAAGCGCATTGAGTCTTTCAAGACGGGGCATTCCTTCTATATGAAGCGCATTGATCTCATCTATGAGCTTACCTTTAAATACCTCAAACTGGCCGCCATCACTTAGCTGCTCATAACGCTTCCAATAGTCAAGTTTCGGCAGCATCTCTTTCAAATATTCTCTAGCCTGCTCCTCGGAAAAGTTCTCGCCCACCATGTTCTTCACACACACTTCTATCAGATCATCCATGTTGCTGTAGGTATAAGTACCGTCGGCATAACACCATTTGCAGTAATCCTCGTTCAGCGCACCATCACTGTCCCGCCCCATAATGTTATCGTCCTCAATGGGCATTCCGCAGCACTGACAAATGAGTTTTCTCGGTGTCCCCAGCAGTGTATTTATTGATACGTCCAGCTCCTTTGAAAGGAGCTTAAGCGTATCTGTGTTCGGCACCGTCTCGCCATTCTCCCAGCGCGATACCGCCTGCCTTGTGACCATGACTTTCTCTGCCAGGTCATCCTGGGATAATCCCCGTTTGGTTCGAAGTTCTAATATAACGTCCTTTGTCTCCATTGTACTCACCTCCGTTATAGATAACATAACAGATTGCGGGGATTGGGGAAAGCAACTGAGTGTTGCTCTGTTCCTATACTGACTGCGTAAACCGACATTTCGGGAAGCCCGAACAGCCTATGAATTTGCCGAATTTCCCCGATCTCTCAACCAACTTTTTCCCGCATTCCGGGCATATCATAGACATCTTTGCAGATGCAGACTTAGCCTCTTCGGTCTTATCGCCAAGCAGCTCAGCAACCTCTTTAGCTGTTAGTATCTCTGCTGTGCACTCTCTCGCAACCCTCACCGGTTTGCACATCCATACAGACTTATCGCCTATCATGTAAAATCTAAACTTCGCCCTTGTCGCTGCAACATTGACGATATTATTGTTCACCCAGTTGACTGCTCCCATAGATTTGCTGTCGCATCCGAGTAGGAATATAACCTCATCCGTTCCCTGACCCTGGAAAGTGTGCACTGTTCCAATGTTATTTGCATTAAGCCATTTTCTGACTCTTGGCTCCTTTCCGTATAACTCCGATTTCTTTATCATCTCCAGCATTCCCTCTTTCACCGATGTAAATGGTGTGATGATAAACAACCTAGGGATATCACCGGAATCCCGTTCAAATTTTCTCTCCAGTAGTTTCAGAACAAGCTCGCCCTGCGCCTTGACAAAGTGATCCTTCTTACCCGAATTCTCCGCACCGGCTACATCTATCCAGCAGCTCTTGTCCAGGATAAATGTTCTTTTCCTGTTCTCATCAGGCGCTGACGTCTGCTGCTTCATAGTTCCATCGTATGAAAGCACATTTGAGATTGTGTACATCGGGTCAATGCAGCGCCTATGGACTACCAGCGGGCAACCTACCCACTCTTTCTCCTCATCTTTTCCAAGATAAGTTCCATATGGATTTATGTAGTCAGCAAAAGCCTGAACAGAGATTTTCTTATCCTTGTAACCTGCCAATATCTCTGCGGTAAGCAACTGTTTTATCATATCAGTCTCTGCGGTAACCACAGGCTCGATCTGCTTTGGATCTCCGACTATGATCGCCTTTCTACACCTAAACATCGCACCAACCGCCATCTGTGGCTGTGCCTGTCCTGCCTCATCGACGATAAGAGTTCCTAGCACACCGCTTTTCTTCACATCCCCCAGAAATGTCTGTGCAGAAGCAAATGTTGTGGATATCACAGGGGTGAGCAGGAATATACTCTGAAGCATGTACGGCATGGCTTCTTCTCTGTCTGCAAGCTTCATCCTCTCACCACAATCATCAAACACATTCCACGCAATCATCAGGTTGATGATATTATGCCGCATGCATTTTGAAGAAATGACGAATTCCTTGTGCAGCTTACATGCATACAGGAATAACTTTTCACGCTCTCTATTGTACTGGGCGGTAAACCATGGATTGGTTATCTGTGCTTTTGTTGACAACCTGTCGTCCTCGGATACATAACGTTCCATAAATGCAGCGTCCACCGGGGTCATCTTCATCTGCCCATGCGAGTATTTTGAAATACACCGCTGGTATTCCTGAAGATTCTGCAGGTCAGATATCCTGTTGTTCAAAGAAGTTATCTCTCCATTAAGTTTTGATATTGTCGCTTTCTTCTCCTGAATGAATATATCTCTTGTGGATGTATCCTTACGCCTTGCGAACAATCCCTTCGGTCTGCTTTCCTCAAGCTCGATCAGCTCTTTTTGTTCAGCAAATAACTGACGCTCAAGTATCTGCCGCTTTCTTTCCACATCACTTATTTCACATGACAAATCCTCTGGTGCATCTTCCTGCAGCTCCACAGGAACCGAACCTGCCAGAGCACAGATCTGTCCTAATTCTTTTCGTAAGTTTTCAACCAATTTGTACTGAGATAAAAACTTTTTTCTTATCTCCAGATATTTTGCCTTATGCTGCTCCCTGACATCATTTGATCTGTAGTCCTCCACAAATGGCTTCAGGACCGAATTGCAATACTTACGGATATTTGCCTTTCTGCCAAACGGAGCGGATATAAGGCCCCAGCAGTCAGCTCCGCCTAAAAGTTTATCCGCATAACGCGTAAAATAAATGTCCTTCTCTTCTCGGCTCTTTCCGTATCTGGTTATAGTCTCCACGTCGTCGGTCTTGTCGATATCAAACAAATCACGGACCTCATCCAGACCACGGCGGATCTCCTCTTCGTCATCCCCAGACGACTCCAGGCTGTCAAGTATATCCTTCGCCTTCGGAAGATCTATCGTGATATTTTCCACCGCCGCATTGTTACATGACGCGACCAACATACTATAATTGTTGATCTCGTCAACATTTATCGAATAATAATGAGGCGCATACTGGTAATAGGCATTCGCATTTGCCTCTAGCGGTCCATGCGAAAATGAATGCATCTCAAATAAAGAGTCTGGATCTTCTGCATTCTCAGCGAGGAGTCTGGCACGCTCAACAATATTGCTTGCCACGATCTCCTTGAGCAATGTAGTCTTTCCCGTTCCGGGAGGTCCGTTTACAGAAAAAACTGGAGCATCCCCGTCCTGTCTGATCGCAATATTGACTGCAACCTGCTGCATCAACGCCGGCATATATTTGGCCGGCCATTTTCCCCTTGGCGAATTTGTAACGTTAAGAATTCTGTCAAAGAACATCTTCATCTCACTTTTTCCCGCATCCGGCGAGATGATTGTTCTCGGTAAATCGTCTGGGCCTTTCGACTTTTCGTACCCTGCCAGAATGTACTCGATCAATTCCTTCTCATATTCATTCCCTTCGCCAAAGTTCCCGTTCTGAACCAGCTCTGACAACTGGATAATGTCATTCAGAAAGAAGCTTTTACCCAGATCCGCATAGTCAAATGCGTCTTCGTCCGCATCTCTGGCCTGTTCGCTCGCATACCTGTTGTATTCGGCAATTCCCATCGATTCCTGAGAATCATCTGAGAATCTGTGTTTCACATACTCGTTAAAAATCTTTTCATATATGATTGAAATAAACTCATCGACATTCTGGTCCTGCAGTTCCTCATCGATCTCTCCAACAAGTTCTTTATATTTGTTAGTATCGAGAGCAAAGTCATGACTATTATGTGCTCTTGACTCATCCCACCTAGCAATCGCCCACAGTATCGATGACAGCTGGAAACTGTTCTTAAGATACACACCTTTCGTATCTGTCTTGAATGAGCACCATGCGATCGCACTCTTTTTCGGATAAGCTATCTCAGGATTATCGGATTTATCCTCTATAAACTTCTCAAGATAATCAACTACTGTGTTCCGCTCTACCTTCCCCAGACAAAAATAGATCTCATCACCAACCGAAGGAAACTTCGCATAGTCGTCCCTGTCATTTTCCAGGATCATTTCCAGATCTATATCAGAAGCCGACAAAACTGGCAAATCAAAGAAGACCTCGATCTTCTCTGCCTTAACCTCTTTGCCGTTCTTAATATTCTTAATTAGCTTTTTGTTCTCTGAACTTTCCTGTGGAATGTCGGTCTGACCTAGAAATTCTGTGATTTTCCAGTAGTTTAAGATTTCCAGGACTGCGTTCTTTCGTTTGTCTTCCATTCGGTGTGCTCCTTGTGGTGTAACCCCTAATCTTCTTTCTTGAAATATCTTCCGATCTTTCTTATAACCTCACTTTTGACTCTGTTTTTACATTTGCTTACCCTTTATCTTATCCACCAGTGTCACATCAGCAGGTAACCAATTGACAGAATCAAGTTCCTCTATAGTGAGCCACTTCGCATCCTCATGCTCTTTTAACTCCAGATGATCTGCCGCTAACTCACACAAGAAACAATCCATCGACAAATGAAAAGCTGGATAATCATATTCGATAGTATCAAGCAACTCTCCAACATTTATCCTTGCATCCAGTTCCTCGTTTATCTCCCTGACCAGCGCGTCCTGTGGAGTTTCACCAGCTTCTATTTTTCCTCCTGGGAATTCCCATCCCCCTTTAAGTTCTCCGTAACCTCTCTGAGTTGCAAATATCTGCTTTTGGTTGTTTTTGTCTCTTACAATTACTGCAGCAACTACTCTTATTGTCTTCATAACATCCTCCAATTAAGAATTTACAATGTACTCGTAAATATCTTCACGCACTGGAACATCAAGTATCCATTCAATTTCCACTGCTGTTTTCTCTGTGTTTGTCATTTTGAATTCTTTAGTTTTCCCACTTGCTGTCATATGTCCAAGATAATAAAACTCCTTAGAAATCTTATCATCCTTATTTTTTCTTACAAAAAGCTCTACATGAATCCCTCTTTCCTTCGCTTTAAGGAAATTCTGTACATCCTCAGATTGTAAACTTCTGCCTGACTTCGAAATAGCTATCAATCGATCCCTGAAGCCCGGAACAAAATGATCTTCATATTTTGTAGTGTCACTAATATCCTCTGCCTTATCATAATTAATGAACACTGGAAATGTCTTCGTTTTCCTGTCATATTTATATCCACCTATATTTAATGGAACTTCATTCTGCTCCCAATTAAGGAGGCGACAGACATCCTCATATGTGTATTTCTGGTACAAAACAAAGTCCGTCTGATCATATGTATTACTATAATCACGCTCGTATCTGCTAATACCAAATTCAACAAGTTCTTGAAGGATATCATAAAATTCGCCATTTGACGGCATTTGTAAAAATGACTTTGTTGGTCTGTAATCGTTTTCGTTTTTCTCAATAAGCACACATTGTACATATGCTTTCTTACTCACTCCTGCCGGGAATTCATTCGTCATAACATTTACAATATTTTCTTTCTGCTCCCGGAGATACTCCTGCTTGTACGCCTCCGCCGCATCACATTCCTCTGTGGTCACGAACCGGGTTCCCAGCTGGACACCTGCTGCCCCCAGGGACAGGCAATGCTCCATATCCCTCCGGTCATAAATACCACCCGCAGCGATCAGTGGAATTTCCAGTTCTGCTGCCTTCCGGATCATTGCCATAAGTTCTCTCTCATAGTTCTCCGGTGTGTAAGCATCCAGTTCTTCCCGCTTAAATCCCAGATGTCCTCCCGCTAGCGGTCCCTCTGCCACGATAAAGTCCGGCTTTCTGTCGTATTTTTTCATCCAGTATTTCGTGACGACCGACAGGGCACGGGTGCTCGACACGATCGGAGCCAGCATCGTCCTGTGGCTGCGCCCGGGCATCCTATCCTCCGTCTCTGCTACGATTCCGGGCAGATCTAACGGCAGTCCGGCACCGGAGATAATACAGTCGGTACCTGCCAACACTGCTGCCCTGACATAATCCTCGTAGCGCTGTGTTGCCACCATGATGTTGACACCGACGATACCGCCTCTTGCGATCTGCCTTGCTTTTTCTATTTCTTTTCCGATAGTACGCAGATTACAGGCGATGGGATCTCTGTCAAAATCCGGCTCCCGGAAACCGATCTGGGCAGTAGAAATGATGCCGATCCCACCGGCAGCTGCCACTGCTCCGGCCAGCCCGGACAGACTGATTCCCACACCCATGCCTCCCTGGATCACGGGAATATCTGCATGTAATTCCCCCAGGATCATTTTTCCGTGCTTCATCCCACATCACCTCTCGTTACCGCTTTAATACTTGCGGAACCTTTCATAACGTTCCTCTGCGATCTGTTCACCGGTCATGCCGGTATATTTTTGCAGGAATTCCTTGATATGTTCCTTGAGATACCCGCCGATGGCTTCCACGGTACTTTGGTCTGCCCCGCCGTATTCCGGTACGATCCGCTCGATCACACCAAGACGTTTCAAGTCTTCAGATGTAATATTCATGACTTCACTGGCTTCTCTGGCACGGTCAGCATCCTTCCATAATATAGAAGCAAAGCCTTCGGGAGACAGGATCGAGTATGTGGCATTTTCCATCATCCATACCTCATTGCCTACCGCCGTAGCCAATGCTCCGCCGCTACCGCCTTCTCCGATAAGGATACACAATACCGGTACTTTTAAGGCTGACATCTCCAGCAGATTCCGGGCAATGGCCTCGCCCTGGCCTCTCTCCTCCGCCTCCACGCCGCAGAAGGCTCCCGGCGTATTTACAAAGCTGATAATGGGTCTGTTGAATTTCTCCGCCTGTTTCATCAGGCGCAGTGCCTTACGATAGCCCTCCGGCATGGGCATACCGTAATTGCGTCTGGCACACTCCGCAAAATCCTTGCCCTTCACATCTGCCAGCACTGTCACCGGCTGCCCGTCGAGGAATGCCACCGCACCTACCAGTGCTTTATCATCCCCATAATAACGGTCTCCGTGAGCCTCCACTACATAGTCGAAAATGTAGGGAATATAGTCGGTTGCTGCCGGTCTGTCCACTCTCCGGACGGTCTTGACCTTTTCCCATGCCGTTCTGGGGAGTGTCAGGAATGACCGTTCCTTCACAATCTCCGTAGGTTCAAAATGGAAGTCAAAATTTTTCTTAAAATCCGCATAATTCCCCTCACTGCACCGATGCGTCGTGATCAGGAAATATAAGGTCTTCTTCAGATTCTCCCGGCGGACGATACCGTCCACAAAACCATGCTCCTGTAAAAATTCCGCTGTCTGGAAGCCGTCAGGGAGACGCTGTCCCAGAGTCTGCTTAATAACTCTCGGTCCTGCGAAGCCGATCAAGGCTCCCGGTTCCGCCATGATCACATCTCCCAGCATGGCAAAGCTTGCAGTCACGCCACCTGTCGTCGGGTCTGTAAGAACCGGCACATAGAGAAGCCCTGCATCACTGTGTTTTCGAATGGCCATACTGGTTTTTGCCATCTGCATCAGGGATACCAGTCCCTCCTGCATTCTGGCACCGCCGGAACAGATATAGAGAATCACCGGAAGTCTCTCCTTTGTGGCACGTTCAAAAACCCG
>ERZ827440.4060-NODE-4060-length-10285-cov-2.624438_pt1 | contig 10285 bp, 11 predicted proteins | sample MGYA00519774_ERZ827440 | MGnify/ENA primary metagenome ERZ827440 (study PRJEB31778, sample SAMEA3449302) | human gut metagenome | biome: human gut; feature: human-associated habitat; material: faeces | place: United Kingdom | collected 2010/2012 ... | reverse complement strand
AGCCGGTCTTGACCACCCGGACCTCCTGGTCCATCTTAGCCTTTTTCAGCTCGGCCTCAAAGGCCTCGATGATCTTGGGGCTTTCGGAGGAAGAACAGCCGGTGCCAGTGCACACCATGATGTGACTGCGGATATGGCTCATGTTGTGTTTCCCTCCTTACTCGGCCGCGCCGATGGTGTAGAGTGTGAGCATGCGCAGGCGCGGGGCGATGTTCGACGTCGCCATCTGGTTGAGCGTCGTGACGGCGGAGAGCGTAAGCCCTTCGATGTCCTGCGGCAGCATGAACGCCGTGACCGCGACCTTCGACCCTGCGCTGAGCTGAATGTAGGGGACGTCCCCCGACACCAGGTGCAGGGCCAGCACGTTCGATCCTTTGCCCGGGATGACCGTGCACCGGTCGGTTTCGATGTCGAACGTGAAGCCGCCCGCTATGGGGCCGTTCTCGCTCGACAGCACGAGCTTCTGTACCTCCGCGGCCTCCGAGAATCCCACCTGGATCGTAACCGTGGTCATCAGCGGGCGGAACCTGAAGGGCACCTCCCCTCCGCGTTCCACCCCTTGGGTGCATGCCGCCATATAGGCATACTGCATGTTGCATTCGCCGTTGTGGTAGGTCTGTACGGCCGGGATTGCCGTCGCGACGATCGAGCCGCTGTTGGCCTGGACGGCGTCTGCCGGGTAGAAGGCGTAAAAATCGTAGCTGGGACTGCTCCCCCACTGCATCCCCGTGTCGCTCAGGTCGGCTTCGCTTTCGGTCGCCCCGGAGACGCTGACTTCGACCTCCGCCCATTGCGGGGTCGTCTGCGGGCAGATGATCCCCACGCGGTCGGCATTGCGCCAATAGATCGGGTAATAACCGTCCTGTAGCGGGCCGTAAGCCGTACGGGTTTCGTCCGTGGGGTCGGGCGCTTCATTGCCGATCGACAACCGGCAGACGATGGCATCGCCCCCTGTCGCGGGTGTTTCGGGCCCTTCGGGCAGTTCTGTCGTATCCTTTCCGCAACCGGCCAGCAGGAGCGCGAGCAGCGCGAGTCGGAAAATAGGTTTGTGTTTCATAACGTCAGGTTCGAATTGGCTGTTTGTAATTCAATACTCGTCGTCCGCATAATCCACCGGGCCCGGCCCGAGTTCGCCGCCGTGCGGCTGTGAAATCGCGAATCCTGCTTCGGCCGCAATTACGAGTATCTCCAATTCCGGCTTTATGTATGCTGCTTTCATCAGATTCGGTTTATAGATAAATCGGGACGGTATCCTGCTCCGTCCCGATCTGAAAAATTATTTTATCGAAATTATTCGACCGTATAGGTGAAATCCGCGAACTCTACGTGGTAAGATCCTGCGGTAGATAGTATCTTGATCATGAGACGCTGTCCGTTGGTGACCGTAAACGTATGGGTCTGTGTACCGGATTTGCACTTTTGGTCGTTGCCGTTCAGGATGTTGTTCCTGTCGCGGAGCCACGATTCGGTGATCGGGCCGTTGCCCGTTACGCCGATCCTGTACTCAATATTGCTTATACGGTTGGTCGCTACCTCGAAGGATACCTTCACGGTTTTCGAACCCTCGCACTGGATCGGAGCCGTGACGAAAGCGCCGTTGTTTGCGTTGTTGAAGCCCGCAGGAACCTGCAGCTGGATGCGGTTCTTTTTGAGTTTGTCGTCGCCGTTCTTGTCGCTCTTGATCTCTGCCTGGTAAAAATACCAGTCATTGAAAATTCCTTCCGGGTCGTATTGGGAATCGACCGTGTAGAATCCGTTGTCCTGATAGGTATGCGTACCGTACTTCTGGTCGATGGCATCGGGTACGGTGATCGTCACCGTTTTCTTGTTGCAGGGTACGCTCATCGTGTAGTGGTGGTTGCGCTTCAGGCCGGCCAGCGTGAACGACTTGTCCGAGTAGGTCAGCCCGTCGGTGGTCATCACCTTCACGGTCATGGTCGAGTAGATGCCCACGGGGAGCAGACCCACTACGAACTCTTTCCGGTTCGTGGGAACAGCGATCGAATTGGTTACGGACGATGCCGTGAAGTTCTCCTGGGCGTCGATCGTACCGGAGGTCGGCAATACGTTGCTGTCGGTCTCCAGGATGACTTTCTTGGGCGTTTCGTTCGCACCCAGTCCGAGCGAGATCTTGATGCGGGCCATCAGCGGTTTGAACGTGAAGTGTACGGGCAGTTGGGTCGTCGCCTCGTTGATTTCGAACGGCTCCTCCCAGATGTTCGTATACATGAAGTCATAGGCAGCCAGGTTGTCCGTGCAGTATTCCGATCCCCAGGTGTGCTTGAAGGTCTTGTTCACGGCGTCGAACGTGGCGTTGCAGTCGTACGGATAATAAGCCGCCGCCAGCGAGTAGGAGCCGATGGGCACGTCGCCCGAGAACGTCGTGGTCGGGCCCGACTTGTCGGCCGTGAACTCGCATGTCATCGTCGCGGCTCCGTCGTAGAGGAGCACGGCGACTTTGTCGCCGGCCACCCAGTTGGTCGTGGTGCCGTCGATGGAAGTACGGGTCTCCCCGGAAACCATCTCCTCGGGGATGGTTACCTGGACATACTTTTTCGGGCCGCCGGCCGGAGCCGTGTCGTCCTTGCTGCACGCGGCCATGCCGACCGTTGCGAGCATTGCTATAACGAATAATTTTTTCATGGTGCGTTTTCTGTTTTTGTCGTTAATTCCCAATGGATTCGTAGTCATCGTAAGAGAGCGACCTGGTTCCGCCCAGCTCACCGCCGTCGGTTCCCGGTTCGATGCTGCTGCTTGCCGCGAATCCTTTTTCCACGCATACGGAGATCAGGTACAGCTCCGGTGCTTCGTAAGTCATAGTTTGTTTTTTCATGGTCTTTTTTATTATGTGTAGTTGCTTTTATTCCATGTCCGTTTCGGGTTGGCGCTACGCCCTTACGCAGAGCACGCGCATGCCGCGCTGCCCCCCCGCCGCGGACAGGCATATTTCGACGATGCCTGTCCTTTGTCCCGTTCGGTGGAGCCGCTGCAGCTCCGCTTCGACGCGCGTCTCTTCCGCTTCGGGAAGCTGCACCCCGATCCATATGTCGGATTTGTCGGGGGCGTATACGCGAACCCGTCCTTCTTCCAGATATGCGAGCAGGTAGTGCGGCGCCCGGCCGGATCCGGCGGTTGTGTCCGCTGCGGTCGATGTCTCTGTCCGGGGCATGCGGTAAAGTCCGTTAGGGTTTGCCAATCTCCATTTGTCTTGCTTATTCCACGATTACGGCGCGGTTCAGTTCCGGCTCTGCGAACCGGTTGTTGGTGTCGCCTTCGGCTTTCTTGACCAAACGGGACGGGTCGATGCCGTACTTGTCCTTCAAGAGGTTGTAGACGTACTCCATGCGCTGTTCGCTCAGCCGCTGGTTGATCTCCTTCGTGCCGGTATCCTTGTCTGCCGAGCCGATCAGCGTGAAGGTCTTGTCCTTGTCGGCCTTCATGGCGTTCCTTACGTAGAATTCGAGGTTGGTCAGTTCTTTCTTGTCGAGCGTGGCCTTGCCGATCTTGAAGAAGAGCGCCACGGGCGATGCGGATACCTTCTGCTCGGCAACCACCTTGGGCGGCATGTTGCGCAGCTTCTCGTTCTCGTCGCTCAGTTCCGAATTCTGCGATGCGAGTTCGTTGTTGGTGTTTTCGAGCCGCTTGATACGATCCAGGTACGACGTGTAGTCCACGGGCTGAGCCTGCGAGGCTCGCTTGAAGCCGCGGCGGTTCAGGTTGAACGACAGCCCTGCCGTTACCGAGAGCATACCTTCGCCGATGCGGCCGCCGCCCACGCCGTCGAAACGCTGGTTGACCAGCAGGCAGCGAGCTTCGAGCGTCAGGTCGAGCAGATCGCAGAGGCGCACTACATTCAGCAGACCTGCGTCGAAGCCGATTTCGTTGTCGTGGGTGTCGTTGCCGTAGGAACGCGCCCAACCCACTCCGACGAAGGGTACGAAATTCCAGGTGCGGGCCTCCTTGTAGCCGCTCACGGCGTTCGAGAAGTTCCACATTGCATCGGCATGCAGGTACGATACGCCGAATTTCTCCTTGAACATGCTTCCGTCGGCACCCTTTGCGTATTTGGTGCCTGCGGTCGTCCACCCTTTGGCCTGCAGGCCGGAGTATCCGACGCGGGCGCCGATCGAGGGGGTGAACCATTTTCCGACATGGATGTCCAGTGCCGGGGCCATGCGTTTGCCGAATTTGCCGTAGGAATCGTGTTCGCCGAAATAGATATTTACACCGCCGGCGACGCCGACGAAGATGTTGTCGAAAAAGCGGTTCGTTTCATAGGGGCCGCGCACGATGCGGTTCTGCGCATCGCGATTGCCGTTTTCCTGTGCCGTGGCTGTAAGGCTGACGATGATAAAGAGGGCAATAAGATAGAGGCGTTTCATGTTTGAATGTTTTAGTGATTAGAAATTTCCCGGTATCTATGGTCTCGTTGCGAGTCCGTTATTCGTGTTATCTGCCGTGTCCGGTACATGTGGCAGGCTACGGCTACCGCCAATGCCGGGGCGGCGATTGCCGGTAGCGACAGGATGAAAATGGTCGGTGGTTGTTTGTTTTTCCATGAATGTGTTTTTGTTCGCTGACGAGAGAGGGCTAAAGCGAGCCTGTTCCTGTGTCCCCCGTGACCTGGGGCGTTGCCTGCGGCAACCGGAACCGGCTTTGCCTGAACAGGGCGGGTGATTCCAATTCTTCTATGTATATTTCTGATAAATAGGTTTGTATGAGGTTGTCGTACTCCTTGCACACTTTCTGGAGGGGCTGCATCGTGCGTGTATTTTCGTATGTCCAGAACGTGTGCGAGACTTCATGCATGCCTCCGTCCAGCCTGCGGATCAGGTCGTGCAGCGTCGGGCGGTGGTTCGGGTTCCATTGGTAGAAGGTTCTTCCCGACTGGAATACGCAAATCAGGTAGTCCGTCTTGGCCGCAAGTTCCCGTAAAGTACGGCGGTACATATAGGTGTCCGTATCGGGGCCTACACATGCAGCCTGCAACTCGCGTCCTTTCATCAGGGGAGTCCCTGCTTCCGACGCCTTGTGCAGTACGAGCAGTATCTTTACCGCCCACAGGATTCTTGCGGAAAACATCGAATGTAAATTATTAGTAACCAGTGATTTGTATGTGTTTTTCGTGACCCATTATTACCAATAATGGGTCTCCTTTGGCGTATGTGCTTGGTTACCAGTCGGTAAATACGCTGTTTGGACACTTTCCCGAAGACATGGCGGGGGCTGTCAGGACATTTTCGGTCTGTCCGGAATAAAAATAAAAATAAAACGATACAAGATTCTTGTTTACAGTCTCTTACGCTGAGATGTGCGTTTTTTCCTCCTGAAAAATTTGGTTATGAATATAATTAATTCTATTTTTGCAGGTGAATTGAAACGTCTATAATACAACTTATTACGATTTCAAGATACATTATTGGTAATAATGGGTCTTGATTTTTTTTATTGCCTGTTTCCTTTCGTCCTAACCAAAAAATCCGGATATTATACGAAACCGTCTTTTACTGCAAGTCGATGATTTTTCGATTGGCTTTGTCGATGATGTTGTGGTCGAGTTGTGCGAGATAGATGCGCGTCGTCCGTTCGGACGTGTGTCCCATCCCGGCGCTGATCACCGTGAGCGGTGTGCCGCAATCACGGGCCAGAGTTGCCCATGAGTGTCGTGCGACATAGAATGTCAGCGGTTCCGGGATATTGAGCAGGACTCCGATTTTTCGGATAAATTTATTCAGCTCGCGCTGCTGCTGGCGGTAATTGTCATAGCTGTCGTCTTTTGCCAGTATGGGGAGTATATAAGGCGAAGCATTGCTGTAACGGTCGATAATGTGCTGCAATTGCGGCTCGATGCGCATCGAGAGCATCTGCCCCGTTTTATGGCGTGCATAGGTCAATACGCCGTCATGGATGTCGCTGCTGCGCAGATATACCATATCTACGAACGACATGCCGCGGGTGAAGAAACTGAACATGAAGATGTCGCGTGCGAGGGAGTACTTGGGATGCAGCGCCGAGAGGTCGGCCGTGCATATCCGTTTGATGGTTTCGCGTGACAGCGCCCGTTTGCGCGTTACGGTCTGCCTGACGGTCAGGTGGAAGAAGGGATTGGGGAACGAGGCCGGTATGAACCGTTTTTTCACGGAACGGTTGTAAACCGCCCTCAGGTTGCGCAGATGGAACGTCACCGTGTTGGTTGTCACGCCCCGCGCCCGGAGCCAGCGTTCGTAGCGCTCTACCCAGCGGGCCGAGAGGTGTTGCGACGTCAGGTGCTGGCCGTCGAGGAAACTCAGCAGCAGCCTGTATGACGACCGGTAGTTCGCAGCCGAGCCTTTGCGCCCGGCTTTCTCGTAGTCGGAGATGTGTTTTGAGAAACACGACATGAAATCGAATTCATAATTACGGGTGCGTGTCATCCTTGCCGGGTATGGCCCGACAACCGGAAGCCGCCCCGTAAAGGCGGAATCTGGCGAGTACATAATAAAGTAAATTTAATTCGAAGAATTGGTCACTGGGTACAAAGATACAAAATTGTCGCCAATTATCCGCATGCATGTCGATGATATTGTGTGTTTTAGTTGCCCTCGGTGCGTATTTGCCGGGACTGTCATTTGTATATAATATACTGATTACTCAATATTTAATGCCCGGATTTGCCTCCGGATCCACCTCCTGTTTTATTTGTCTGAAATTTAGCGGACTAAATGAAATATTCGCCTTAAAAACGGGATTTTGCCCGCAAACCGTAGTATCCGCCGGCGCAGTGCGCCTCGGCGGAATTGCCCGGCAAACAGGGCTCCGGCAAAAAAAAGCGCCGCAGGTTTTCACAACCCGCGGCGCCTGCCGTTTCCGGAGGTAAATTATGTTTTCCTACACAAATTACGCTTCCGTTATCTTATATTCCCCGGCTCCGTCCAGCGCCCGCTGCAATTCCGCCAGCGGTTTTTCCCCGCCGCCGAACTCCACCGTCGCCACCGGGGGCTCCAGCTCCACGGTCGCACGTACTCCGTCGATTCCGTTCAGTGCCTTTTCGACGTGCATCCGGCAGTGCCCGCACATCATCCCTTCGATCCGATACTTCTTTTCCATCGTTTTTTCCATATTATTTATAGGTATTGGTTCTCTTCCGTCGTTTTTCCGCGCCCTGCCGCCCTTCGCCTTCAGTCGCAGGCTGTTCGCCACCACGCTGACGCTGCTCAGGGCCATGGCCGCCCCGGCCAGCATCGGGTTCAGCAGGAACCCGTTGAGCGGGAAAAGCACCCCGGCGGCGACCGGCACCCCGATCAGGTTGTAGATGAATGCCCAGAACAGGTTCTCATGGATATTTTTTAAAGTTGCTTTACTCATACGAATGGCTGCCGGTACATCACTTAAACGGCTTTTCATCAGAACAACGTCTGCTGCATCGATCGCGATATCGGTTCCTGCACCAATCGCAATTCCCATATCGGCTCTGGTAAGTGCCGGCGCGTCATTGATTCCGTCACCAACCATGGCAACTTTTCCTTTTTTCTTTAATTTCCGGATAACGGCTTCTTTTCCGTCCGGAAGAACGTCTGCGATGACTTCATCTACACCCGCCTGACGTCCGATCGCTTTTGCAGTTCTCTCATTGTCACCGGTCAGCATTACCACATGGATTCCCATATTCTGCAGTTCTTTGACTGCCTTTGGACTGACCTCTTTGATGACGTCTGCTACCGCAATGATTCCGATCAGCTGATCTTCTTTCGCAAAGAACAAAGGTGTCTTTCCTTCTGCCGCCAGATCTTCCGCCTTTTTCAGCATTCCTGCATCCACAGAAGTCTTTGTCTGGATAAATTTCTTATTTCCACCATAAATCGTCTTTCCTGCAAGAACCGCGGAAAGTCCGTTTCCAGGTACTGCCTGAAAGTCTTCTACTTCCTCCGCATCCAGTCTGCGCTCTTGGGCTTCCTGTAAAATTGCATGTGCCAGTGGGTGCTCGCTCTTTCTTTCCAGTGCATAAGCAAATCCCAAAAGTTCTTCCTCCGAGATACCCTCTGCCGGTATCATATCCGTTACTTTCGGTTCCCCGCTAGTGATGGTTCCGGTCTTGTCCAAAGCTACGATCTGCATTTTACCGGTCTCTTCCAGAGATACCGCCGTCTTGAACATGATTCCGTTCTTTGCGCCCATTCCGTTACCAACCATAATGGCAACCGGTGTGGCAAGTCCCAGTGCACAAGGGCAACTGATAACGAGTACGGAAATACCTCTTGCCAGTGCGAATCCAACACTCTGACCTGCGATCAACCATACGATAATTGTAATCACTGCAATCGTAATAACCGCCGGCACAAATACTCCTGATACCCTGTCAGCGATTTTTGCAATAGGTGCCTTTGTCGCTGCGGCATCAGAAACCATCTGTATAATCTGTGAGAGTGTGGTGTCTTCGCCCACTCTCGTTGCGCGGCATTTTATAAAGCCTGACTGGTTCACTGTGGCAGCGCTTACTGCATCTTTCGGCTGCTTATCCACAGGGATGCTCTCTCCTGTGAGTGCCGATTCGTTGACAGCGGTTGTTCCATCTATTATTTCACCATCCACAGGGATATTTTCCCCCGGTCTGACCACGAAAATATCGCCCTTTTTCACTGCATCCACAGAAATTTCCTGCTCCACGCCATCCCTTACAACGGTTGCTGTCTTTGGGGCAAGCTGCATCAGGCTCTTTAAAGAGTCTGTTGTTTTGCCCTTTGAGTGCGCTTCAAGCATTTTCCCGACAGTAATCAGTGCCAAAATCATGGCTGCGGATTCAAAATAAAACTCATGCATATATGACATGACCGCATCCATATCGCCATTCACCTGCGCAGCTGTCATGGCAAAAAGTGCATACACGCTGTATCCAAACGATGCCGCAGAGCCAAGCGCAACAAGCGTATCCATGTTGGGAGCGCCGTGAATCAAGCCCTTAAAACCACTGATAAAAAACTTCTGGTTTATGACCATTACCGCCACTGTAAGCAGAAGCTGCAAAAGCCCCATAGCCACATGGTTTCCATTGAAAAACTCAGGCAACGGCCAGCCCCACATCATATGTCCCATGGAAAAATACATGAGAACAACTAAGAATATGAGCGATGCTATAAGCCTGTTTACAAGCTTCGGTGTCTCTCTGTCTACAAGCGCATCCTGCGCTGCCTTTAGCTGCTCTAAGCTGTTATTCGCTTTGTCATTTTCTGATTCTGTTGCTGTGCCTTTGGGACTCGCTCCATAGCCCGCCTGCTCTACTGCCTCCACTATCTGCGCATCTGTCGCGCTTCCCTCGACTCCCATCGAGTTGGTCAAAAGGCTGACAGAGCAGCTCGTCACACCATCAACCTTAGAGACCGCCTTTTCCACTCTGGCAGAGCATGCCGCACAGCTCATTCCTGTAACTGTATATTGCTTCATACTGTCTGTATTTCCTTCTTTCTACTATTCGAATCTAACTATTCAGAAGCCTTTTCTAAAATCTCTCAATTCCTGTCACCTTGAAATCCAGTCTTTCGATGGCAAATGTGATTTCCTCATCGCTTAGCTCTCTGGTTGCCTCAACATGTGCCACGCCATGCTTTAAATCCACATCTGCCGATACTCCGCTCATCTTCTGAAGCGAGCGTGTGACTGAGTTCTTGCAGTTCATGCAGTGCATTCCGTCTATGTGCACATCTGCTCTTGTGACTATCTCGCCTGTAAGCTGTACTGTGGCTTCCTCGTCCTCCTTCATGGCTCCACCGCCACAGCAGGCGCCCTCGCCCTTTGAATGCTTTATTGTCTCCTTTAAGCCCACAATCACCAGAGCGGCAATTATTGCTATTATTAATATTGTGATTATTGTACTCATTTTTATACCTGCCTTCTTATAATACTACTTCATAAGCTTCTGCAGTGTGTTCAAAAGCTCATCTATTGTCTCATCCTTGCCGGCTCTTATGTCATCTGCCACACACGTCTTTATATGATTGGCCAAAAGGACTTTATTGAAGCTGTTGAGCGCAGCATTTGCGGCCGCCACCTGTGTGATGATGTCAGGGCAGTAGCAATCCTCATCCAGCATACGCTTGATTCCACGGATCTGCCCCTCTATACGGCTAAGTCTGTTGATGAGATCCTTATATTCCTTCTCTGACCGCTCTTTTTTGCGGTTGCAGCAACAGCATTTGGTTTCTTTTTCTGCCATGTGTGCCTCCCTTCTTTCTTCATTCCACATTTGTTGTATATGTCTAACCATACCCCTTATGGGTATCTGTCTTTAAGAGCATTATATACCCCGGTAGGG
>ERZ827440.4050-NODE-4050-length-10304-cov-2.422773_pt1 | contig 10304 bp, 9 predicted proteins | sample MGYA00519774_ERZ827440 | MGnify/ENA primary metagenome ERZ827440 (study PRJEB31778, sample SAMEA3449302) | human gut metagenome | biome: human gut; feature: human-associated habitat; material: faeces | place: United Kingdom | collected 2010/2012 ... | reverse complement strand
CGATAACTCCGGCGACAGCCGCACCGTCCTGTGCGGCAGCAAGGTGCTGTACCAGTCTGCCCGCAGCGAAAGCGTGAGCCTGCTGCAGGATATCGTGACCGGCGAGACGAACTACTGGTTCCGCTCCTGGTCGGACTCCACCGGCCGGGGCGGCCGCCGCAGCGCCCTGTACGACAAGGACGGCAACGAAGCGATGGCCTTTGACGGCGAGCAGAGCGCCACCATCCAGAACGGTCTGCTGGTGCTGCAGGAGAGCAGGATGGTCGGTGACAGCTACGATGTCGACTATGACAGCTACGGCACCTGCAGTGTCATCGACCTTGCCACCGGCAAGAACCTGCCCGTCCCGGAGGGTGCCTACAGCTGCATCGTCTGCGGGGACGCACTGGTGTTCAACTGCTACGCCCGCCCGGCAGACCTTGCCGAGAACGAATGGGATGACGACAGCAACCTGCACAGCTGGGTCGCCATCCAGCAAAAGGACGGTACCCAGACCTATGGGTCCTCCACCTCCACGGCCAGCCACATTTCCTATGCGTCGGATGAACTGGACAACTGGGTGGAACTGGACAGCTATACCGCCGATTCCACCACGCAGATCCTGCACAACCCCGCCACCGGCGAGGGCTATATCGGCTTTCAGCAGACCTGCGGCAGCGGCACGGCGGCATTTCTCACCGCAAACGGCACCTACCAGCTGCGGGACATGACCACCGAAGACCGGGGCGTGATTGCTGAATTCGACGCCCTGCCCAGCAACTATTTCCCGGGGTATGTGGTCACCTGGAACGTGGACAGTGACTATCGTTATTCCCTGCACGACCTTTCCACCGGGGAGGTCACACCGCTGTATGCTGTCAGCCTTGCCGGGAACCGCATCGCCCTGTATGCGCAGGACGGCAGCCTGAAGGTCTACGACGCCGACACCGGAGCACTGCTCACCGACGTGAACGCCGGGACCATTGGGGACGATCAGCGCGTGACGCTGGACTGTGAAGAGGACGGCTTTGTCTGGATGGAGCTGCGGGATGCTGACAGTTATGAGATCGCTGCCATCCGGGTGTACGGCCCCGAAGGCCTCGTCTCCGACCTGAGCAGCCTGAATGAGACCTACAATTATCTGGGCTACCTCACCACCGATGCCAACGGCAGGCCGCTGTACTACGGCACCCGCAGCGTTCCCGGCAGCAGTTACGCCACCGGATGCGATGTGTTGGACGAAACCGGCAACGTGGTGATGCAGGGCCTTGGCAGCTGCTACAGCTACTACGACAACAGCCTGAACGCCCTGCCGGACCATGTATTCGTGGCACGGCGTGGCTTCTATTACGGCTGGATGGACACCGACGGCAACTGGCTTTACTGCCAGAGCATCTTCTCGTCCGTCAATGCCGATGACGAACTCGGTTACTGAACCATGACAGGAGGTTTTTTCTGATGAAAAACACGAAAATTTCCCGCCGCAGCTTTCTGCTGGGTCTTGCCGCCTGCTCTGCCGCCGGGGTCCTGACGGCCTGCTCCGGCAGCAGCGAGCCTGCTTCGTCTGCTTCCACCGCCCCGGAGCCCCCTGCTTCCTCGGCTGCCAGTGAGGTGACCGCCGCACCGTTCCTGACCGTGGAGGACTTCCCTGCCCTGGACGGCAGCACGGCCTGCATCCCCCTGATGGCACAAATGCTGGCCGACACCACCGGCATGGACCTGGAAGAAGCCCAGAGCATCATTTCGGTCAGCACCACCGCTTATGCCTGGGAGAGCTTTGGTCTGTACAACACCGACACCAAAATGCTGGTGGTGTACGAAGCCCCGGATTCCGTCAAGGAAGAGCTGGAGGCCGCCAACGTCCAGCTGGAGCAGAAGCCCATCGGCGTGGACGCACTGGTGTTCATCGTGAACGAGGACAACCCCGTGACCGACCTGACCCAGCAGCAGCTGCGGGACATCTACGCCGGAAAGATCACCAACTGGAAGGACGTGGGCGGCCAGGATCTGGACATCGTGGCCTTCCAGCGCCGGTCTGACTCCGGCAGCCAGACCCTGTTCCAGAAGCTGCTCATTCAGGGCGGCGAACTGATGGACCCGCCCACCGAGCTGGCCCCCACCGCCATGGGTGAGCTGGTGGACAGCATTGCAGAGTATAACAACTCTGCCAACGCCATCGGTTTCTCGGTCTACTACTACATCGACCAGATGTACTCCAAGCCCGGTCTGCGGCTGCTGGCCGTGGATGGCGTGACCCCTTCCAACGAGACGATCGCCGACCAGAGCTACCCGCTGTGCAACGAATTCTATGCCGCCATCCTGCAGGATTCCGCTGCCGACAGCCCGGAACGCAGGATCTACGAATGGCTCTCCACCGATGCAGGCCGTTCCTGCATTGAGCACTCCGGCTATGTAGCCGTCCAGTAATTCCCAGAAAATTCGGCACATTTCATTGACTTTGCTCAAATCCTTTGCTAAACTTAAGAAAAGTTTGTCAGCTTTTTTCGTTTCACGATCTTGAGCAAAGGAGATGTCGCATCATGTCCCATCCTTCCGACACCCCGCACTCCTCCCATGTTGAGAGCCGCAGCCGCAAGGCACTGCGCAGCTACATCATTCAGGCCTCCACCCTGCTGGAGATCGTGCTGTCCGGGCTGGTGCTCATCGGCCTGCTGTTCTCCGGCCTGCGTGAGAAGAACTTCATCACGATGTCGGAAGAAGCACAGTATTATTTTGACGGCAGCAGCTCCGTGCGCAAGCTCACGGGCATCCTGACGTTCATTGCAGAATGGATCTTCATTGCCTCCTCCATCAACGGCGGCGCAAAGTATCTGCAGTTTTTGACCGGCATGGACGTGCTGGTCTCCAAGATCGTGTGCGTGCTGGCATTTGGCGTGTATGTTTACGTTGGCGGTTATCTGGCCGTTGTGTGGACCGACGTCATTCAGCTGGGCATTTTGCTCGTTGGCTTTGCGGCCATCATCATTAAGGCCGTTCCGTCCGCAGGCGGCTGGGACGCCATCCGCGCGACGTATGAGGCGGCCGGCAACAACGGCGCCATGACGTTCTATGGCCTTGGCTCGACCGGGTTTATGGCGGCAATTTCACTCATTGTGGCGTCGGCCCTTGGCGAGATGGGCGCGCCGACGTTCCGCACCCGTATCTACACCGCGAAGGACCCCAAGACGGCGCGCAAGGGCTTCATCTTTGCAGCCATTATGACGCTGCTGTTCTCGCTCGTTCCGTCTATCATCGGTATGTCCGCCTACACCATGGCGTCCGCCAATGAGGTGCTGGCAGTCCTGGAGAACCCGGACTTCGCGTTCGCCTACATGGCAACGAACGTTCTGGCTCCGGCACTTGGCCTGCTGCTGATGGTGTCCGGCCTGTCCGCGACGCTGTCCTCCGGCGACTCGGACGCCATTGCGGGTGCGACGATCCTCATGGAGGACATCTATCCCCTGTTCAACCACGGCAAGCGCATTCCCGAAAACAAGATGAAGAACGCATCCCGCATCGCGGTCGTCATCACGCTGTTTGCTTCGTTCCTTGTTTCGCTGAAGGCGGACGGCGTTATGGCGTTTATCAACAACGTGCTTGGCGCAATGATGCCCGGCATGGTGCTCACGCTCATCATCGGCCGTCTGTGGACGAAGCGCGTGACGGCTGCTGCCGGTATGTGCAGCATGGTCGGCGGCACGCTGTTCGGCCTGTGCTATCTGCTCATTCCGAGCCTTGCAGACCTGCTGGACAGAGATTTCTCCGGCCCGGCTATCCCCTGCGCCGTTTTGACGAGCGTCATCTGCGTCGTTGTGACCCTGTGCACCAAGCGCAGCGGTAAGAGCGAACAGGAGATCCTGGACACCGTTCTGGCCGGCAGAACCGACCTTGCGGCGAAGTAATTTTAAGAAGTATCATAATTCTATGGCAAAGAGAATGGGGCCTGCCTCATTCTCTTTGCCGCCATGAGGGTTGAATGCATGAACACCTATCCCTATCGAACGTATGCCGAGATCGATCTGAACAAAATGCAGCACAATCTGCGGCAGGTGCGCGCGGCCATTGGGCCGGACTGCAAGCTGCTGTTTGTGCTCAAGGCGGACGCCTATGGCCACGGCACGCCCGTGTGCGCAAAATACAGCGAGGAGCTTGTGGACTGGTACGCCGTGGCGACCATCGACGAGGCGCTTTCCATCCGCAGGGCCGGCGTGGAAAAGCCGATCTTGCTGTTCGGCGCCCTACAGGACCCGGAGATCGAGCTGGCGGCGGACAACCGCATTACCATCAATTCCTGTTCCCTGGAGTACAGCCGCCACGTGGCGGAGGTTTTGCAGCGGTGCGGCAAGCGCATGGACTGCCACATTAAGATCGACACCGGCATGAACCGCACGGGGCTGTTTGCCCGCGTGGGCCGCACGGACGGCGCGGTGCGGCAGGCAGAGGAGATCTTTGCTTTGGAGCCGCTGCATGTGACGGGCATTTATACGCATTTTTCCTGCGCGGACAGTGCGGACCCGGAGGACGTGGCCTTTACGCAGACACAGTATGAAGCCTTTGCGGCGGTGGCAGAAGCGCTGCAGGAAAAGGGCTATGACGTGGGGCTGCGGCACTGCACGAGCACGTGCCCGTTTTTGTGCCACCCGGAGTGGAAGCTCGATATGATCCGCGTTGGAATGCTGGGCTTTGGGCAGAGCATGGACGAGGCGTGGGCAGCCAAAATGGATCTCAGGCGCATCATGCGCTGGTGCGCGAAGGTCGTATCCGTGCTTGATCTGGAGCCGGGGGAGAGCGTCAGCTATGGGCGCATCTACAAGACGACCGGGCATGAAAAGATCGCGGTCATCTCCGCGGGGTACGCAGACGGGTATAACCGCAGCTATTCCAACCGCGCGCGCATAATCATCAGCGACCATATCGTGCCGCAGTGCGCGAAGGTCTGCATGGACTACACCATGGCAAACGTGACGGGGCTGGACGTGAAGCCCGGCGACGACGCCATTTTGCTGGGGCAGTCCGAAACGTGCGAGGTGACGCCGGACAGCTTGTCGGCCGACACGGAATATGGCGTGAACGGCTGGACAACGTGTCAGATCACCGCGCGCGTGCCGAGAATTTATGTATATAACGGGCAGGTCGTGGAAACACGGATGCTCTTTTGCTGAAGCAGACAGGAGGATCGCTATGTTTGAAGCCTATTATTCCCAACTCAACACGCCCTGCCTGGTCGTGGACGAGCCGATGACCCGCGAAAATATCAAGCGGATGCAGCAGGTGGCCGACGCGAATGGCTGCACGCTGCGTCCGCACATCAAAACGCACAAGATGCCGTATTTTGCAAAGCTGCAGCAGCAGCTGGGCGCGCGCGGCATTACGAGCTGCAAGGTGTCCGAGGCCGAGGTCATGGCCGACGCCGGGCTGCGCGACATTTTCATCGCCTACCCGCTGGTGGGCGCGGAAAAGCTGCGCCGCGCGTGCGCGCTGGCACAGCGCGTGGACCGGCTGATCCTGGCTGTGGACAGCATTGCGCAGGGCACGCCGCTGGCCGAGGCGGCCAAGGCGCACGACGTGGTGCTGGAGGTACGTATCGAGGTCGATTGCGGCGGCGGGCGCACGGGCGCGGAAATGGCGGACTTTGCACCGCTGGTGCAGTTCGTGGAGTCATGCCCGAATTTAAAGCTGACGGGGCTTTACACGTTCCGCGGCCTGAACGGCGGCATTGACGACCCGGCGCTGGCCGGTGCGCGCGAGGGCGAGCTGCTGGCGCAGTACCGCAAGACGGCGGAGGAGATCTGCGGGCGCAAGCTGGAGATCAGCGGCGGCTCGTCGCCCACGGGCAAATATGTGGCGCAGTCGGGGCAGGCGGATGAAATTCGCCCGGGCACGTATGTGTTCAGCGACTATATGATGTATAAAGAGTGCGGCGCGCCGCTGGAAAACGTTTCGGCGCGGCTGGTCGTGACCGTTGTGAGCGTACACAAGGACTATGTGGTCGTGGACGGCGGGTGCAAGACGTTTGCGACCGACCCGCAGCTGGATCAGCCGCCGTATTTCTTTGAGGGCTACGCCTGGTTCCCGCAGTATCCCGAGCTGCGCATCCGCCGCTTGACGGAGGAGCACGGCATGGTCACGGCAGAGGGGCCGATGCCGGAGCTGAAGGTCGGCGATATGCTGGAGGCGATCCCGGTGCATATTTGCCCGACGGTCAATTTGCAGAACCAGATCTATGTGGCGGACGGCGGCGTGCTGCGCACGGAGATCGTGGCGGGCCGCGGCAAGCTGCAATAACCATTCGGACGGGTTTACAAACCACGCGGTTTGTATTACTATGGAGGTGTCGGCCGGGCGGCAGGTGCGGCCCGGCGGACGCAGACTGTTTTGATATTTCATAAGGAGGAACTCCAAATGTATGCTGAAAAACTGAAAGAACTTGGCGTGACGCTGCCTGCGGCTCCGGGCAAGGGCGGTTTGTATGCCCCGACCAAGACGTTTGGCGAAAACAAGCTGATGTATATTTCCGGCTGCGGCTGCAACATCCCGGGCGAGGAGTCGTTCGGCAAGCTGGGCCAGGAATACACCACGGAGCAGGGCCAGAAGTGGGCGCGCAACGCCATGATGAACGTGCTGGCTGTGCTGGAGCGCGACCTTGGGTCTCTGGACCGCATTTGCAGCTTTGACAAGATCACGGTGTTCGTGGCCAGTGCGGATGATTTTTATGAGCAGCCGCAGGTCGCAAACGGCGCGACGAAGCTGCTGCAGGATGTGTTTGGCGACGAGATCGGTCTGCCCACGCGTTCGGCGGTCGGCATGAACGTGCTGCCCGGCAACATTGCGGTGGAGATCGAAGCACTTGTCAGCTACAAATAAAATCCGGAGGAAGCTTTATGACGGTTTCTGAAAGAATGTCCAATGCCGGCCTTGTGCCGGTGGTGGTGCTGGAAAATGCGGCGGATGCAGTGCCCACGGCGCGGGCACTGCTGGCCGGCGGTGTGGACGTGATGGAGATCACATTCCGCACGGCGGCGGCAGAGGATTCCATTCGCGCAGTGGCGGAGGAATGCGGCGAGATGGTCGTTGGCGCCGGTACGGTGGTGACGCTGGAGCAGTGCCGGCGCGCAGTGGACGCCGGTGCGCAGTTTATCGTGTCGCCGGGCTACGACGACGAGGTCGTGGCGTGGTGTGTGGAGCATGATGTGACCATTGTGCCCGGCTGCGTGACGCCGACGGAGATCATGGCGGCCATGAAACGCGGGCTTTCGGTGCTCAAGTTCTTCCCGGCGGGGGTGTATGGCGGGCTTTCGGCCATGAAGGCGCTCAGCGCGCCGTTTGGCTCGATCCGCTTTGTGCCCACGGGCGGTGTGAATGAGAAAAACTGCGGCGAGTACAGCGCCGCGCCGTTTGTTCATGCCATTGGCGGCAGCTGGGTGTGCACGAAGGCGGACATTGCCGCGCACAACTTTGAAAAGATCACGCAGCTGTGCAAGGCAGCGCGGGCGGCGATCCTCGGCTTTGAGGTCGGCCATGTGGGCGTGAACTGCAAGGACGACGCCGAGGCGCAGGCAGTGTGCGACAAGCTGACGGATGCGTTCAGCTTCCCGGCAAAGATCGGCAACAGCTCGAACTTCTCTACCGACGCCATTGAGGTCATGAAGGGCTGCGGACGCGGTGTGAACGGACACATTGCCATTCGCACGAACAAGGTCAGCATGGCCGTGGCGGAGCTGGAAAAGCGCGGCTACCATATCATTCCGGAGTCTGTCAAATATAAGGGCGACCGGATGACGCTGGCTTATCTGGAGGGCGACTTCGGCGGGTTTGCCGTGCATCTGGTGCAGAAATAAAAAACGCAAAAAGTGGTGTATCCGGGTCGGATACACCACTTTTTTGTGCAAAACAGGCCCCGGCGCAGCTGAACGGATGCGCCGGGGGCTTTGATCGATCAGTCGATGGTTTTGGCTTTTTCAAATTCATCCTGAATTTCCTGACTGGGGGCGGGGGTCAGGAGCGACACCACGACGATGAGCAGGCAGGAGAACAGGAAGGCGGGCAACAGCTCGTAAATGCCCCACAGGCCGCCGAGCGGCTTGAGCACGAGCCTCCAGAAGAACACCATGCCGCCGCCGATCATACCGGCGATGGCACCGGCGCGGGTGGTGCGCTTCCAGAACAGGGAGAAGAGCACCAGCGGGCCGAACGTGGCGCCAAAGCCGGCCCACGCAAACGACACGAGTGTAAAGATGATGCTGTTTTCATCCAGCGCAATGACCATACCGAAGTAGCCAAGGCCCCAGGCAAGCTCTGAGAGAATGGTGAGCAGGGGGTAGGGCTGCGCATCCCCGAAGAACGGCTGGCCGGCAGCTGTGAGCTGCTGTACGCCGTTTGCATCTACCTGCGGCGTGGCGGTGAAGAAAAAGTCAAAGAAGCCGGGGATCTGGCGCGCATTTTCAAGGACGGCATGGAAGCCGCCCGCGGCGGAAACGCCCAGCGTGAGTACAAGCACGAGCGCAATAATCATCACAACGGCCTGCATGAAGTCGGACGCAGATTCGGCAAGGAAGCCGCCGAGGAACGTGTACAGCAGCACGAACAGCGCGCCGACGACCATCATGAGCTGGTAGTTCTGGCCAAACAGCTTGGAGAACAGCTTGCCGCAGGTGACAAAGCAGCTGCCGGCATATACGGCGAAAAATACCAGAATGAACACCGACGCGATGGCCATGATGATCTTTTTCTTTTCGTGGAAGCGGTTGGATAAAAAGTCCGACACAGTGATGGCATTGCTTGCTGCAAGCGAGTAGCGGCGCAGAGGCTTTGCGACGATGAGCCAGTTGAGGTATTGCTGAGGTCAAAAATGCCTATGAGATTTACGAGCGGCTGGACGAGCTTATTATCATCTACTGCGGTAAAAGCGGAATGCCGCTGGTAAAACGGAATTTAATATACACGGCAATCTCCAGAGCACGGACGGATGCACGTCTGGTCGGAGATCGAACGACGCTCGATCGCGGCATTCAGACACAGCCAAGGATTCGGAAATCAATGCTGGTGATCAAAACGCGGCAGGCACAGCACGGCTGGCCAGCTGCATGGATTTTGAAACGCGGAAGATCAAAAAATCAAAAATGTGCATCATGCGCATTTTTATAAAGCAGTGTGTAAAAGTACTGCGAGTTTAAAATGTGCGCTGCTTGGCTCAGACCGGGCAGCGCACACAATTTATCTATTTATACAGTATGGTCAGTGGAGTTCAGCTTTTCGACATCCCGGATCATTGTTTCGGTGACAGCGCGGCGTAAGAACGCTGCGTCGCTTTCGCCCATCTGTCGTGCATGCGCAGAGATTTCGTTGTGGTATTCCGGCGTTACCCGCAAGCGCATTTCAATGTACTTTGCCTGATATTTCAACATGGCTTTTTTCTGAGCTTGTGTTGTTTGCTTCTTTTCTTGCGCTTGTGGCATAGAATCCCTATCTTTCTGTATTCATGAAATGTTTACATTTAACATGGAAATATCCACTTGATATATAAGCTTATATATATTATGCCAATGTCAACAAGTAAGAAACGTAGCAGTGTGCAAGAGGTTCCAGCTCCTGCACACCTGCACAGGTGTTACGGGCACCCGCACAGCAGAGAACTGCGCTACAAGGATATTATAACGGTCAGCATAGCATTTCGCAATCCCCCATTTGTGTAATCGTTCGTTCATTGACAGCTCTTTTTGCCGCTATGCAGGGCCAGACCTGCATGGCGGTTTTTAGCTTGTTAGGGAGCAAGAAAATATAACAAATGGAGGATTCAACTTACCACTTTCGGCAACAGTTTTGCTATTTAGTAGTTCATCGATTGTATTTGTTGCACTCATATTAGGGAAATTGCTCTCATTCTCACTCTCCACAATGATGAATCTCTTTTCTCCTCCAGTCGAAGAAGTTAATTCAACAGTATATGACCTTGTATCACCGTTTGCACCTACAGAAGCAGCTGCATAATTTAAGACATACCTTTGTTCATACTTACCTTCTCTGCTAAATTGATAAAAGGCTATTTTGTCATTAGTGCCTCCATTTTCGTCACCTACACCTACTGCCCTTGTAAGGAATGCCCCGGGAGTATGCACATTAAACGTTATTTTTCCTTTGCCTAAAGGCTGTTCCTCGGGGGCTGGGGTTTCATCACTTTTCGAACAACCAACTAATAAAACAGTTGACAACAAAGCCAGACATATATAAATATTCTTTAGAATTTTGTAGTTTTTCATATGTAAACAAATTAATTACGCTCCTTATCCCAAAAGAGCTGACTAAACCATTAATAAATTGTTTTATAG
>ERZ827440.4046-NODE-4046-length-10312-cov-13.923467_pt1 | contig 10312 bp, 12 predicted proteins | sample MGYA00519774_ERZ827440 | MGnify/ENA primary metagenome ERZ827440 (study PRJEB31778, sample SAMEA3449302) | human gut metagenome | biome: human gut; feature: human-associated habitat; material: faeces | place: United Kingdom | collected 2010/2012 ... | reverse complement strand
GTGATATAAAGGTTTTAAAACCATTAATAGACTATACAAAAGAAAATCGTGATGAGAAAAAGGATATGGACTACTATTATGAGATACTAGCAAATCCATTAAAGTTTAATAAACTCTTAAAAGATAGATATGACTGTGTTATTGCTTGTAACCATAATGCACCATCCTATTTTGCATCTTATATGAATAATACACCAAAAGTAGTATGGATTCGTGGAGATATGAGTGAATTAAATTACAACAATTTTGGACTTACTACAGTTGAATATTCAAGCATCAAACAAGAATATAATATGCAAAAAAATGTACTAAAAACTTTTGACAATATAGTCGTTATATCAGAAGTGGTAAAAAGAGCTTTAAAGGAACAGTTTGAGATAACAGAAAATATATATGAAATACCAAATTCTGTAGATATAGAAAAGATAAAAGAGCTAAGTAATGAAAGCATAAGATTACCAAGAGGTCATCTATTTACTACACTCGGAAGATTAGACAACAATAAAAATCAAATTCTTCTATTAAAAGCAGCGAAAGTGCTAAAGAGATACAGAGATGATTTTAAAATTTATTTATTGGGAGATGGAGAAGATAGAAAAAAACTAGAATCTTATATAGAGGAAAATGATTTAGCAGAGAATGTACAAATATTAGGATTTAAAGAAAACCCTTACCCTTATATAAAAAATAGTGTAGCAACAGTATTGACCTCTTTTAGTGAAGGCTTTAGTTTAGCATTAGCTGAAAGTGCCATATTAGACACACAAATTATTTCAACAGATGTTGGAATTGCAAAAGAATTGATCAAAAAATATGACTGTGGAACACTTATAGGTTATGATGAAAAAGAATTAGCAGGTGTGCTATTAGAATATATGGAACAAAATGATAATAGCAAAGAGAAAAAACATTTTGATATTGGAAATGAATTTAACATTGAAACGGAATTAGAAAAGACAATACAAGTAATTGATGATACTATAGAAAAGGCAGAAGGAAAAACAAAAATGAAGAAATTGCCTTATCCAGTAGAGAAAATTGATTATTACGATTTAGAAAAATATAAAATAAAAGAAAATTTGCTTTATATCTTAGAAGTAAAAAAAGATAATGTTAAATATGAATATTTAATTAATCGAAAAATAGATAATGATAAATTAATTGTATTTAATAATGGAGCAATAGCAGGTGGAAATGTAAAAGTTCCAGTATTTCAAAGACATAGTTGGGCAAGCATGCTTAAAACATCATCCGTATTTTGTATGGATCCCACACTATATGTAAATGATTTGTCTGTTGGTTGGGGTGTAGGAAAAAATGAAGATTACTATTTAGAAAATAGTAGTTTGATTTTAAAAACTATTATTCAAAAAATGAATATAAAATTAGAAGATACTGTAATATATGGGACTTCTGCTGGTGGATTTTTATCAATCATTATGGGAATCTATCTAAAAGGAGCGAAAGTCGTTGCAGATAATACACAATTAGATGTATCAAATTGGGCTTTTATTAGTGCAGTAGATTATGTTATGGAATATTGCTTCGATAATATAGGTACAGCATTAAAATATCCAGAAAGATTTAATGTTGTAGAAGCATTTATAAAATACAATTATGTTCCTAAAATCTATCTTCATGTGAACCTATGCTCTAAAGTAGACAATTCAATGCAGTTAGCTCCATTTTTAGAGAAAATTGAAACAATGAAAAATGTTACAGAATATAACAATATTGAAGTTATTTTGCATTATGAAGAGAAAAAAGGGCATGATGGATTAAGTCAAGAGGAAGCAATAAAATTTTTATATGAAGTATTAGACAAGTAAAACAATAATTTAAAATTAGTCAGGTAATCTATTGAAAACTACCTGGCTTTTGTATTATAATCATCTCGACAACTTACAATTTTATAGTAATAAAAATCTCCGAAAGATTATACTTTCAGAGATTTTTTCATTTATTTTATAATGGCATCATTTGCAGTAAATCCTTCAAGAGAATTTTCTTTTACTTGAATACAAATGTAAGAAATTGCATTGTCTTTGTTAGCAAAAAATTGTCTTTCTGCTACTGGAGATATTCTTACCCAATCACCAGTAACTAAATTAACTTCTTCGTTGTCAATAATAGCTTTGCCAGAACCACTTATAACATAATAAATTTCTTCATTTTGTTTATGAGAATGAATAAAAGGTACACTTTCTCCTGCTCTAATAGTGTTGATGCTAATTTCAGCACCTGTTAAACCTAATTTTTCGTGTAATTCAACTCTAGGTGCACTTTCTGAACTTACTTTCATAAAATTTGACATTTTAAATTCCTCCTTAAATATTAGTATAATGAATTTATATCAAAGTACATACAATAAAACAAGTACGCACTTTAAAGTAACTACTTGTCAAATTAATAATGTGTGATACAATATCAATAAATTAGTAAGGAGTATCAAAATGAGAAATATAAATGAATTACCAGAATGTCCTGTTGCAACTACAATATCTTTAGTAGGAAATAAGTGGAAATTGTTGATAATAAGAAATTTAACAAAAAGAACATGGAGATTTAATGAGTTGCAAAAGTCATTGAATGGAATATCACAAAAAGTATTAACAGATAGTTTAAGGCAATTAGAAAGTGATGGTATTATTTTTAGAAAGGATTATCATACGAATCCACCAAAAGTTGAATATGGAATGACTGATTTAGGATTAGAATTAAGTAAAATGTTAGATATAATGGCTTCATTTGGTGAATTTTACAAATCAAAATTATAATAAATTTAAGGAGAAAGAAAATTGCAATGTATTAAAGATACAATAAAAAATATAAATATAGTAATTGGATGTAGTATAGGATGTTCGTATTGCTATGCAAGAATGAATAATAATAGATTTCATACTATTGATGATTTTAATAAGCCTGTATTTTTTGAAAATAAATTGAAAATGCTTGATAATAAAAGGCATACGGCATATTTACTAACTGGACAAAGCGATTTATCAGGTTGGAATGAAGAATGGAAAGATAAAGTTTTTTCTAAAATGAAAGAAAATGAAAACACGCAATACATTTTTTTAACTAAAAGACCTGAAAATATTAAATTAAAAGAAACTCCTGATAATGGTTGGTTTGGTGTAACAGTTACTTCTTCAAAAGAAAAGACAAGAATTGATTATTTAAGAAATAATATCAAAGCAAAGCATTACCATATTACTTTTGAGCCTATGTTTGATGATGTAGGAAAATTAGATTTAAGTAATATTTCTTGGATTGTAATAGGTACTGAAACAGGTAATAGAAAAGGGAAAATATCATCAAAAAGAGAATGGGTATTTAACATTTACAATCAAGCAAAAGAGAAAAATATACCTGTATTTATGAAAGAAGATTTATTAGGAATTTTAAAAGAAGATGAGTTTGTTCAAGAATTTCCTAAAGAATTTGGAGGAATAGAATGATAGATTTAAAAAAAGTTGTAATTAAAGAAAAGAAAGTTGATACAATTCTTACAAAATCAAACTTGCCAATAGCAGGATATTCAATAAATCCTTATGTTGGTTGCCCTTTTGGTTGTGAATATTGTTATGCTACATTTATGAAAAGATTTACAGGACATAAAGAAGATTGGGGAATGTTTTTAGATGTTAAGATGTGGGATAAAATAAAAAATCCTGAAAAATATAAAAGTAAAACAATGATAGTAGGATCTGTAACAGATGGATATAATTATTTTGAAGCAAAATATAAAAGAACAAGAGCATTTTTAGAAGAAATGCAAGGAAGTGGAATAAATTTAATTATAACAACAAAATCTAATTTAGTTACAAGAGATATTGACTTGATAACAACATATCCTAATCCATTGGTTGCTTGGTCAATAAATACATTAGATGAAGAATTTAAGAAAGATATGGATTCAGCACCAACAATAAAATCAAGAATTGAAGCAATGAAACAAGTTCACGATGCAGGAATAAGAACAACTTGTTTTATTTCTCCAATATTTCCTGGTATTACTGATGTATTTACTATAATAGAAAAAATAAAAGACTTTTGCGACTATATATGGCTTGAAAACTTGAATTTAAGAGGTACATTTAAGCCTACTATAATAAATTATATAAAAGAAAAACACCCTGAATTAAATGATTTGTATAATAAGATTTATACTAAAAAAGATATGTCTTATTGGGAAGGGTTAGATAAAAAAGTACAAGAGTATGCAGATAAAAATGGATTTATGTATGTTATAGATGAAGAACCATTTTTAAAAAATCCTACTGGAAAACCTATAATAATAAACTATTTTTATCACGAAAAAATAAGACAATTATCAAAGAATAAATAGTAAGTTTTTGTTATGATTGGAGGAAAAAATTTATGACAGAAAAAGCAAAAATGTTAAATGGAGAATTGTATGATTCAAGTGATAAACAATTAGTAGATGAATTAATAAAAGCTAAAAAACTTTGTAATCAATATAATAATTTATGTATTGAAGATATAGAAAAAGGAAATGAAATTATAAAGAAACTTTTTTCAAAAACTGGAAATGAATTTATGATAATGCCAAATTTTTATTGTGATTATGGATTTAATATAGAAATTGGAGAAAAGTTTTATTCAAATCATAATTTAGTAATATTAGATGCCAACAAAGTAGAATTTGGAGATAATGTTTTTATTGGACCTAATTGTGGATTTTATACTTCAGGGCATCCTTTAGATTATCAAACAAGAAATAAAGGATTAGAATATGCAAAACCAATTAAAGTTGGAAGCAATGTTTGGATAGGCGGAAATGTCTGTGTTATGCCAGGAGTAACAATAGGAGATAATGTTGTAATAGGCGCAGGAAGTGTTGTAAATAAGGATATTCCTTCAAATTGTGTTGCAGTTGGAAATCCTTGTAAAGTTATAAAAGAAATATAATATAAAAATAGTAATTTGTAGAGATGATTGGAGAAATATAAAATGACTTATAAATATATGTATCAAACTCCAGAAAACTTTTCAAATATGATTATGAATAGTGATGGAGAATATTTAACAGGTTTATGGTTTGAAGATTCAAGAGATTCTTTTAAACATATAATAAACTGCGAGGAAAAAGATTTAGAAATATTTAAAGAAACAAGTAAATGGCTAGATATTTATTTTAGTGGTAAAAATCCTAATTTTACACCGAAATATAAAATAAAAAACTTAACACCGTTTAGACAAGAAGTAACAGATATAATGAACTCTATTGAATATGGAGAGGTGGTAACATACAAAGATATATCAAAAATAATTGCTGAAAAAAGAGGAATAAAAATAATGTCATCACAAGCAGTTGGTGGAGCAGTTGGTTGGAATCCTATTTGCATTATAATTCCTTGCCATAGAGTAGTTGGAATAAATGGAAGTCTGACAGGATATGGTGGAGGAATAAAAAACAAAATAGAATTATTAAAACTAGAAGGAAACGATATAAGCAAATACCATGTTCCAAAACGAGGTACTGCATTATGATAAGGTGCAAATGGTGTAATTTAAAAAATGAAAAATATATAGAATATCACGATAAAGAATGGTGTAAATCTAACTTTGAAGATAAATATTTATTTGAAATGCTAATACTAGAATCTTTTCAAGCAGGGCTTTCTTGGGAATGTGTTTTAAATAAAAGGGAGGATTTTAGAAAAGCATTTGATAATTTTGATATAGAGAAGATATGTAATTACAATGATGAAAAAATTCACGAATTATTAAAAAATGAAAAAATTATAAGAAATAAACTGAAAATAAATGCTACTATAAATAATAGTAAAATTTTTAAGAAAATACAAAATGAATATGGTACATTCCATAACTATTTAAAGACTTTTACCAATGATGTAATTATTTATGAAATAGATAAAACGACAAATCAATTATCAGATGATTTGTCAAAAGATTTACAAAAAAGAGGAATGAAATTTGTGGGAAGTACAATTATATATTCTTATTTACAAGCGATAGGAATTATTTACTCTCACGATAAAGAATGCTTTATGTATAAGAATAATTAGAGCGAAAAATTACAATTTAGTAATTAGTTAGAAAAATAGTAATTTGTCGTGATAATAAGAGATAAGAATAAAGGCAGCTTAATGCTGTCTTTTAATTATAGCTTTCTATATATAAAGCTTTTGCGATATAAGGAGTTATTTCTTTAAATTTATACCAACCTGAACTTTTGCTATCATTTTTTCCACCATTTGGATTAGAAATATATACCATGTCATTATCATCAGTTGCCAGTAAAACCATATAATGTGATGCAGTAGTCCAACGATTATCGTGTGGCTGATTCCATAAACAAATTAAAATAGGTCTATTAGTTTTTAAATGCTCTTGTAACTTTTCTTTAGATAAATGAACATTATCATAATAAAAATCCGTATTTTTAATATTAAATGTATTAGATAACTCTTTTGAAAGTGTGTCATAATCTAACACAGGATAATACTTTTGCCTAAGATCTTCAGGAGTATATTTTTGGTCATATCCACTCAAAATAATTGCAAGTGCAGTAATACCACAACCATTTTCAGCCATAGTTCCACCCCAATATTGATTATTACTCCAAGAAGCATCACTATTTTGTTTATACTCAATATATGTCTTTTTATGATTTTCAATAGTTGTAAATGTAGTAAAATAACCATTTTTATTTTTTACTTTTTCTTGTCCTATGCCAGAATAATTTTTATTTACATCTTGTTTGATTGTTTTATATTCTGAAGTGTTTGTTACTTTAGAAATAAATCTATTCAAATTATAAGATATATCGTTAAATGGAGTGTTCCTAAAAAATAGATATATTCCTAAAATTATTATTAAAAGTATTATTATTCTTTTTTTCTTCATTTGATTTCCTCCTCTTTCTTGTAACCTGTTTATATTATAAAACCGAACGAAGAAATAAGTTTTAAGAAATGATTAAATAAATCTTAACATTTCCTTACATTTGAAGAGAGTTATAGAAAATATTAAAAAAATATGGTAAAATACAAGAAATAGAAAAGAGGAAAAAATGAATATTTTAGTATTAGATGATGAAAGAGAAATTGCAGATTTAGTGGAAGTTTATTTAAAAAATGAGAATTACAATGTTTTTAAATTTTACGATGCAAAAGAAGCAATAAATTGTATAGAAAGTCAAAAATTAGACTTTGCTATTTTAGATGTAATGATAAAAGATGTTGATGGATTTAAAATATGTAAAATGATAAGAGATAAAGGACTCAACTTTCCAGTAATAATGCTAACTGCCAAAATTGAAGATAAAGATAAAATACAAGGCTTAACTTTGGGAGCAGATGACTATATTACAAAACCATTTAACCCATTGGAATTAATTGCAAGAGTAAAATCTGCATATAGAAGATATACAAAATACAATGAAAAAAGCGAAGAAAATATTATTTATATAAATGGATTAGAAATAGATCAAGATAAGCATATTTGCAGGTTATATGAAACGCAAATTGAATTAACACCTATGGAATTTGATATATTATTATATTTAGCACAAAAAAGAGGAAATGTAGTAAGTTCTGAAGAACTATTTGAAAAAGTATGGAAAGAAAAATATTTAGAAAATAATAATACGGTAATGGTGCATATTAGAAGAATAAGAGAAAAGTTAAAAGAAAATACAAAAAATCCTAAATTTATAAAAACAGTATGGGGAGTTGGATATAAAATTGAAAAATGAGGAATTTATAAAATTAAAAAATAGTATAGCAAGAAAATCTGTCATAAAAATATTATTATATAGTTTAGGTGCGATTATATTATTTTCAGTATTAATAGATGGAGTGTATAATGATGAACTAGCAGACAGTTTAGCAAGTGTAAATAGATATATATACTATTGGTGCATAGCAAATAAGATAATCTTACTTGGAATTACATATTTAGTAATATTTGCAATTATATCTTTTTTGGTTATCAGAAATACAAGTAATAATATGGTAGAAATAATAAAAGCTATGGATCAGATAATAAAAGAACCAGAGAAGGAAGTAAAGTTATCAAATGATTTAATACTATTAGAAAGCAAATTGAACAATATAAGAGTTGATTTGGTGTCAAATCAAAATAAGGCAAAAGAAGCATTGCAAAAAAAGAATGACTTAATAATGTATATGGCACATGATTTAAAAACACCACTCACATCAATTATAGGATATTTAACTTTGCTTACTGATGAAAAAGAAATACCTGAAAATTTGCAAAAGAAATATATGGATATAGCATTAAAAAAATCTTTAAGATTAGAAGAACTTACAAATCAATTTTTTGATATTACAAGATATAATTTACAATCAATGCCTATTACTAAACAAAATATAGATTTGGTATTTTTGTTAGAACAGCTTGTAGAAGAATCTTATCCAATGTTACAAGAAAAAAAGTTAGAATGTATTTTAAATAAGCCGAAAGCTATTCAATTTATGGGAGATGGAGATAAGTTAGCAAGAGCATTTGGAAATTTATTAAAGAATGCTATTAATTATAGTTATCTAAATACAACTATAAAAATAGATATAAAAGAATATGAAGATAAAATAGAAATTGTATTTAAAAATAAAGGAGATAAAATTCCAGAATACAAATTGGAAAAAATATTTGATAAATTCTATAGAGCAGATGAATCAAGAACATCTAGCACAGGGGGAGCAGGATTAGGACTTGCAATTACAAAGCAAATTATTGAACTACATAATGGAAAAATTTATGCTAAAAATGACAATGAATTTATTGAGTTTTATATAGAATTAAGTAAATGAGGTAAAAATGAAAAAGAAAAAATTTATTATTTTAATAATAATAATATGTGCAGGTTTGATAATATGGTATTTTAATACATTTACAATTAAAACTAATTATGAAATAATAGAAAGTGAAAAAATAGTAGATGAAATAACCATAATTCAAATATCAGATTTGCATGGAAGTTCATTTGGAAGAAATAACAAAGAACTTATTAAAAAAATAGAAAAAGAAAAACCTGATATTATTTGTGTAACAGGAGATATGTATACAGCAAAAGATGAAAAAGGCAAACAAATAGCTTTAAAGCTACTCAAAGAACTAGCAAAATCATATAAAGTATATTTTGTAAATGGAGAACATGATTGTGATGAAAAATTCATACAAAATTTAAAAGATAACGAAGTAAATGTTCTAGATTATAAAAAAGAAACAATAGCCATAAAAAATACAAAAATAAATTTATATGGTATAACAAATCAGTACTATTCAGCAACTTTTGATTTGAAAAATGCTTTTGAAATTAATAAAGAAGAGTACAACATTTTATTAGCACATATTTCAAACTTTGAAGAATTTGAACAATTTGGAATTGATTTATCATTATGTGGAGATACACATGGAGGACAAGTTAGACTTCCATTTTTAGGTGCAATAATAAATAGAGGAATATGGTTTCCAGAAATAGTACAAAAAGGATTAAATGTAGAAACAAATTATATTAAAGGATTATATAGTATAAATAATTCTTATTTATATGTATCAAGTGGACTTGGGAATTATCCAATCAGTATAAGGCTATTTAATAGACCAGAGATTGCAGTTATAAAATTAAGATGATTAACAAACATCCTATATTGTATTCTACATCTATGGTAAAGACAAAATTACTATCCTTATTGTAGGAGGTAATTATTATGGATCAAGTAAAAATAGGAAAATTTATTGCTCAATGTAGAAATGAAAAAAATATAACACAGTATAATTGCTTGGCTAGTAGTTATCGTTGCATTAAAATCACAAAATGTAGAAGGTTATTTAATAGGAACTATATCTGGAATATTAGCAGTTTTTTTCTATGTAGTAAGATATAATCAAATGATGATATATGTTGAAGATAGAGTATATAAGAAAATTGAAAAATAAGTATAGTTGATAACTATAAATTACAATTTATTGATTTGTTAGATAAATAGTAAGTTATCATATAGATTAGTTTGAAATATAACTAATCTATATTTTATTTATCTATTTAGAAAAAAATCTAAATAGATATTGACATTCGAATTGAAAAATATTATAATCTATTTAGATATATATCGAAATACTATAAGTGAGGTGATTAATTTGGGAATGTCTGAAACATTAAAAGCGATTAGTGATCCTGTAAGGAGAGAGATATTAGAACTATTAAAAGATGGTCGAAAAACAGCAGGAGAAATATCAAACAGTTTTAATTTAACAGGAGCAACCGTATCATATCATTTATCAAATTTAAAGAAAG
>ERZ827440.4043-NODE-4043-length-10318-cov-7.760207_pt1 | contig 10318 bp, 10 predicted proteins | sample MGYA00519774_ERZ827440 | MGnify/ENA primary metagenome ERZ827440 (study PRJEB31778, sample SAMEA3449302) | human gut metagenome | biome: human gut; feature: human-associated habitat; material: faeces | place: United Kingdom | collected 2010/2012 ... | reverse complement strand
GGTTATATATCAGCGGGCAGATGCAGAAAAGCCATTTATGGGACTTACTTCATTTTTAGGTGAATTACCAGCATTAAAGGATATAGGAATTGAAAAGAATTATCTTGAAGAAAATGAACTCAAAGTATTAAACAATCTTGTTTCTGGTTATTTTGATTTGGCAGAAATTAATGCAATTGAACATAAACCTATGTATATGGATGATTATGTAAAGCAGCTGGATAGTGTGTTGTCATCAGGAAACAGAAAGCTTTTAACTGGTTCCGGTTCTGTAAGTCATAAACAGGCATTGGAGAAAGCAAAGTCAGAATACAGAAAATATCAGGAGATTACTTTAACACCAGTCGAAAAAGCATATCTTGAAAGCATTAAAGAGGTTTCCAAGGAAGTAAAAAGGAGATAACATCTGATGAAAAAACAGCAGAAATGTTACATATATACAAGAGTTTCCACTTCCATGCAGGTAGATGGTTACAGTCTTGATGCACAGAAGGACAAGCTTAGAAAATATGCAGAGTATCAGGAAATGTCTATCGTCGGGGAATATTCGGATGAGGGTAAATCGGGTAAGAGTGTGGAAGGCAGACCACAGTTTAAACAGATGTTATCGGATATAGAAAACGGCAAAGACAATATTGATTATGTGCTGGTATTTAAGCTGTCACGATTTGGAAGAAATGCCGCAGATGTTTTATCATCATTGCAGAAAATGCAGGATTATGGGGTTAATCTTATCTGCGTAGAGGATGGGATTGACAGTTCCAAGGATGCCGGAAAGCTTATGATATCTGTGTTATCTGCGGTAGCAGAGATAGAGCGTGAGAATATCCTTGCCCAGACAATGGAAGGCCGCCGACAGAAAGCGAGAGAAGGCAGATGGAACGGCGGATTTGCACCATATGGCTATCAGCTGGTAAATGGTGAGCTTATCATTGCAGAGGATGAAGCAGAGATTATCCGTATTATATATGATAAATTCGTCAATACAACGATGGGAATGGCTGCGATAGCTGCATTTTTAAATAACAGTGGTTATAAGAAAAAGCTTCGCCAGAATAACACAATCGAAGGTTTTTCTACATCATTCGTCAAGGGTGTGCTGGACAATCCGATATATTGTGGCAAGCTTGCATTTGGCAGAAGAAAAAATGAGAAGATTCCGGGAACAAGGAATGAATATCATATCGTAAAACAAAAGGATTACTTGTTAAGTGATGGAATCCATGAGGCAATCATATCAGAAGAAATGTGGAATCAGGCACACAGAAAGCGTCAGGAGACAGGTGTTTTACAGGTAAAAACGCACAGCCCCCTACATGAGCATATTTTATCCGGAATTATTAAGTGTCCTGTCTGTGGAAGCGGTATGTATGGCAATGTAAACCGCAAGAAGCATCCGGATGGAGGCTATTATAAAGATTATTTTTATTATGCCTGCAAACACAGGAAGCTTGTGGACGGACACCGCTGTACATATAAAAGACAGTGGAATGAAGACAGGATAAATGCGGCAGTAGAGGAGATAATTCGTAAATTTGTGAAGAATCCAAAGTTTGAGCAGGAAATCCGTAAGCAGATAGGAAGCAGCATTGATACTTCGGAGCTTGATCGGGAATATGATGGATTAAAAGACAGACTGAACCAGACAACCGGGGCAAAAAACAGGCTTGCTGACCAGATGGATCATTTATTTGTATCAGATAAGAATTATGATAAAAAGTACAATGACATGCAGGAACGTTTGGACAAGCTATATGATGAAATCACTGATATTGAGAATGCCATGGAAGAAGTCGAAACAAGACTATATAATATCAGGCAGGATAAAATCTCAGAAGATAATGTTTACCAGTTCCTTTTATTCTTTGATAAGCTGTATGATAAATTTACAGATCTGGAAAAGAAGATATTTTTGAAGAGCTTCCTGTCTGATGTATTTATCTATGAGGAAGAGCAAAAGGATGGCAGAATATTAAAAGGTCTCCGGTTTAAAGTTCCGATATATATGAATGGCAGAAATGTATTGGGGGTGGATTGGGACAACGAAAGTACAGATGAGACGGTGGTGCTGTTGTCCCTCAAAAAATACGCTGCAAATTGAGGTAACAATGAAGCCTGATGAAGAGAGTAATTACACACCAGAGGAAAAGGTAACTTATCAGAAAATTAAGGCTTACATTCTTGAAAAATATGGATTTAAAGTGTCATTATTATACATTGCACAGATTAAAGATAAGTGTGGTCTTGTAAAGAACGTATTGGAAACAACTGGAAGAAAAATGATAAGACAAAGGAGCAACAGTGTACACCTGAAAGGGAAGCGGCTATTAGAGATGCATTTAAGCACTTTAATATGATATAAGGAGTTTTAGATGATAGATATGATAATGAAATGGCTTTATCAAAATTCGGCAGCTATAATCATTTCATCATTAATATCATTGTTAATATCAATGATGTATTACCGAAAGGGAAATAGAGATGAACTGTTAATGAGTGTTAAATTTACACCTACTCAGCCAAATGTCATGAAAATAGTCGAAAAATTAACAGAAAAATAATGGTTATTGAAAAGCACAGGTAATGCTTTAATCAAAATATCGGAAGGAAACAATACATTTTTGAATTTTTGCATTAAGAATGATAAGAATTATAAGAAAAAGATGCACAAAGCAACAAACTACATATCGGCAAAATATATCTTGACTATATACGATAAAACATAGATATATTTTGCCGATAGAGGTATAATAATTCCGAAAATATTTAGACGGTATATATCTTTGAACTGGATATCATTGGAATATAAGATGTTACACTAAATGTTGATGATATTGTGGAGACATCCAATTATTTTAAATGTATAGACCTAATTATCGACATGGATGTCTATAAACTCAAAAACCTATCTAACACCACCACCCCAACGGAGGACAAAAAATGAACATCAGAAAAGCAACAGAAGAAGATCTATCGCGTATTGCCGAAATCTTTGTTTTCAATAATCGAATCAACTATTTCCCGATATTTAAGCAGGAGGATTTTTCATTTGGAGAATTGCAGGTAGTGTCGTTAATAGAAAATTATTTTGGAAAAATAGAGGTCATGGACACGCTATTTGTAGCAGAAGACAACGGGATCATCAAAGGTTTTATGGAGATTCGGGGAACGGAAATAGGTAAATTGTATGTTGAGCCATGCTTTCAAAGTGGCGGTGTAGGAGATGTGTTGATAAAATATGCCATTCAAAATCTGCATGTGGATTTTTTATGGGCATTAGAAAAAAATACAAGAGCCCGTGCATTTTATAATTGTCATGGATTTATCGAAACCGGAGAAAAGGAATATGAAGAGGGTACCACGGAGTATTTGTTAAAGTTAGTACGCAGGGAAAAGGTATTGTAACGGCAATCCCTCTCCATCCTCCCATTGAAAGCCATCCCAAACCATGCTATACTCAAACTATAAGCACATCCTACAAATACGAGATAGAATGCAGCAGCAAAAAGCAATCGGAAAATTTGTTCACAGAAAGGAAAATGTGATGAAAAAGAAAGTATTGGCGTTATTTATGGCAATCAGTCTGGCATCCGCTTCATTGCCGATGACAGCACTGGCAACGGAAACAGGAAATGTTTCCCGGCAGGAGGAAATGGGGATTGTAGAGAACTCCGAAACAACGGAAGAATCAAAACTGACAGAAGCAGACAACGAAAAAGAGTCAGCCGAAGAACCGGAGTCAACAGAGACTCAAAAGAAAGCCGAGGCTACAGAAACAATAGAGCAGCAAGGAACTGTTGAAGTAACTGAGGTCACAGAGCAGCCGGAAACAAAAACAGAAGCAACAGCAGCCGAAACAACAGAAACCCTCAAGGAGCCGGAAACTGCAAAAGACTCAGATACTGCCAAAGAGCAGGACAAGTCAGCAAAGACTGCAACCAATAAAAAACAGAACAAGTCAGAGACCCTAGAAGTAGAGACAGAAGAAGCAGATAAGCAGGGGATTTCCATAGAAGAAGTTCTTAAAAACCGTGCAGGCGGATTTGTACCTGCACAGGGAATAGCATTATCCGAAGCAGAGGCAGGCCGGTTCAAAGAGATCAGCCCGGACCGGGAGCAGGACATTCCGGCATATGGTTCCGCAGTGTATCACACAGAATGGGATAAATATTCATCGAATTACATTTACAATAACCTGAACAGTGACGAGCGGAAATTCTGGGATGCACTGGATTATGTATGCTATCAGTATCTGATAAGTCAGGATGATGCAATAGGTCAGCAAACGAGTGAAGGGATAGTGTATATGCCCAACATATATGAGTCCCCGATTTATTATTCTACTTTAACCTTAGAACGTGCAGCAGAAATCTTTTTGATGTTCAATTACTCCAATCCACAATATTATTTTATGGATGGTGTATATGTATATATTGAGTCGAGTAATATTTTTGTGCCGACCTTCTATGAAGAGTTCCGGAGTGGAAGTGCGCGCAGCAAGGCAACACAGGCAATGAAGAATCAGATCACATCCTGCGAGAGTGCAATTGCAGCAGCGGGAAGTGCAGAGCAGAAAGCAAAAGTTGCTCATGATTACATAGTAAAAAAAGTGGAGTATGATGATAATTATCTGACAAATCCGGAAAATCCATTCCATCAGAGTGCATATAGTGTATTCTGCGATGACCACAGCGTATGCGCAGGTTATACAAAAGCATTTGAAATGCTGATGAATGGAGCAGGCATTGATACCATAGCACTTCTCAGTACGGATCATGCATGGAACATGATAAAGATTAATGATTCCTGGTATCACACAGACTGTACCTGGGATGACATGGATGGTTACAGCGGATATGAGATGATTTATAATTTCTTTAACCGAAGCGAATCCGTCATAAGATCAGATGGCACACATGAGATCCAATCCATGTTTGACGGAAAACTTCCGGCAAGTACTTTAGATTCCGGTGCAGGAAATACCAGCATTGGAAAATGTGCAACACCATCTAAAAAAACAGCAACACCAAAGGTCACTTATAAGACAGTCAAAAATGGTGTGCAGGTAACGATCAGCAGTAACACATCCAATACAGAGATTTACTATACCACAAATGGACAGACGGCGTCCTCTTCCTATACAAAGAGTCATCGTTATAAAAAACCATTTACGATATCGAAAAAAACAACCATTAAGGCAATTGCGGTAAAAGACACTTACTGGAACAGTGACCAGACAAGCAAAACAGTAGATGGAAGAGTGTATACCGTGAACTTTAAGTCCAACGGCGGCAGCAGTGTTTCAAAACAATATGTGCAGTACAATAAGGTCATTAAGAAACCGTCAAATCCAAAGCGGAGTAAATATACTTTCGCCGGCTGGTATACGGATTCCAAACTGACCAAAGCATGGGATTTTAATACAAAGATCAAATCCGGAAAAACACTGTATGCAAAGTGGAAAAAGATCAGCTTAAAGCAGGCAGTGATCTCAAAAGTGCAGAATGTTTCCGGTAAAAAGATAAAGGTTACCGTGAAAAAAGTAAGCGGGGCAGACGGATATCAGATCCAGTATTCTACAAAGTCCAACATGAAATCTGCAAAGACCGTGACCTCAAGTAAGACAACGACGACGATTTCAAAGCTTTCTAAGGGCAAAAAATATTACGTTCGTGTCAAAGCCTATAAGAAAGATTCTACCGGTAAAAAGGTAGCCGGAAAATGGAGTAAGGTAAAGAATTTTAAAGTAAGCAAATAAAAGCGATAAATTTTTAGACATATTGTGCCGAAATAAATAGTAGGTAAAAGGATTTACCAAATCATAAGATCAGGGAGGAATCAATATGAACACAAACACAGTGGCACAATCTGACTATGCAGCAAATGCATATACGGAAAACGTGCAGCAGACAACGAAAAAGTCAGCCGTTACGAATGGAAAGACCATTGGAGATCCACAGTTGAGCGAAAAGGCTCAGAAGTATTATGAGCAATTGAAAAAGAAATTTTCCAATATGGATTTTATTCTGGTCAGTGCTGACAAAAAAGAAGAGGCACAGGCAAACGCAGCACAGTATGCGAATGCAAATCACACTGTCGTACTGATCGACACGGATAAGATTGAGAAAATGGCAGAGGATGAAGCCTATCGTAAAAAATACGAAGGGATCATCAGTGGAGTGCAGACGCAGCTTGCACAGATCAAAAACGGACTTGGAAGTAATGCATCCCATGTGAAAGGATATGGGATCAAGATCAATGACAATGGAACCGCATCTTTGTTTGCCGTGATAGACAAATCCTTAGCTGCCCAGAAAGAGAGAATCGCCAAAAACGCAAAAACGCGTGCAGAGGAGAAGAAAGTAGCTGAGAAAAAGGCAGACAAAAAGAAAACGGAAGAAAAGCAGGAATTGAAAAATGACAAGAGCAAAAAGGCGGAGGAAAAAGAAGACTACGTTACCGTTACCGCTTCCAGTGTGGAGGAATTGCTCAAAAAGATCAATGATACCATTTATGACAGCATGAGTGATCATGTGAAGACACCGCAGGAACAGCTCTTGGGTCAGCATATCAATTTTTCCGCATAAAAAAACAGTTTTTCCATATGCTATCCGAAAAAGAAGGAAGGCTACAGAATGGCGAAACGAAAAGAGACAGAATGTGCTGTTGGAAACAGACAGGATGAAGAAGAAATATTAAAGACTTATCAGACTGAAGATTATGACTATCTTGCGAATTCGGCAACCGGAATGGATTGTACGGGACTGATGCACCGGACACCTTCCAATGAGAATGAGATGGAGTCTTATCAGGAGGTCTACCAGTATCTTCCACCGAACGTTCGGGTAGATGCAATGGATGGAAAAGACAGTCACAAATAGCAGGGAGGGCAGATTTGCCCTCTCTGTTTGTATTAGATGAAGTGCAATGCTTGCAAAGCCCTAAAAAAGAGTATAGAATGAATGAGGGTTTGTGAAATGGAAACAGTATTACAGTGAGGAGAAAAAATTTATGTATGGTTTTGGTGAATTAATTAGTGTTTTGAAGAAAAATCCGAAGACGATCGTCTTTACAGAGGGAACCGATCCTCGTATCTTAGAGGCATCTTCCCGCTTACTGGCAAGTAACTTTCTTCATCCGATCCTGATAGGAAATGAGGATGAGATTTATAAAGGGGCAGAGGAAAGTGGATTTAATATCCGCGGAGCAGAGATCATTGACCCTGAAAAATTTGACCGTATGGATGAGATGGTAGACTTATTCTGCGAGCTTCGTAAAAGCAAAGGTGTTACAAAAGAGCAGGCACGTCAGACCCTGTCACATGCTAACTATTTTGGAACGATGTTAGTAAAAATGGGAGTGGCAGATTCACTCTTAGGTGGTGCAACCTATTCAACAGCAGATACCGTGCGTCCGGCATTACAGTTGATCAAGACAAAGCCGGAAAACAAGATCGTATCATCCTGCTTTATTTTAGTACGTCCGAGAGCTACCGGTGAAAACGAGCTGTTAGCAATGGGTGACTGTGCAATTAACATTACACCAAATGAAGAAGAGTTAGTAGAGATCGCACATGAGACAGCAAACTGTGCAAGAATCTTTGGTTTAGAGCCGGAAGTTGCATTCTTAAGCTATTCTACATTTGGTTCCGGTTCCGGCGAGACCGTAGACAAGATGCGTAACGCAGCCGAGATGACCAAGAAAGCATATCCGGAGCTTCCGATTGCAGGAGAGTTACAGTTCGATGCAGCCGTATCTCCAAGAGTGGCTCGTACAAAATGCCCGAATGATCCGGTTGCAGGTCATGCCAATACCTTTATTTTCCCGGACATCAATGCAGGAAATATTGGTTACAAGATTGCACAGCGTCTTGGTAACTTTGAAGCATATGGACCGATCTTATTAGGTTTAAATGCACCGGTAAACGATTTATCCAGAGGATGTAACGCAGCAGAGGTATATTCCATGGCGATTATAACCGCAGCATTAGCATAAAACAACAGATATTCTACCCTTTGGGGTTATAAACGAAATGCTTTAGATTATTTTATGATTTTCAGTATAGTAAGGTGCCACATATAAGCAGGAGATAAAGGTGCAATGAGAATTACTGACAGAGAAGCAAAGTTCAAAGAACTGAAAGAACAAAGTGATAGCAGAAAATATAAAGATGAGAAACAAAAGAATCTGTTAGCAAATAAAGTTGTTTTTATCGGCTTTTTGGTAACAGAAATTGCTATGCTTGTGAATCTTGTTGCCTGTATTCAGGATTTTGGTAACTCGGTTTTGGCAATGAGCGGCCTGGTCATTGATATCATAGGAATTTTTGCGATTATCGTTACTTATCTTAAAGATAGGGAAAGTGGAGTAATGTTCCGGCTGGGAATGATCCAATTTGTGATTATGTATCTGATCGTGGTCATTGAAAATGGGAATGACTGTATGATGTTTATTCCAATGCCATTGTTAGTTACTGTGATGATGTATAGTCAGCCAAAAAGTACAAAGGTGTTCTGCTGCTTGCTTGCTGTAGTGGATGCATTAAGATTTATGTTACTATTAACAGGAGTTATTCATTCGTCAAACACAATGAATGAGGAAAGAATGGTATCGGGCCTGGTTCTTGTAACATTACTCGCAATTTATCAGAGCACAAAAGTGTTATGGAGATTTAGCCGGGATAGTGTGGGAGCAGTACAGGATGAAGAGCAGATACAGAAGCTGATGATGGAGGATATACTTGAAATTGTCAAAGGTGTTCAGAGTCAGACGAGAGAGGCAAATCATCTGTTAGATCATTTATATTCATCAGCTGAAAGCATAAGCGATAGTGTCAGTGATATTACGATAGGAACACAAAGTACAGCAGAGAGTATTCAGAATCAGACAGAAATGACACACAGTATTCAGAATGCGATTGAGAGCGCAGCAGGAGCAACAAAAGAGGCAGTCGATAAGACAGAAGATTCCATGAAAGCTGTGAGTCATAATTTAGAGGTGATGAAGCAGCTTGACATCCAGGCAAATAGCATTTCTAAAACAAATGAAGTAGTTGTTGCAGCTATGGAGAAGCTTAGTGATAAGACAAAAAATGTTAGAAATATTACAGATTTAATCTTAGGCATTTCCGGTCAGACAAATCTTTTGGCACTAAATGCATCTATTGAGGCTGCCAGAGCCGGGGAAGCAGGAAAAGGATTTGCTGTTGTTGCAGATGAGATTCGTCAGTTAGCAGATCAGACAAAAGATGCAACAGAAAATATCACGGCTATTGTAGATGAATTGAATGAATTTTCCAATGAGGCTTCGGATGCTATACGGAAATCTTTAGATGCAACGGAAAGCCAGACGGGACTTATAGAAGAGGCCTCCGATGGTTTTATCGTAATAGATGAAAACATGAAGCAGCTAACAATGCAGATGAACAATATCAATGAAAAAATAGAGGCATTGAAAACATCTAACAATATGATTGTAGAAAGCATTATGCAATTATCTACAGTAAGCGGAGAGATTACGGCAAGTAGTGTGGCAGCGTCAGAAATAACGGATAATAATAAGAGTAACTCCAAGGATGCAAAAGAGATGTTGCAGAAAGTACTGGACTTTTCCCATCAATTGGATAAGTATATGAAAGATTAGTCAGAATCATGAAGTTCCCCCTTGTGTTGGACAATTTAAGTCTAACACAAGGGGGTATTTTTTGTCGATACCACGGATACTTCAAAGAAAGATGACTATGTTGTTGATGATGTGGAATTTGAAGACAACGAACTGCCTTTTATACGGGACGCATTAGAAGTAGATAATCATGGAAAACGCTGTGTCATGGAGGTGGCACAGCATATCGGCAATCATGTGGTAAGATGTATTCTTTTAGCATCCGGAGAGGGATTGCAAAAGGATATGGAGGTTATTGCAACCGGAAGCGGGATTGAAGTTCCGGTTGGTGAAAAGACTTTAGGAAGATTGTTTAATCTTCTTGGCGAAACCATTGACAAAGGGGAAACATTAGAGCAGGAAACCCACTGGTGTATCCACCGGGATGCGCCGAGCTTTGAAGAACAGAGTCCAGCAGTGGAGGTATTAGAGACCGGAATTAAAGTGATCGACCTGTTAGCACCTTATGCCAAAGGTGGGAAGATCGGACTCTTTGGAGGAGCCAGAGCAATGTCAAGGCTACGTTATGGTAGGAAGCTATAGTTAAGAATATAGTGGAGATCAAAATAAGAAAAGGCCACACACTTTCCAAAATGGAAAGTATCAGACTGTAGACAAAGACCTCGGCATTCCGCCGAGGATTTTTCTTTGAAAGAGG
>ERZ827440.4032-NODE-4032-length-10365-cov-5.239670_pt1 | contig 10365 bp, 7 predicted proteins | sample MGYA00519774_ERZ827440 | MGnify/ENA primary metagenome ERZ827440 (study PRJEB31778, sample SAMEA3449302) | human gut metagenome | biome: human gut; feature: human-associated habitat; material: faeces | place: United Kingdom | collected 2010/2012 ... | reverse complement strand
ATTCACTCCCGCGCCCCCGCTTCGCGGCCCCTTGATGCAATCAAGGGGAGCCTTTCGGGCGGACAGAGTCGTCCGCCCCTACAACCGTCCCCCGTCAGCCTTTGCCGCAAAGAAATTCTTAAAAATATTCTTAGAGATTGCAATCTGGATATTTTATGGTACACTGTAAGAGAGTAAGAATCCCCTTTTGGAATGGAAAAACATGAAAGAGGTGTAAAAGATGAAATTTACAAAGAATCGGCTTTTGAGCCTGCTGTTGGTTCTGGCCATGATGCTGGCGCTGGTGCCGACGGTGTTTGCCGAAGGCGGCGAAACGCCGACGCCCAGCACAATCACAGCCCTGACGATTACAAACCAAGATCCTTCTGTCGCCGTAGGCGCAACGCTCCCGTTGGAGCTCAGCAAAACTCCGGCTGACGGCACAGGTGTGATTGTCTGGACTTCTGCCGACACCAGTAAGGCAACTGTCTCTGACACCGGTGTTGTGACCGGCATTGCCGTCACAGGCGATGCTGGTGTTAAGATTACCGCCGCTGTAAAGGACAAGCCCGAGATCAAGGCAGAATGCATTGTAAAAGTCACGCAGGCCACGATCAATCTGTCTCAGGATCAGAGAACGCTGACTTTGAATGTTGGTACGTACGCCCCCAAAGACATTGTTCAAAGTCGCCTTGCCTCTGCATTTACAGACGCGTTGACAAACGCAAAGTCCCCGTATGCCAATATTGTAGAGCTTGGCGACTGGGCTGACAGTTCCGCAAATGCCTCTGGTTCTACCTACGACAGCGAAAGTAAAAAGGACGGCGGCACATGGAAAATGACGGCCAAAGTGAAGCTCAAGACAGGCATGGATGCAAACTATACGCTTGCTACTAATGCCGTTGATGTAACTGCAACCGTTACATTCGTGAAAAGCCCTGAGTTTACGTTCGCCTATCAGATCAATTCTCAGTCTGTTGCATACAATAAACTGACTGTTTCTTGTGCAAAAAGTACCACCGCTCAAGGCCCGACCCTCAAAGCAACTGTAACACCGAAGGATTCTTCTGTGACAAATTATACGAAACGTTGGGTTCGGGTAGTCCGCACTGGCAGCAGTGAAACCACTACGACAGTCGGAACCGCAAATAGTGACACCTTCACAGCCCCTGTAACGGAAGTCGGTACTTTTACATACCGCATGGAAGTTGACGTCACAAAGAATGACGTGACTTTCACGACTCTTTCTGACGAATTCACCGTCACTGTCAAGGACCCCTATCAGGTCGTGCTCAGCAAATCGTATTCTTCCAGCACGAGCAATGTTGTCGGTCAGTATGTCTACTACACCGCGACGCTGAAAGCATACAACCCAGCGAACGACAGCTACGACACTACAGTGCAGAGCAATGCGTTCAACTATGTTTACTTCGCGAGCAGCGACATCACCAAGGCCAAGATCATCAGCGGCGCGACCATGTCGACAAACGGCTCTTACATCACGCTTGATCTCTACTCTGCCGGTACGGCCACGCTGAACGCGACGCTTTATCCGAATCCGAATTCCACGAGCGGTTCCATGTCTGTCCCGGTCGTTGGTAACATCTCGATTTCTGCGGCTGAGGTCTCCCCGATCTCCATGAACCCGACGACCTCGACCTACGCGCTGATCGACACCACGACGCTCGTCAATGCGATCTACTCCGCGACGAACAGCAGCTCACTCTCGAAGACCATCACGACGACCCGCATTGACTTCAACGGCAACGGTTACGGCACGTTCTCCACGACCGGCTCGTCCGGCTCCAGCAGCTATACGTTCACCAATACGTCGTATGCTTCGAGCTTCTACTTCGTCCCGTCCAGCTCCTACACGGGCTTCACGTCGCCGAACATGTACATCACCTACACGGCATACTCTTCGGACGGCACGATCGCGACTGGCAAGATCTATTTCACTTCCGCATCCTCTATCACCTACAACGCGACGGCCAGCACGCCGGTCTATTTCAAGGCGTCTGACTTCTCCGACTACTTCAAGACGGCTCTGGGCGGCACGAACAACTCCTCCTACTACACGCTGAGCTATGTCACGTTCGGCACGCCGCGCGTCTCCAACAGCTCCGTCACCTCCGGCACGCTGTACTACAACAACGGCTATGTCTACTCCACCACGCAGGTCCCGGCGGCCAACCTCGGCTACGTGAGCTACACGCCGAGCAGCTCGACCTACACCTACACCGTCTCTATCCCCTTCACGGCCTATGGCACGTACTACTATGGTTCCACTGCCACGAAGACCGTCTCCGGCACGGTGACGATCAAGGTCAACGATGGCCACGTGATCACGATGGTCGGCACCGACTTCAAGTCGGCCTCCATCTGGAGCGACATCACCTCCAAGCATCCCGGTGTGAGCTACGTCTCGTTCTCCCAGCCGCAGAGCACGGTGGGCAAGCTGTATTACGGCTATACCTCCATTGCCAGCAAGGGTTCGCTCGTGAGCTACACCGACCGCTTCAACAACAGCAACTATAACTACTCCTACGCGAACACGATCAAGAGCATCGACGGCATCTACTTCGTCCCGGCGGCGGGCTGCCTCGACACCGTGACCCTGACCTACACCGCTTACACGTCCGCCACCGCGACGACCGGTGTCAGCGACACGATCACCTTCACCATCACGAAGAAGACCGCCTCGTCCATCTTCAACGACGTCACCGCCTCCAACACCGGCAAGTGGTCCGCCGACGCCATCGACTTCCTCGCGCGCAACAGCATCGTCGAGGGCGGCAGCTACGGCACGTTCAACCCGAACGGCAACATGACCCGCGGCGACTTCGTCCTCATGCTCTACCGCATGGCGGGCAAGCCCTCCGTCTCCGGCATCTCCAACCCGTTCACGGATGTGAAGTCCACGGATTACTACTACAACGCGATCCTCTGGGCCTATCGCAACGATATCGTGACCGGCGTCGACGCCAAGACCTTCGCGCCCAAGAAGAACATCACGCGCGAGCAGATTGCCGCGACACTGTACCGCATGGCGGGCAGCCCGTCGGCCTCCGGCTATCTGACCGGTTACTATGATTACGCCAAGATCCACAGCTATGCGACCAACGCCATGCGCTGGGCCATCAGCAACGGCGTCATCACCGGCAGCAACGGCTACCTCACCCCGACCAACAACGCCACCCGCGCACAGGTCGCCACCATGCTGCACCGTTATCTCACCAAGTAAATTCCAATTAAAACCGGCCCTGTTTCATTCGAAACAGGGCCGGTTTTTGATACGGTTCGAAATTGACAGGAACTTTCCGGTGTGCTATCTTGATATCAGAAAACTACTGCTGAAACGAGGTGACGCCCATGCGCCCGATGCGCCCTTACAAGTCCATCCGCGTCCAAAAGCTGCGCATCCCGTCGCCGCATGGCGGCATCCCTGCACTGCTGCTCTCGCCGGTTGATGCACCGTCCAACGCCACGGGCGTTTTGTGGCTGCACGGCGGCGGCTATGCCGTCGGGATGAAGGAGATGGTATATGCCTCCCGCGCAGCCGATCTGGTGCGGGACTTCGGCGCGGTCGTGCTCTCGCCGGGATACCGGCTGTCGCCGCTGGCTCCCTACCCTGCCGCGCTCGACGATTGCTATGCCGCGCTCCGCTATCTGAAGCAGCACGCCGCCTCGTTCGGTGTTCGGAGCGATCAGCTCATGGTCGGCGGCGAGAGCGCGGGCGGCGGGCTGTGCGCCGCCGTCTGCATCCGCGCACGGGATGAAGGAGCGGTAAGCGTCGCCTTTCAGATGCCGCTCTATCCCATGCTGGACGACCGCGACACCGCCTCCTCGCGTGACAACCACGGCCGCGTCTGGAACACGCGCCGCAACCATCTCGCGTGGCGGCTCTATCTGCGCGGCACGGATCGCGCATCCCTTTCGCCCTATGCCGCGCCCGCGCGGCTGACCGACTTTTCCGGGCTGCCGCCCGCCTATTCGTTCGTCGGCGACGGCGAACCGTTCTACACCGAGACTGTCCGCTATTTCGAGCAGCTGCGCGCCGCAGGGATTCCCGCAGAGCTGGACGTCTATCATACCGATCTGCACGCCTTTGACATGCTGGAGCCGAGCGCGGCATTGAGCGGGGAGGCAGCGGGCAAATTTCATGCGCACTTTGCCGCTGCGCAGGCCCGCTTCTTCGCGCCGCAGCCTGGCAAATAAACCATTTTAAGGGAAGGTGTCGGGCAAATTTCATGCGCACTTTGCCGCTGCACAGGCCCGCTTCTTCGCGCCGCAGCCTGGCGAATAAGCCATTTTAATATGTCAAAACCGGCGATTCCGCTCTGGAATCGCCGGTTTTTGTGACATATCATTCAGACGCACTGCGTCATGATGCGAAGAATTTCTTCATCCGTTGCGCGCATCCCCTCGCGGCCAAGGCGTCCGATGTTGCGGATCGTCCGCTCCACGCCCTTGCCCACAAGGCCCTCGCCGGAATAGAACTGCTGCCCGTCGCAGTACATCTCATAGCCCAGGATGCCCGTCTCCACCGCCGTGGCGATCTTCGCCGCGCAGGACGGCTTCGCGCCGTCGCACACGATGCCGGACGTGATCGCCAACGCGTTTACCAGCGTATGCGCGATCTCCGCATATCCGCCGCCATGCAGCCACGCGATCGCCGCGCCGGCGGCGCAGCCCGCGCTCACCGCGCCGCAGTACGCCGAGAGCCGCCCGATGCCCGTCTTCAGATGGATCGTCAGCAGATCGGACAGAAGCACCGCCCGAATCGTCTTTTCCTCCCCAACGTTCAGTTCCTTCGCATAGACCGCCACTGGGACGGACGCCGTGATGCCCTGATTGCCGCTGCCGGAAACGATGCACACCGGCAGCTCGCAGCCGCTCATGCGCGCGTCAGAGCCTGCGGCGGCCATCGCCTTTGCCCGGTTCTTCACGCCGTCTCCGTTGTGCCGCAGCAGCACAGAGCCGATGTTCGCGCCCCAATCGCGGCGCAGCCCTTCCTCCGCGATAGCGAGGTTCATCCGGAGCTGCCGCTGGATCAGCGGCTCCACCGCCTCCAGCTCCACCTGTTCGGCAAACGCCAAAATCCGTTCGACGCTCAGGCAGCTCCGGTCGGTCAGGTTGGCGGGCTGCGACGGGGCCGCGTCCTGCCGCTGCAAGACCACGCCGTCCTTCTCGATCAGTACAATGTTCGTATGATTTTCCGCGATGCGGAGCTTCACGCAATGTTCCGCTGTCCGCAGCGTGAGCAACAGATCAAACGTCAGCTCGCTCTGCGCGGGCCGCACCTGAATACAGTTCTTTTCCAGATAGGCCGCGATCTGCCGCTTTTCCTCGTCTGTGACCGCGCTGATGACCTCCAGCCGCTTCTCCGGCTTCCCGGCGATCAGCCCGGCGGCGACCGCCGCCTCGATGCCGGACAGGCCGTTCGTGTTCGGCACAATCACGCTCTTGACATTTTTGATGAGGTTGCCGCTGGCCTCCACCAGAACCTCCTCCGGCAGACAGCCCAAGACCTCCCGTGCGCGCGCCGCGCCGTATGCAATGGCAATCGGCTCCGTACAGCCCATCGCTGGGATCAGCTCTTCCCGCAGGATCTGCAAAAACGAGTCCTTCCACACCGGTGATACTTCCATATTGATCCTCCTTTTCCATACTTCGCGGCCCCTCGCGTATCCTGAACTGGCGCACCGGCGGAACTCCGCCCGAGTGTGCGTCATCCTGCCGTCCGGAACCGGATGTTCTGCTTTACTGAAACTGCTGCCGGATCTCGGCCTGCCGGCCGCAGCACATCTTGCCCTCCGGGCAATGGCCGGTCATGAAGCACGTCGGCCCGTAGAGCGCGAACAGCAGCGGGTGTGCAGCGCGTAGGGTGCGCAGTGCCTCAACGGCAATTGAGCGGATCTCCCACTGCGCGCGCGTACACGTGCGCAGCCGGAAAAATGTATAGAGTTCGCCCGCGTTCATCGTCGCCACGGCCGGGACGGTCTGCCCGCTGAGCAGCAGATAGCAGAGCTGCGTCTCATCCGCACCCATCGCCGCAAGCCGCTCCGCACACGCCGCCGCGCCGGAAAACGCCGCGCGGTAGACCTCCTCCATTCCGCACTCCAGCACGCTCTGCGGCAGCACATAGCGGCCATAGTCCGCATTTTTCAGCAGCTCGGGCGCAACAAGCGCCTGCATCCGATGCCGCGTGAGGTGCGTCAGGGCCGCGAGCGACATTCCGCCAAAGAGCAGCGTAAAACTCGCCTGCTGCAATTCGCGCTTGCGCGGCTGGCGGAGCAGCGCGGCCAGCACGTCCCGCATCTGCGCGTCGTCCAGTTCCGTTGGCATTCTCCCCTGCCCGATCTGCCAGGCCCGGCAGATGAGCCGCTCCGGCTCCGCCGTCCCATCCAGGAGCGTCACCGCCGCATCGCAGCGGAGCACCTCGCCCGCCGGGACTTCCGGCGGCTGCACGGCATATTCCCGCTCCTTCCGGAGCGCCAGATACGGGGCCTGCGCCTCGCACTGGGCAAACAGGCTCTCGCCGAGGGCCCGCAGCTCCGCATATTTTGCGCCGCGCCCATAGGTCAGTTCGTTCATCACATGCACAAGCTCGCGCGCGTTCATCGAGCAGAAGAAATTGCTGTGGAAGCCGTAGGGCAGCACGAACCGCGCATCCTCCTTCGGCACGCCCGCCGCGCACAGCGCGTCGTAGACGCCAAACAGCCGCCGCACCTCCGCATCATAAACCGCAGCCCGCGCTGCATCGGCAAACGGCGTGACCCAGCCGCAGTTCGAAAAATCGACATACCGCCGCGACTTCACCGTGAACGAGGCCAGACGGAACTCGATCAGAAACTGCTCGGCAAACACCGAGACGTTCTCAAACGACAGGTTGACATAACCGTGTTCCAGCACGGACGTGTGCCCGGACGAGACGACCTTGCCAATCAGCCGTTCGTTCTTCTCTGCTCCAAGCGCCAGCGACTTCTGCCAGATCTGCCCCGCCGTGCCCTCCATCGTGGAAATGCGGCCGCCGGAGGAGATCATCGCGGCCAGATTCGGACTGAATCCTAAAATTGTTGCCTTTCCCATCAGCGGAACACCTCCATCTGTTCATCAAAAATTTCCACGCGCCGGATACGCGCAAAATCAGGCCGCAGCGCCGGCAGATGCCGCGCGATCGCCGCGACGAGCAGCTGCGGATTCATGCCCGGATTCTGCGCCGAGGCGACCACATCAAGCGTCAACTCCTGTGCCGACATTTTCCGGATCGTGAGCGACCGCAGCAGCGGCCTGAGGTCGACGTCGACCATGCCGCCCTTCTTGCTCCGCTTCTCCACCAGGATCTCATCCTGGGCAAACAGCGCCGCGAGCGCCGTCTCCGCCCCATCCGGGACGCCGCCGTCATATTCCAGCGTCACCTCGGACTGCAAATATGTCAGATGCTTCACCTTGACTGCGCTCTCATAGGCCCGCAGCACACGGATGCCAACGGGCATCGTCCGGTTCAGCAGCTCCGGCAGCTTGGCCAGATCTGCCGAGCCGTCTTCAATTTCAAAATCCAGGATCTCGCACCGGCTCTCCACGCCGACCGACAGCGGCAGCGCGATGGACACGTAAGCCCGCGGACTGAAGCCCTGCGAGTGCCAGATCAGGATGTCCGCGCGGCGGAACGCGCGCTGGAAAATGCGCATCAGGTCGAGATGCGAGAGATAGACCGCGTCTCCGGTCTTTTCAAACAACAGCCGATTCATCGCATTTTCCCTCCTCGCTGAGTCTCCGCGCGCCGCAGCCCGCGCACTTTGTCCGGCAGTCCGGTGTCACCTCTGACCGATACGCCTTTTCCCGTTCCCGCCGGAAGAAGCCATCGCTCACGCCGACGGAGATCGTGCTCCACGGCAGAACTTCGTCCTCGCCAAAGCCGCGCGTCGTATAGAACACCGGATCAACGCCCACCTCACGGAACGCCTGCATCCAGAGGTCATAGCGGAAATATTCGTCCCAGCCGTCGAGCTTACAGCCCAGCCTTTGCGCCGCCAGCAGCACCGGCCCGAGCCGCCGGTCGCCGCGGGCCAGCACCGCTTCGAGCTGCGAAAGGTTCGACTCGTGATAGCGGTAATCGATGCTCCGCGAATGGATGTTCTCCTGTAACAGATGCACGCGCCGCAGATATTCCTCCGGCGTGATCTGCGCCTCCCACTGGAAGGGCGTGAACGGCTTCGGCACGAAATAGGCCGTCGCCAGATTGATGGACAGGCCGCGCTTTTTGTTGACCGCATTCGCCTTCCATTCCTGAATGATCTTATAGGCCAGCTCCGCAATGCCGATGACGTCCTCGTCCGTCTCGGTCGGCAGGCCCAGCATGAAATAGAGCTTCACGCTGTTCCACCCGCCGGAAAACGCCGTGCGGCAAGTTGTAAGAATTTCCTCTTCTGTGACATTCTTATTGATCGCGTCGCGCAGCCGCTGCGTCCCGGCCTCGGGCGCGAACGTCAGGCCGCTCTTTCGCACCTTCTGCACCTTCATCATCAGCTCGCGCGAGAAATTGTCCGCGCGGAGCGAGGGCAGCGAGAGGTTGATCTTGCGCGGCTCACAGTAGGCCAGCAACTTGTCCGCCAGCTCCGGCAGCTGGCGATAATCAGAGGTTGAAAGGCTCGCCAGCGTGATTTCGCTGTTGCCGGAATCCTCGAGCGACTCGATAGCCTGCTCACAGAGCACGTCCGCACGTTTGCTGCGGATGGGCCGGTAGCAGAACCCCGCCTGACAGAACCGGCAGCCGCGGATGCAGCCCCGGAAAATTTCGAGGTTCGACCGGTCGTGGACGATCTCCGTCGACGGCACGATGGTCTTCGCCGGGAAATACGCATGGTTGAGATCCTCCACGATGCGTTTTGTGACCTGCTTCGGCGCACCTGGGCACGGCGTGATGGCCGCAATGGTGCCATCGGCGTTGTAACTGTGCTCGTACAGCGATGGCACGTAGACACCCGGAATTTTTGCCACATCCAGCAAAAATTCCGCCTTGCCCTTCCCGGCCCGCTTCGCCGCGCGGTAACATTCCACAATCTCGCGCGTGGAGTCCTCTCCCTCGCCGAGCGAGAAGAAATCGAAGAAGTCCGCCAGCGGCTCCGGATTCACCGTGCAGACGCCGCCGCCAAACACGATGTTCTCCAGTCCCTCGCGCTCCTTCGCCAGCAGCGGCACGCCAGCGAGATCGAGCATATTCAGGATGTTGGTATAGCTCATCTCATAGCCGATCGTAAACGCGATCAGATCGAACTCCGAAACGGGATCGTGACTCTCCAGCGCCCAGAGCGGCAGGCCGTGCGCCCGCATCTCCGCCTCCATGTCGCCCCACGGCGCGAACACGCGCTCGCACCAGACGCCCTCCATCTCGTTCATCACGCCGTAGAGGATGCGCATGCCGATGTTCGACATGCCAATCTCATAGGTATCCGGGAAGCAGAACGCAACGCGCACGTCCACGTCTGCCCGGTCTTTGACGATCTGGTTGTATTCGCCGCCGAGATAGCGCGCCGGCTTTTGCACATTCAGCAGAATGCGGTGAAATGTATCTGTCATGGTAAACCTCTGGTCTTGGATTTTGGCACATTATTATTTATTGTACCTGTTCCCGCCGCAAAACGCAACGCTTTTTTCGCGCAGCGCCAGCCGCGCATACAATCCAAGCACCATCACCAGCGGCAGCAGCCCCGCCCGCCCCGCGGCCCACAACGCAAACACCAGCAGACACGTGATCACGAGCAGGCTCCATACGCGCCCAATCAGCCAAGCGGTCTGCTCCGGCAGCCGCAAATATAATGCCGCCAGCAGCATTCTGCCTCCATCCAGCGGCAAAACCGGCAGCAGATTATAAGCGCCCAGCAGTAGATTCACCGCCGCGAACGCAGGCGCAATGCGCCAAAGCGCGAGATAGAGCAGGAAGTTCACGCATGGCCCCGCCCAGGCGGAAAGCAGTTCTTCCCAGTAACCGAGCGGAGCCGTCTCCATCTCGACATCACCAAAGCCGAGCCGCACCGCCTTCACCCGTACATGCACCAGCCGCAGCACGATCGCATGCCCGGCCTCATGCAGCAGCAGCGCACAGAGGAACAGCAGCATCCCGCGCCACGTCCACACGCAGCCCATCAGGCACAAAAACGCCGGACAGCCAAAGGTGATCTCCAAACGGGTCTGCTCTGCGCCTTCAGCATTGTATGTTCCGTGTCGTTTCATGCGCCCGCCTCCCCTGTCTTCATACTTTTCAAAATCTATGCACATTTCGAAAAAAAGATGTTGACAATTCGCCGCTTCTTCGTTATAATAATCGGGCTGACGGGGTGTGGCGAAGTTTGGTATCGCGCTTGGTTCGGGACCAAGAGGCCT
>ERZ827440.4030-NODE-4030-length-10377-cov-2.630982_pt1 | contig 10377 bp, 6 predicted proteins | sample MGYA00519774_ERZ827440 | MGnify/ENA primary metagenome ERZ827440 (study PRJEB31778, sample SAMEA3449302) | human gut metagenome | biome: human gut; feature: human-associated habitat; material: faeces | place: United Kingdom | collected 2010/2012 ... | reverse complement strand
TGCACTGTCCTATATGAAAAAATACGTGATAAATATCCATGCGGCACAGTCCCTTGATCTGGATGAGCTCAAGGGCAAGCTGGTGGACCTTGGTTATGAAAAAACTGACAGTGTGGAGGAGCCGGGACAATTTGCCATACGAGGCGGTATCGTGGACATATTTCCGCTGACTGAGGAATGTCCATACAGAATAGACATGTGGGACGATGAAGTCGATACCATCAAGACATTTGATGCGGAGAGCCAGAGATCCATAGAGAATGTGGATGAACTTGTAATTTATCCCGCGGGAGAGATGGTGCTTTCAAAGGAGAGGATCGACAGAGGTATACACAGGCTGGAGGCAGAGCTGAAGCCGTATGCGAAGAAGCTTAAGGATTCATTTCAGACGGAGGCGTATGCCAGGATAAAGGGCGAGATAGCCACGCTGAAGGAACAGCTCACGGAGTTCAGTGCGATATACGGAGTGGACAGCTATGTTGATTATTTCTACAGTGACACGGTGTCTCTGGTGGACTGCCTGCCGGAGGATGCGTACATTTTCATAGATGAGACGAAGAAGGTCACGGAGAAGGCGGATGGCAGTGAGAAGAGTTTTCTTAGCAGCCTGACGCACAGGCTGGAGGGGGGATATATCCTCCCGGGGCAGATGAAGGTTCTGTTCACTTATGATGATGTTCTGGAAAAATGCAGACGCTACAAGGTTGTGGGCTTTGACTCATTTGTGGGTGAGGATGACCGTGTAAAGTATGCTCACCGCGTGGAGATCGAGAGCAGGGAGGTTCACAGCTACAGGAACAATTTTGATGCGCTGGTTACTGATATCAAGAAATGGAAGAAGGACAAATACAGCGTCCTGTTCGTATCGCCATCATCGGTCGGTGCGAAGAGAATGGTCGATAACCTCATGGACAATGACGTCATATGTCATTACCTGAACGACCCGGACAAAGCTCTGGCTGCCAGAGAGATGGCGGTCATGCCGGGAAGGCTCAGAGCCGGTTTTATGATACCGGAGATGAAGCTCATCGTGGTCAGTGAGGGAGATGTGTTCTCCAGCAAGACATCACATTCGCAGGCTTCGAGGAAGAAGCTGCCGCGTGCCGGGGAGATAGTAAAGTCATTCTCGGATGTGAGCGTGGGCGATTATGTGGTCCATGAGAAGTACGGAATAGGTATCTATCGTGGGCTTGAGAAGATAGAGGTCGACGGCGCCTTGAAGGACTATCTGGTTATCGAGTATGCTGAGGGCGGCAAATTATATGTCCTGGCTTCCGAGACGGACAGGATCCAGAAGTACAGGAGCAAGGAGAGCCGAGCCCCGAAGATCAACAGACTCGGTGGCAGTGAGTGGCAGAAGGTAAGAAACAAGGTTAAGGGTCATGTCAGCGAGGTGGCTCAGCATCTTGTAAAGCTGTACTCAGAGAGACAGGCGAGGGAAGGCTTTGCCTATTCTCCTGATTCCGAGTGGCAGAAGGAGTTCGAGGAGACATTTCCTTATACTGAGACTGACGATCAGTTAAAGGCCATAGAGGATGTCAAGGCGGACATGGAGAGCCATAAGATCATGGACAGACTGGTGTGCGGAGACGTTGGATTTGGCAAGACTGAGGTGGCGATCCGTGCTGCGTTCAAGGCTGTCGGTGACAGCAAACAGGTTGCGTATCTTGTGCCGACCACGATCCTTGCCGAGCAGCATTATGAGACGTTCACAGAGCGAATGAAGGATTATCCAGTGACGGTGAGACTGTTGTGCAGATTCTGTACCCAGAAGGAGATAAAATCTACACTCAGAGAGCTGAAAGAGGGCAAGGTGGACATAGTCATAGGAACCCACAGGCTGCTCTCAAAGGATGTGGAGTTCAAGAATCTGGGACTTCTCATAATAGATGAGGAACAGAGATTCGGTGTAAATCACAAAGAGAAGATAAAAGAGATGAAGACCAATGTGGATGTTCTGACACTGACGGCGACGCCTATCCCGAGAACACTCCATATGAGTCTTGTTGGAATCAGAGACATGAGCCTGCTTGAGGAGCCTCCGGTGGACAGGAGGCCGATACAGACCTATGTCATGGAATATGACAGGGAGCTTGCCAGGGAGGCGATTGCCAGAGAGCTTGCAAGGCATGGTCAGGTATACTATGTGTACAACAGGGTCGAAGGCATAGAGAGATTTGCGGATGATGTGAGAAGCCTCGTGCCATATGCAAATGTAGAGTTTGCCCATGGACAGATGGATGGCCGCACGCTGGAGGACATCATGTACCGGTTCAACAAAAAGGAGATAGACGTGCTTGTGTGCACGACCATCATAGAGACCGGACTTGATATACCGAATGCAAATACCATAATCATACACGACGCTAACCTGTTTGGTCTGGCACAGCTCTACCAGTTACGCGGAAGAGTTGGTCGCTCGGACAGAAGTGCATTTGCATTTATGTTCTACAGGCGCAACAAGATGATATCTGAGGTCGCTGAGAAGAGACTTAGAGCGATAAAAGAATATACGGATCTCGGCTCGGGAGTCAAGGTGTCCAAGGCGGATCTCAACATCAGAGGTGCGGGAAGCGTCCTGGGCGAGAGTCAGTCGGGCAACTATGAGGTCGTGGGCTATGACCTTTACTGCAAGATGCTTAATGATGCGGTCAGGGAGCTCCGCGGCGAGAAGGTTTTCCATGAATACGAGACGGAGATAGACCTTCCGGTGGATTCGTTCATCCCTGAGACGTACGTCAAAAACGACTTTGTCAAGCTGGAGCTTTGTAAGAGAATATCCCTCATCAAGAATGAGGATGAGTACAATGACATAGTGGATGAGCTCATTGACAGATTTGGCGACATCCCTGACGAGACAATGAATCTTCTTGATGTGGCACTGTTAAGGGCAAATGCAAATATCTGCTTCATAACCCGTATATGGTACAAGGACGGAGACCTGAGATTTGTCATGTACAACAGGGCTGACATAAATGTAGATGGGATAGATGAGCTCGTTAAGAGTTATTCAGGCAGGATGAAATTTGTCATGGGGGCAAAGCCTGAGTTTATATTGAAGCTTGGACGGGAGGAGAAAAATGATCTTCTCAGAAAGGCGGAATTTGTCGTGGCGGATATGTCCCAGATGTTGATAATGACCCACAGTGAAGAAGACAGTGTGGATAACAAAGCATAGATAATGAGTTAGAAATATACAGACAGGAGAATACAAAGATAAGGAGGTGCGGTTCAATTGAAGAGATGGTTGTGTGTGCTGCTGGCGCTCATATGTGCATTTGCCGTGACTGGATGTGGCAGTGATGCCACTGAGGAGACTGGCAAGGAGGTAGTTCTCAGATACAACGGGCAGAACATAGAGATAGACGAGGTGTATATTTATGCCCAGACTGTGAAGGAGGAGTACGAATCAAAGTATGGCAGTGACGTGTGGAAACAGAGCATAGTGACTGATGATGGTCTGGAGATGGATGCCGTGGATGCAGCAAGGCGTCAGGCGATATCAAAGCTCATAAAGACCAAGACACTTATAACCAAATCCGGGGAGTACGGCATAAGCCTGACTGCAAGCGAGCAGAAGGATCAGGATACGGCGGCGCAAGAGTTCTATGACAAATTGACTGATGCCCAGATCGCAGAGGTTGGACTTGAACTCGATACGGTGAAGAGAGTTTTGCGTGAGAGCGCACTGGCAGACAAGATATATGATTATGTGATGAAGCAGAGCTCCACGGAGATATCCGATGAGCAGGCCAGGATGAGTACATTTTATGACATGTTCTTTGAGTGCTACTCGGAGGACGATTATGGAAATATCACCCTGTACTCACAGGACAAGATAGATGAGCAGAAGAAAAAGGCGGATGCGGCATATGAATCCATAGTGGAAGCCTCGGATGGCACAGATATGGATATATCATTCCTTGGAAGCGCAAAGGAGCTTAAGTATGCGGGAACACATACGATGAGCAGGGATGATATATTGAGCACCTATGGCCAGGATACGCTGGACATACTGTACAGCATGTCGGATGGCGAGGTATCCACGGTGGTGGAGACTGAGTATGGTTATCATATATTCCAGATGATAAGCATTACGGATGAGAAGGCCACGGCCGAGAACAAGAAGAAGCTCACGGATGCCGCTGATGCGGAATACTATGACAACCTTATGAAGGACTGGATAGATGAGCTGGACAGCGGATATTCATACAGTAAGAGTGTGGATATGGATGTGTACAACAAGATAAAATTTGACGAATAAGAGGAGAAGAAAGATGGCAACAGTATACGATATCAATATTAAGAAGCTGGATGAAAAGGCAGTCATACCGACATACGGTTCAGAGTACGCAGCGGGGGCGGATCTGTATGCGTGTCTTGATGAGGCGATTACTATAGAGCCGGGACAGACGGTGATGGTTCACACGGGTATAGCCATGGAGATACCTGAGGGATTTGCAGGACTTGTGTATGCGAGAAGCGGTCTGGCATCCAAGAAGGGGCTTGCACCGGCCAATAAGGTTGGAGTTGTGGATGCGGATTACAGAGGGGAAATCATGGTTGCACTCCACAATCACGGAACCCAGGCACAGACGGTTGAGCCTGAGGAGAGAATAGCACAGCTTGTGATCGCTCCTTATATCGTTGGAGCATTCCATCAGGTGGATGAGCTCAGCGATACAGTAAGAGGAGCCGGCGGATTCGGTTCAACAGGAAAGTAACAAAAAAGCGGCCGGGCATCATCATTTTAATGGTGTGCCAGACCGCTTTTCTTTTATTTAAAATACTTTCCGCTTTCATCCCACAGGACTGTGGTGCCTGTCTTCAAGGACTTTGGTACATCTATGATACGCTGGTTCCTTGAGCCCTTGAATCTCAGTGACAGATCCTTCTGTTCGTCTATGAATTCTCCGTCCACAAGGACGTCAATGTAGGAGAGAAGTTCTTTTGTATACTCCCATTCATTACACATGCGGTCTAAGAGATCGGTTTCAAATGTATAACCGGTGTAGCACCAGATGGTCTTGTCAGGGTAGGTCTCCTTGAACTTTCTTGCCAGAGGAAGAAGCCCCTGCTGGTTCACATATTCCATAGGTTCTCCGCCCAATACTGTAAGTCCAGATATATAAGATGGTTCCAATAATTTCAAAATCTGTTCTTCTGTTTCTTCTGTAAAAGGCTTTCCATACTCAAAACTCCATGTTTCCTCATTAAAACAGCCCTTACAATGATGGGTGCATCCACTTACAAAAAGGGATACTCTGACACCTGGTCCGTTTGCAATATCACATTTCTTAATTTCACCGTAATACATAACCTATTCACCTCTTTCAAAAATCAAATAGAGTGCCCATTATATTTAGCAATTATCCAAACCAATCTTTCGTATTATATATACAATACTTCTTCTATATTTTACATGGTTCTTACTAATTACATTTTATAATATTGGCACTCTATTTACAATCAATAATCTACTATTTTATATATTTTGAGACAATTTTATTTTTTAGCAACGCAAAAAACAGCGCCCAAAGGGAGAAGATACCTTCTCCCTTTGGGCGCGTCTCCCTGTCTGCTTTCTACAAATGCATTACACGTTCCTTAATCTCCTGGGTTCTTCCCTGATTCCAGAACTGTGTTCCAATATAACCGCAAGTTCTTCTTGCTACGTTCATCTTTGCCTGATCCTGATTACCGCAGTTTGGGCATTCCCAGATGAGCTTACCGTGTTCGTCTGTTATAATCTGGATTTCTCCTTCATAACCACAGCACTGGCAGTAATCGCTCTTTGTGTTAAGTTCTGCATACATGATGTTCTCGTAAATATGCTTCATAACAGCTAATACAGCCTCGATATTATTCTGCATATTTGGTACTTCTACATAGCTGATAGCTCCTCCTGGAGAGAGTTCCTGGAACTGTGCTTCAAAGCTTAATTTATCAAATGCATCAATTTCCTCTGTTACATGGATATGATAGCTGTTTGTGATATAGTTTTTATCTGTTACTCCTGGAATCATACCAAAACGCTCCTGAAGGCATCTTGCAAACTTATAAGTTGTAGATTCCAGTGGTGTACCATAAAGACTGAAATCAATATTACTTTCTGCTCTCCACTTATTACATGCATCATTCATATGCTGCATAACTTTGAGTGCAAATGGTTTTGCTTCTGGGTCTGTATGGCTCTTGCCTGTCATATATCTTGTACACTCACAAAGTCCTGCGTAGCCAAGAGAGATTGTTGAATAACCATTATATAAAAGTTCATCAATGGTCTCTCCCTTTTTAAGACGTGCTAATGCACCGTTCTGCCAGAGAATAGGTGCTACGTCAGATGGTGTACCTTTTAAACGGTTGTGGCGGTACATAAGTGCCTCGTGGCAAAGTTCAAGACGCTCATCAAAGATTTCCCAGAACTTATCCATATCTCCACCTGAAGAACAAGCTAAATCTACTAAGTTCAGTGTTACAACACCCTGATTAAATCTTCCGTAGAACTTTGGATTATCGTTCTCATCATGATATACCGTTAAGAAAGAACGGCATCCCATACATGGGTAGCAGTTTCCGTCTTTTAACTTCTTCATGATTTTCTCGGAAATGTAATCTGGAACCATACGTTTCGCTGTGCATTGTGCAGCTAACTTTGTAAGATACCAGTATTTGCTGTTCTCATGAATATTGTCTTCCTCAAGAACGTAAATAAGCTTAGGGAAAGCGGGTGTGATATATACACCTTTTTCATTTTTAACACCGAGAATACGCTGATTAAGCATTTCCTCGATAATCATTGCAAGGTCATCTCTTGCAGGACCTTCTTCTACCTCATCAAGATACATGAATACGGTAACAAAAGGAGCCTGTCCATTTGTAGTCATCAGTGTGATAACCTGATACTGAATAACCTGAACTCCCTGCTTAACCTCTTTTCTTACACGCATTTCTGCGATTTCATTTATCTTCTGCTCATCAAGTTCCATTCCTTCTACTTCGAACTCTGCCCGAACGTCACGACGATACTTCTGACGGCTGATTTCGACAAATGGAACCAGATGGGAAAGTGTAATACTCTGTCCACCGTACTGGGAACTTGCGATCTGGGCTACTGCCTGTGTTGCGATGTTACATGCTGTAGAAAAGCTCTTTGGCTTCTCAATCATAACGTCGCTGATTACTGTTCCGTTCTGGAGCATATCTTCTAAGTTTACCAGACAGCAGTTGTGCATATGCTGTGCAAAGTAATCAGAATCATGGAAATGAATGATTCCTGCTTCATGTGCATCCACAATCTTCTGTGGAAGAAGGAAACGTCTTGTAATATCCTTACTTACCTCTCCTGCCATATAATCCCTCTGTACACTATTGACCGTTGGGTTCTTGTTAGAATTCTCCTGGATAACTTCCTCGTTATTACACTCTAACAGACTCAGAATCTGCTTATCTGTAGAATTGGACTTTCTAACCAACGCTCTCTTATAACGGTAAGTAATATAATTACTTGCCAGACGGAATGCCTTCTGGTTCATGATCTGATTCTCTACTAAATCCTGAATCTCCTCTACATTGAGCGCACGATTCATTCCCTCACAGATAGTCTCAACATTCTCTGCAATTTTCTCTACCTGTTCGTCGCTTACTTTTTCACCTTCTACGACACTGTTGTTTGCCCTCTTAACCGCTGCGATAATCTTGCTGCGGTCAAATTCAACTTCCATTCCACTTCTTTTAATGATCTTCATACCAACACTCCAATTATAAATTTTTAAAAATCATGCATTGCCATTGTAACACATAATTTTGTATGATGCAATGATACTTTATACAAGATATTGTGTTTTAGTCGCATAAAAATCTCACAGCAACACAAAATATTATCTTGCTGTGAGATTTGCCAATACCCATTATATGATGTTTTCCCGTAAATATCAATATGCTCTATGAATAATCTTGTACTAATATTTTCCCTGTTTTTTCATCAGATTGACAACCGCTTTATAGAGTGCTTTTCCATAAGCGCTTGTATTTGCCTTCATTCGGGCAGACTCTTTTTTATTACTGATAAATCCGTATTCAATAAGACATGCTGGCATCTCTGTGTGTTTTAAAACATACAGATTTGGTCTGTCAACAAGTCCTCTGTTTGTAAATCCTGTAGCTGCAACCGCAGCACTCTGCATTGCAGTAGCAAGAGTCTTGGAAGTTAAGCCTTTTTTCTGTGTTGCAGAGTTTCTGCTCTTACTCCATAAAGTCTCTGTTCCATGTGCAGAAGCACTTGCTGAATTGATATGTACACATAAAAACATATCTGCATTCTTATTATTCGCCAGCTTAGCTCTCTGAGACAAACTTGGATACGTATCGGATGTTCTTGTATAGGATACCTGGAATCTGCTGTCCTTATCAAAAGAACGCTTTGCAGCGAGTACAATAGCTAATGTCAGGTTCTTCTCTGCCATTCCATTCCCTGTCGCACCAGAATCTGATCCACCGTGTCCTGCATCAATGACAATCTTAATCTTATCTTTGCTGCTTGTCGTACTCGGTTTCGTTGTGGTTGTTGTGGTGGTAGTGCTGCTCGTCGTATTATTTGAACTACTCTGTGTCGTTCCTGAAATATAAATCTTTCCATTTGACAGCTTGTAGTTAATACCAAGTCTTGTACACACACTATTAAGCGGAACAATCCATCTTCTCTTACCTGTAGCTGTGTATGTTCCATGAACTACTGGTGCTCCCATTGTACTTTTCTGTCCATTCGTTACTGCTATTCTGCTGTCTGCCCGTACAATAACTGTGTTTGGACCATAAGTTAAAGTTAATTTATCACCCTTAGCTGTTGCCTTCACCTTTAACTTACTGTTCTTTAAAATCGCTCCTACCGGTCCCATATATGCTCCGGACTTCTTAAAAATCGGATACTTTGTTAATTTCCTCTTCTGTCCATTCACATAACAATAACTCTTTCGTCCGGTATAAGAACTGGTAACCCCTTTTACTGTTCTCACGCGAACCTGTGCTGCCGCATCTGTATTAACCGGCATAATCATACAGATACATAATAACAATGCTGCCAGCACACCGACTACTCGCTTTGCTTTCATCAAACTCTCCTTTCTCATCTCTCTGCACTTCACATCCTCTTGTCTTAATCCATTCTATAACAATTTCATAAAACAATGCAATAGAGCCTATAACATTTTATAAAACCTCTACAAATATCTTATACATCAAAACAGTATCCAACTCCATAAACCGTCTTAATATACGGATATTCTTTGGTTAACTTAGCTCTCAGCTTCTTCACTAAAGTATCTACACTGCGGTAGCCGCCTATATAGTCAAACCCCCATACAGAATCAAGTATCTTATCTCTGGAGAGAATCATCCCTTTATGCTTTACAAAATATTCTAGTAAATCAAATTCCTTCGCAGTTACCTTGAGGACCTTGTCTGCAAGATAAATCTTTCTTCCTTCATAATCAATGGATAAGGCTCCAACCGATTCTACTGGATTCCTCTTTTCCGCCGTCCTGCGTATTACTGCCTCTACATGGGCCTCTAATAATGGTAACGGCGCTGGCTTCACCATATAGTCATCTATCTTTTTTGAATAAGCGTATAACTGGCTGTCCAATTTATCATCCTGTGAGAGCATCAGCACTGCCATATCAGATAAACTCCTTATCTTTTCAAGTGCCTCATATTCTCGTCTCTTCGGTAGATCTACATCAAAAATCAGTAAATCTGGTTTGTTCTTTCCCCTGGAAAGAATTTCTGTCGCCTCATCATATTCAGTGCACCAGATTACGCTGTAACCACTGTCCTGGAAATAAGCTGCCATCTCTTTGCACTCCGCTTCTTTCTGATTTAGAATCAGCAATCTGCTTGTGAGCATTCGACATCTTCCTTTCATCATTATTTGTTAAAATTATATTACAACATTATGACCCAAAAATGACTTATTTAAAATTATTGTAACATAGACAGCAATTATGAACAACCCTTGTTACCATCTTACAGGGTATGGAGGTAAAATTCAAGTGGTTTTTTTACAGACGAAAATCCGAACCTTAGAACGTGTAATAAATACTTCGTTTCACTGTGTTCCAAATGCTCGTCCGCATTTGGAACTTGCTCTAAGGCGTATTTATTACACGTTCTAAGGTTCGGATTTTCTGTCCTTGGTAAAAATTTTGTTCGAATTGTTACTTTCCATTTGGAGGGGAGGTGGAGAAGAAATTCAAAATGATATTATAAAATATAAATTATAAAGGAATATAGTAGAGATATAAGAAAAATCAGTATCATTAGTTCTCAAGAAAGGAACTGGATAAAGTTGGTACGAGATTATTTGAATCAAAAAAACAG
>ERZ827440.4029-NODE-4029-length-10377-cov-9.373280_pt1 | contig 10377 bp, 9 predicted proteins | sample MGYA00519774_ERZ827440 | MGnify/ENA primary metagenome ERZ827440 (study PRJEB31778, sample SAMEA3449302) | human gut metagenome | biome: human gut; feature: human-associated habitat; material: faeces | place: United Kingdom | collected 2010/2012 ... | reverse complement strand
TATTCAATTAGTGCGGGGGTTGTTTACCGCTTCAACCGGGCTCCCAGCTGAGCTAAACCCCCATCGGTTCAAGGCTTTCGCGCTCGGAACAATGGAAAGTATAGCATAGGGAGGGACGGCTGTCAAGACCTTTTTTCAACTTTTTTACACCGGATAAAATGCGGCGGAGAGGATAAGAGCCGCGGCAATTTTCCGTCAAATCGGGTGCTTGACAAATTACGACGAACGTAGTATAAATGGAAAAACGTCTTTTGTAGTAAAATCGGGAGGGCTTTTGCATGGACGGCAGAAAACGTTTGCCGGACGCCGAGCTGAGCGTGATGCAGGCGGTCTGGGCGCACGGCGGGGAGGTCAGCCGCGGCGACATCGAGGGCGCGCTGGCGTCCCACGGCTGGAGCGTCAACACCATCAACACCTATCTCACGCGATTGTGCGACAAGGGCTATCTGAGCGCGCGCCGCGAGGGACGCAGCAACTTCTATACGCCGCTCGTTTCGCAGGAGAAGTACCGCGAGTTCGACAGCCGAAGCGTCCTGCAGCGGCTCTACGGCGGCTCGCTGGGCAGCTTTGTGGCGGCGCTGACGGCGGAAAAGCCGCTCGCGCAGAGCGAGATCGACGAGCTGCGGCGCTATCTGGATGAAATGAGCGGAAAGGCGGGGGAGTGAGATGACACCCTTTTTGCTGACGCTTTGCAAGCATTCGCTGCTCGCGGCTGCCGTTCTCGCATTGGCCGCGATCACAAAGCCGCTTTGGCGGGAGCGCTACGGCGCGCGGTCACGCTGCGCGCTGTGGCTGGCGCTGGCGGTCTTTCTGCTGCTGCCGGTGGACTGGTCGGCGCCGAGCGCGCCGGTGCGGGTGGAGCCGCCGGCGGAGCGCACGCTGCTCCTTTCCGCGCAGCGCGGGCCGAGCGTGGTGCGGACCGACGAGCTGCCGCGCCGGCAGGAAACGGTCCTTAGCGGCGCGGAGAATACGAGCCCGCTGCCGGCCAACCCGCCGGTCACGCTCGGGGACGCAGATAGGACCGCGCCGGATAACAGCGCGAAAAACATTCCGCTCACAGGGCTGCTGTTCCTCCTTTGGACGGTAGGCACGACAGGCTATATCACTTTACAGATCGTAAAATACAAGAAGTTTTACCGCCTTGTGAGACGCTGGCAGCACAAGACGATGCGGAGCGACTACGCACGGCTGCTCGCGGACGAATGTGCCGCTCTGGGCGTGAAGCAGCCGCGGCTCCTTCTCTGCGAGGCGGTGGGAACGCCGATGATGACCGGACTTTTTCATCCCGTTCTGCTTCTGCCGCACGAGGACTACGAGCCCGCCGCGCTGCGCTTCATCCTGCGCCACGAGCTTTGCCACCTCAAGCGGCACGACCTTGCCTATAAGCTCGTGCTGACGGCGGCGAACGCTGTCCATTGGTTCGACCCGCTCGTCTATTGGATGCTGCGGCAGGCGGACGAGGATGTGGAGCTTGCCTGCGACAGCAGGGCGACCGAGGGCATGACGCACGCGGAAAGAACCACCTACGGCGAAACGCTGCTCGCGGCGGTGCAGGCGAAGATCGCGCCGGTGCCGATGACGACGAGCTTCGGCAGCACGGCGGAGCGGCTCAAGCGCCGGCTTGCGAATGTGCTCGGCGGAAAGAAAAGGCGCGGGCTGTGGCTCGCGGCGCTCGCCGTCGCGGTCGTGGCTGCTTCCGCGCTGCTGATCGCATGGCAGAGCGGCACAGATGCGAAAACGAAGGACGCGGACGTCTGGCCCACGATGGAGGACTATGCCCTCGACCGCGCCAACGCGGTCCGCGAGAGCGGCGTTGCCCTGTTCCCGCAGCCGCCCGGCGGCGCGGCTGTCGCCGCGGTGAGCGACGTGCGGGCGACCGAGCTGGAGCGCGCTGCCGTGCTGGACGGCGTTTTCCCGGAGCTGGACGGCAGACCCGAGCTGTGGTGCTACGATTACGCGGTGCGCTTTGCGGACGAGGAAAGCCTTTCACTGGCAGATCAGGGAGATTGGTACAGCATAGGCGATGGCTGGTACGACAACAGGCAGTACGATGTGCTCGTTGTGCTTGCGAACGCGGACGGCTATCGCATTCTGTACACCGGAACGCGGGGGATGGTAAAGGACTACATAAACGATTCCGGCAGGACGTACTACCGCGAGGCGCTCTACGATTGGTGCGCCGACCACCTTGCGCTTGACGAGACCGACTATCCGCGCTATCTGCGCAGGGTCACGCTGACCGATACGGACGGAACCGGCAGCGCGGTCAGGAAGACGGCTGCGTTCCACCGCTACGAGGGCGACGGCTGGTCCGTCTATGTGCCGACCGACTGGATATTCACACCGCAATGGATGCAATGGAAGCCTCTCTCCAGCGTGGACACGGATGGAAGCACATACTTTGAGGTCACAAGAGCGGACGGCAGCATGGAGGACATCAAGGCGTACTACGCCTCCATCGGCGCGTGGCGCTTTGAGACCGACCTGAGCGCGCCGCTGGACTATTACTATAATGTAGGGGGCGGCTATGATGCCGCATACGGCTACGCGCATGAGGAGCTGTACTTTGTCCCGATCGACGGCGATCACTGCTATGTGCTCTCCTGTTACTCGGTGAACGGCGTTACATCGGCAGAGGACAAGGCGCTGCTGCGCGCCGCGCTCACGAGCTTTACGCCGGACGAGAGCCTTCGCTGGACGACGGAGCAGAGGTTCCAATATGAGATCGACTGTCTGGAGCACAACACGGGCGTGGAGCTGACCCTGCTCAGCGGAGCAAGAGAGCTGGGGAGCTGCCGAAACGACTTTGCCATCTCGGGTGGGCCCTGCCCGCTGGACCAATATACCTACACACCGTGGGAGGATGCTGTGTACGCGGGCGGAGACAAGGCGATCCGCCTGACCGTTTCCGACGGCTGCTATCTGGAGGTCTACGAGGACTCCAACCTCATTTCCTACTGCCGGAGCGACGGCTCATTGCTCGGCCGTTATATGGCGAGCGGCGCGGGACTGGGCGACGGCTCTATCGTGCCGGTCGAGGGGACCTCGCTTTACGGCGTGGTGCACGAATGGTACGGCGAGATCCTCGGCAACGGCTCGTGGTAAGAAAGAGAGAAGAGAGGTAAGAGCATCATGCACCGAAGACTGTTCTGCGAGCTTTCACCGCTCGCGTACCGCATCTCGGTCGAAAAAAGCTGTGCACTCCGCACGCTGCGCGACAGATTTTCCGCGGAGCGCTTTCCGAAGCTGCGCCTGGAGGCGCCGCTTCCCGCGCTCGTCTGTCGGCACAATTCGCTCATCCGCCGCACGCTCGGCAGGGTCGATCCGGTTTTGCAGGACAACAAGGCCGTCAACCTCGCGCTGGCCGCACCGAAGATCAACGGCATTCTCATACGCCCGGGCGAGACGTTTTCGTTCTGGCACCTCGTCGGGCGGCCCAGCGTCGCGAACGGCTACCGCACCGGCATGGTCATTGCCAACGCGCAGACCGGCGAAGCCGTCGGCGGTGGGATGTGCCAGTTCAGCAACCTGATCCATTGGATGGTGCTCCACGCGCCCCTGACCATCACGGAGCAGCACCACCACGACCAGTTTGACCTCTTTCCGGACTTCGGCCGTCAGGTGCCGTTTGGCACGGGCACGTCCATCTTCTATAACTACCTCGACTATCGCTTTCGCAACGACACGGAGCAGACGTACCAGCTTCTCGTCCATACGACGCCCACGCACCTGTGCGGCGAGCTGCGCACGGATGCGCCGCTCGCGGTCAAATACCACATCGCGGCGGAGAACGAGCGCTTCGTGCGTGAGGACGGCGTTGTCTACCGCTGCGGCGAGGTGTATCGGACGATGGTGGATAAGACCACCGGGAATGTGCTCTCGCGCGAGCTGCTGCGGCGCAACCATGCCCGCGTGCTCTACGATACGGCGGGACTGGAGATCATGGACCGGTAAAAAAGAAGGCTTCCCGATCTCGGGGAGCCTTCTTTTTTGAAGATTTCGGAAACTTTTTGCTTTTGTGTTGCACGCGGCGGGACAAGCGTGGTATACTAAGGCGAATTACCACAAATGAGACAATGAGGCGATACGATGCGTATTGATATTTTAGGCGTTGGCTTTGACAATCTCACCATGACCGAGGCGGTCGCGCGCGGCTGCGAGTTGCTTGCGGGTGAGGGCGCGCACTATGTGGTGACGCCGAATCCCGAGATCGTGGAGACCTGCCGCGCGGACACGGAGGCGATGGCGGCCGTGAACGGCGCGGACCTCGTGCTGCCCGACGGCATCGGCGTCATCTACGGCGCGAAGCTCCTCGGCACGCCGCTCAAGTCCCGTGTGCCGGGCATTGAGTTCGGTACGGCGATGCTCGCGCATTGCGCGGAGACCGGGAAAAGGGTCTATCTTTTCGGCGCGAAGCCGGGCGTGGCGGAGCAGGCGGCGAAGAACCTTTGCGAGAAGCTGCCCGGGCTGCAGATCGCCGGTACGCACGACGGCTATTTTACCGACGCGGAATCCGACGCCATCGCCGCGGAGATCCGCACGAGCGGCGCGGACATGGCGCTCGTCTGCCTCGGCGCGCCGAAGCAGGAGAAGTGGATGGCGCAGTACGGCGCGGCCACGGGCGCAAAGCTGCTGCTGGGTCTCGGCGGCTCGCTGGATGTGTTCGCGGGCGTGGCGCAGCGCGCGCCGGAATTCTACTGCAAGCACAATCTTGAGTGGTTCTACCGGCTCATCAAAAACCCGTCCCGCGCGGGACGCATGATGAAGCTGCCGCTCTTTCTGGTCCATGTGGCGGGGGAGAAGCGGAAATGAACAAGGGAAGGCTCATTGTCTTTGAGGGGACGGACGGCTCCGGCAAGGCCACGCAGTCCCGGCTCCTCTTTGAGCGGCTGGAGCGCGAGGGCGTGGACTGCCGCAAGCTCAACTTCCCGCGCTACGGCGAAAAGTCTGCCGCGCTCGTCGAGCTGTACCTCGGCGGCGCGTTCGGCTCGCATCCCGACGATGTGAACGCCTACGCGGCTTCCACCTTCTACGCTGTGGACCGCTATGCCTCCTACAAGCAGGACTGGGGCGGCTACTACGAAGCGGGCGGGCTGCTCATCGCCGACCGCTACACGACCTCCAACGCGGTGCATCAGGCGTCCAAGCTGCCGGACGGCGAGCGGGAGAAATTTCTCGACTGGCTCTTCGGCTTTGAGTACGGGCTGCTCGGGCTTCCCGAGCCGTCGCTGGTCTTTTATCTCGACGTGCCGACCGAGGTGACCGAGCGGCTCATGCGCGAGCGCGAAAGGGCGACGCACACCACCGCCGATATCCACGAGGCGGACGACGCCTATCTGCGCGAGTGCCGCGAGAACGCGCGCGGGGTCGCCGCGCGCTGCGGCTGGCAGCGCGTCGACTGCACACGGGATGGTCAGATGCGCGGCATCGAGGACATCCATGAGGAGGTCTATGCGCGCGTCAAAGCCCTGCTGGGCTGAGGCCTGTCCCGCGCGGCGGCGTGTGAAAAGGGACGCGGTGCGTCCCATCTTCACAGGAGGATCGAGCGCGCTTAACAGCAGCAGCCGCTGTTGCTGTTGTTCCCGCAGCCGCAGCTGTTTCCACAGCCGCCGCAGCCGAAGAGGATCAGAATGATAATCAGGATCAGCCACACGCAGGAGCAGTCATTGTTGTTGCACATTTACGTTTCACCTCACTTGTCATGCTCTGCCTTATCCTATGCGGGAAAATGCAAATGGGGGCCTGACCGCTGAAAAAACTTTTAGGATTCTTGAAAAGGAGTGCTGTTCTTTTATGGATCACGAGGAAAAATACAACACCGCGCGATGGGATGCCGGGCAGGTCCGCCGCGAGGGCGGCGAGCGTCCGCCCCATTCCGCGCAGAGCGCCGCGAGCGAGGAGCGCCGCCGGCGGAACCGCCGCAAGGGCCGCGAGCGCCGCTTTCTGCTTTGGCTGATTTTTGTGGTCGCCGTATCGGCGATCCTGGCGGGCGTTGGCTGGCTGCTGGCGAACGATATGTGCGCGTTCAATAAGGAGCCCGTCACCGCGACCATCGAGGTCACGAAGGACGACGACGTCAACTCCATTGCGACAAAGCTCAAAAACGAGGGGCTGATCGAATACAAGTGGTTCTTCAAGCTCTTCGGCGCGGTGCGCCACGCGGGCGACAAGATCGGCATCGGCACCTATGAGCTCAACACCGACATGGACTACAACGCGCTCATTCAGGGCATGAGCAACCGCAACGCGACCATCAACGCCGATACCGTCACCGTCACGATCCCGGAGGGCTACAGCGTGCGGCAGATCGTTTCGCTGCTGGCCAAGTACGGCGTCAACAGCGAGGATGCGCTGCTCAGCGCGGCGGAGCGCGGGAGCTTCGACTACAGCTTCCTCGACTCCGGCAAGTCCGGCATCGCCAAGCTCGAGGGCTATCTTTTCCCGGACACCTATGAGTTCTTCGTCAATGAGGACCCGTCTCACGCCATCTGCCGCCTGCTCGACAACTTCTCGCAGCGCATGGACGATGAGCTGATGACGCAGGTGGAGGAGTCCGGCTATTCGCTCGAGGAGATCCTCATTATTGCCTCGCTCATTGAAAAGGAGACGGACGGCAAGGACCGCACGAACATCGCCTCCGTGATCTACAACCGCCTCAACAACGTCGGCGAGACCTACCATAAGCTCGAGATCGACGCAGCGGTCATCTACGGTCTCGGCTACGCGAACGGCGAGAACTATGCCGGCCCGCTCACGCAGGCGGACCTCGATAAGGATACGCCCTACAACCTGCGTATGCACGAGGGCCTGCCGCCCACGCCCATCTGCAATCCGGGCCTCGCGTCCATCCGCGCGGCGCTGGAGCCGGCGGACACGAACTACTATTTCTACGCGCTCGGCAAGGACGGCGTGCATCACTTCTTCAAGACCTACCGCGAGCACGTCAACTTTGTCAACTCCAGCCAGTACGGCGGCTGAGGACCGAAAAAGCAGCATGGCCTGTGGCCATGCTGCTTTTGAGAGAGGAGCTACTATGCGAAAGAAACCGGAGCTGCTCGCCCCCGCGGGCGATATGGAAAAGCTGAGAATGGCGGTGTTCTACGGCGCGGACGCGGTGTATCTCGCGGGCACGAGCTTCGGGATGCGCTCGTTCGCGGGCAACTTCACCGTCGACGAGCTGCCGGAGGCCGTGCGCTTCGCGCATGACCACGGCGTGCGCGTCCACGTCACGGTGAACACCATGCCGCGCAACGACGAGGTCGCGCGGCTGCCCGAGCATCTGGAGCGGCTGAACGATCTGGGCGTCGACGCGCTGATTTTAGCCGACCTCGGCGCGTTCACGCTGGCAGGGAGGTACGCGCCGAGGTGCGAGCGCCACATCTCCACGCAGCAGAGCATCGCCAACTATGAGTGCGCAAGGGCGTGGTACGATTTGGGCGCGAAGCGCGTGGTGCTGGCAAGGGAAGTGTCTTTACAGGAAATACGCGAGATGCGGGCAAAGCTCCCGTCCGAGCTGGAGCTGGAGACCTTCTGCCACGGCGCGATGTGCGTGAGCTATTCGGGCCGCTGCCTGCTCTCAAACTACATGACGGGGCGCGACAGCAACCGCGGCGCCTGCGCCCAGCCCTGCCGCTATCAGTACGCCCTGATGGAAGAGAAGCGGCCGGGCGAATACTTCCCGGTCTTTGAGGATGAGAAGGGAACATACATCATGAACTCCCGCGATATGTGCATGATCGGTCATCTGGACGACATCATGGACGCGGGCATCGACTGCATCAAGATCGAGGGCCGCGCGAAGAGCGAATACTATGCCGCCATCGTCACGGGAGCCTACCGCCATGTGCTCGACGAGGTTGCGGCGGGGGAGACGCCCGACCCGGTCTGGCTCGACGAGGTCGAGCACGTCAGTCACCGCCATTATTCGACCGGCTTTTATTACGGTCAGCCGGGGCAGTATTACGACAATTCCCGCTACATCCGCGACTGGCAGGTCGTGGCGGTGGTCGAGAGCTGCGACGCGAACGGCATGGCGACGCTCAGCCTGCGCAACAAGTTCCGCGCAGGCGACACAGTGGAGGTCGTGGGGCCAGGCTGCAAGCCGTTCTCCATGGTCGTTCCCGAGATGCGCGACGCCGAGGGCTTCACGCTGCTCGAGCCGAGAAATCCCCGCATGGTATTCACCATGCAGCTGCCGCGCAGCGTGCCGGCGATGAGCTTTGTGCGCCACGCGGTCGACCTGAGCGCAAGGGATTGAAAAGAAAAAATGCCGCTATCGGACGATAGCGGCATTTTTTTACGGAATGCGTCAGGCACGCTGCTTTTTCTGCGCGATCAGGCCCGGCAGGATGGCAATGCCGGAGCCGACGAGGAAGCAGACGATGCCGAGGAGCATATTCGCCGTGATCTCCTCGCGCAGGAAGAGAAACGCGAAGAGCGGCGCGATCATCGGCTTGAGGAAGAAGATGAGAGACGCCTCCTGCGCGCTGGTCTTCTCCAGCGCCATCATGTGGCAGACGTAGCCTGCCGCCGAATTGACCGCGCAGATGTAGGCGAGCGCGGGCAGCGCGGAGAGCGGGATGCCGGAGAACAGAGGGACATTCACAAAAATGTCCAGCCCCAGTGAGGCGAACAGTCCGCCGACCGCCGCCGTGCGGCCGAGCAGCAGGACAGCCAGCAGCTCCACCGAGCCGAAGAGGAAGCTGAAGCAGGTCACGGCGATGCCGCCGAAGCGCGGCGTGCGCTTCTTGCCGACCACGCTGTAGAACGAAAACACCAGCGCAGAGGCAATGGCGAGCAGCGCGCCGGTGGGATCAAGCGAGGCGAACAGCGGATCAATGATGATGAGAACCGCCAGCAGCTCGAGCGCGAGGGCGATGATGTGGTTGCGGTGGATCTCCTCCCGCAGAAGAAAATAGGCAAGCACGGTGACAAAGATGGGATTGCAGGAGAAAATGATGGCGACGACGGATGCCTTGGTGTAGGTCACCGCCATCTGGTAGAGCACCATCGAGAACGCCACACACAGAAAGCCCGTGAGCGCAAAGAAGCCGGCGTCGGCGCGGGTGAAGGCGGCGCCCTTTTTCTTCATCGAGCGCAGGGCAAAGGGAATGAGCAGGAGACCGCCGATGAGAAAGCGCAGGCAGGTGATTTGCATGGGCGCGAAGACGCCGTGAACGGTTTTGAGCATGACCTCCATCGTGCTGAAGATGATGGCGCAGAGGACGATATAGAGATAGCCGGAATAGGAGCGCTTCATAGGTTTCCCTCTTTTCAAAATACGGTAGCACAAGTGTAAAAAGTATACGGCAAAGGCGGAGGAATTGCAAGCGGGCGCTTGACAAAAAAAGAAATTCGGATATAATAGCTCCATAAACGCGATGAAAAAGTCAGCCGTGCAGACGAGCCCGCAGCGAGAGGGAGCTGGTGAAAGCCCTCGGCCTACGAGGCACGGCAGCCGCTTTGGAGCCGTCCGCGAGGAGCGGAACGTCTCGTCCCCGTTACCGGACGGCTAAGATGCTCCCCATGGGGGAGATAATTAGGGTGGTACCGTGAAGCAAGGCTTCGCCCCTATTTCGGGGGCGGAGCCTTTTTGATTCCGAAAAGAGGTGAGAGAGGATCAAACGGAGCATACTGCTTTCGCTCGCAGCGCTGACGCTGCTGCTTTGTACCGCGTGCGCGGTAAAGGGAAATCCCTTGCCAAAGGGAATGGAGGAGGACGCGGTCCTCAGCGCCGGACTCGGCGTGATGGACCAGCTGATCCGCGGTGAATACGACGAGGTCTACGAGGAACTGCGCAGCGATGTGCGCGATGCGACGACCGCTTCGGCCCTGGAGGACGTGATGGACACGGCGACCGACGGCCTCGGAGAGCCGAAGGAGGTGACGGACACGATGGTCACCGGCGTGACGGACACGGACGAGCCGCATGCCATCGCGGTCATCCGGCGAAAGTACGAGAAAAAGAGCGTCTATTTCCGCATCGCCTTTGACCCCGATATGCAGCTGATCGGAATGGAGATCAAGAAAAAATAAGACAAAAAATTTATCATACAAAGGAGAAATCAACAATGTCCCATCCTGTTTACGGCCTCAACGAGCTGAGAGAGATGTTCCTCCGCTTCTTTGAGAGCAAGGGCCACCTGCGCCTGCCCAGCTTTTCCCTGATCCCGCAGAACGACAAGTCCATCCTGCTCATCAACGCGGGCATGACCCCCATGAAGCCCTGGTTCAAGGGCGAGGAGGAGCCGCCGCGCCGCCGCGTCTGCACCTGCCAGAAGTGCATCCGCACGGGCGATATCGACAACGTCGGTCACACCGCGCGCCACGGCACCTTCTTTGAGATGCTCGGCAACTTCTCGTTCGGCGACTACTTCA
>ERZ827440.4027-NODE-4027-length-10380-cov-2.993220_pt1 | contig 10380 bp, 8 predicted proteins | sample MGYA00519774_ERZ827440 | MGnify/ENA primary metagenome ERZ827440 (study PRJEB31778, sample SAMEA3449302) | human gut metagenome | biome: human gut; feature: human-associated habitat; material: faeces | place: United Kingdom | collected 2010/2012 ... | reverse complement strand
GTATATGTTACAATATATTTACAATAAAATGTTTCAGGAGGAAATCATGAAAAAGTTATTATCCCTGCTTCTCGCGGCAATAATGCTGTTCACTCTCGGTTTTTCAGCTGTCGCCGATGAGAATGACGACCCCACAACATATCTCTCCATCATGAACAACGATTATGAGTCCGTTATCATGACTTTCAACGTCAACGCCGACAAGTTCGTCGCCGACACCGCTACATACCGCGTTTTTTCCGATGTCTGCTTTGAAGACGTTGTTTCCGACCAGGGCGGGTCTGCTTTTGTTAACATTTATTTCTATGACGAAGGCGGCAAATACATCGCTCACAGCGACTGGGCAAGCTCTTTCCAGCCCGAGGGCGAAGACGGCGAATGGAACGACTATGAGTTCTCTTTCAGCACTGCCGATTATCAAGGCTTTTCTTATGCAACCATTGCAGTAGGTCTCTGGAAGGCCAAGGGCACTGTCAGAACCTCCTCCATCCAGCTCTCCAAAAACGGCGAGATAATCTGGAACAGATCTTTCTCGGAAGATATCGATTTTTCTTCTCCCGATCTCGGTGCGGTCACAAACTGTGAAGCCAAACATGAAGGCGTCACATGGGAAATCACCAGACCCGACAACACCCTTGACGGATATACAAACCTTTGCCGCGAAGACGGCGTTGATATCACAATAGTCGGCGGCGCAAATGAAGGTCATACCGATGACCCCAACGTTTTCAACGGCAAATACAGCGGTTCCCTCAATGACGGCATTGTCAGCGAAAAGGCATATGTCGACAAATGGTTCGGCTTCTGCAGCAAGACCTTCGGTATGAACGGCAACATTGACGGTCAGACCGGATATCTCTGTTCGATTAAGATAGACCTCGGCGCTGCCAAGGATTTCAACCGTGTCAGACTGCATTATTGGGGACCCGAAACCTCCGGCGCAGGACTTGCAAAGCCGCTCGTTATGCGTGCTTCCTATTCCAATGACGGCGAAAACTGGACAGACCTCGGCGATCTCATTCCTCAGAATGACGACGGTTACGGTTGGGCTGACAGTGACGTGAGAGATTTCGTCAATGCCCGCTACGTTCTTGTCGAGTACCTCGCTTCCACCGCAGAAGGTGGTTCGTGGGTCATGGTTTCCGAAGTTGAAGTCCTCAGACCCAAGTCCGTTATCGATGACGATTCCTCTGCTCCCGCAGGAGAGTCCAAGCCCGAATCAAAGCCTGCTGACGAGTCCAAGGGCGGCACAGAGCCCACCTCCGACAACGGCTTCATCGCTCTCGCGCTCATTGCTTCTCTCGCAGTTGCGGGCGCAGTCATCATTAAAAAGACAAGATAATCTTTTTCATCTTCGTTTCCTTTCATAAGAGGAATTTGTGGGGGAAGGCGGACGGTTCGCACGTATGTTGCTTAAAGAGCATGCGTCGGAGCTTTCTGCCGAAGAAAAGGGCATACGGTAAACCCGTATGCTCTTTTTTTCGGAATATGTGTTTTTATGCTTTAACGTAAACGGGAATATTATCGGTCTCCACGGTGAAGCGTCCGCTGCTTACGGCTTTTCCGGTGTGGAAATCACGCCAGTTGCCTTCGGGGAGATATACGCTGCGGGATTTTTCGCCCGCGACCATCGGGCAGACGATCATGTTACCGCAGAAAATATATTCGTCGTCGATGGAGTAGGTTTCTTTATCATCGGTGTAATCACTGACGAGGGCGCGGACGGGAGGTATGCCCTTGTCGCGGTATTCGTCAAAGGCGCGTCGGAGGTCGGGAAGCAGTTTTTCGCGCAGCTTCAGGGTTTCACGCGCTTCCTTTTCACAGCCGAGCGGAAGCCACGGAGCCTCTTCGCAATAGAAGGCGTTTATCAGGCAGTGCGGTGAGAACACGGTGGTTTGCAGACGGCGTATCATATCTTCGGCAGAAACGGCGTGGCGTACCTCCGGAGACCAGAGAAGCCCTCCGAAGCCGGCGGTCACACAGCCGCGTATGAAGTCCTTGTGATCATACAGGTCGGAATACAGTACGAACGGATATGAAGCACAGAGTGCGCCCGCCTGGCGCACCTGTGAAAGGGTAGGCTTGTCGCCAAGGGCTTCGAGCATTGTCTGCATATACAGCGTTCCGAACAGCGAATGGTACTGTTCGCCGTCAAGCCCCGACGGGAAGGAGGACAGATTCGGGAACGTCCAGCCACCGGTCAGGTCGCTGCCGTCACATTCGTCGAGCTTGAAGCCGTCAAGAAAGCCGTCAACAATATTTTCGCGGTGGTATTTCGCGAATGCAAAGCGGATTTCGGGGAGAGCGAAGTCGGGTACTCTGCCGCCCCAAACGTCGAAATCACAGCAGCCCTTGCCCATTTCGTCGTATATCGGGGAGTCGGGGTGGGTGAAGGCGTGTTCCCAAAGGTTCAGGTGAAAGCCTTTTTCACCGAGGGTGCGTATCATCGATTTGTGATCCGGGAAAAGGGTTTCGTTCCATTTATATGTGCAGGAATATGCATGAGTGTGCCAGCCGGGTTCAAGACCGATCACCGAGCAGGGGATATCGTTTGCGCGGAAATAGTCCGCCATGGCGAGGACACGATCCTGGTTATAGTAACTGTGACAGCGATAAAACACGCCGAGACCCCAGTCGGGTACGTTACAGCCGCCGCCCGACAGCATATTGTACTGAGCGACGATGTCAGTGATTGTTTTGCCTTCGATTATGTATATATCAATTCCGTCGGCGGCGGGTATCTGTACGGCAATGACGCCTTTTGCGGGCTTGCGGTAGGAATACAGCTCGGCAAAGCTCGTTGCGGTTTGTGAGCCGTTTTCAACAGCCGTTCCCGTCATGGCGTTGCCGATATTGAATTCGGCGCAGCGTGCGGTGTCGAAATATATGCCGTATCCGGCGGTGCTTACGAAAAACGGTACGGGCGCATGGGAATCGCCGGTTGCGGCGACGGGGTCGGCGTTGACGCGCAGGGTTGCCTTTCCTCCCGTCCAGTTCATGCGCTTGAGCTGGAGTCCGAAACCGAATATCTGCTCGTCGTTCCCGAGAGGAAGGATGAGTTTATATCCGCGGCTGTTTTTTTCGTGCCGGATCGACGATACGTCGTAGGACGTTTCGGTTTCGACATAGTTGAAATTTTTGCAGAAATAGGACGGTGTGAGCTTTTCAGGGGTACCGAAGGTTACTTTTTTCATGCGTCAGCTCCTTTTATTGCGTTGAGTATGTCGTTTGCAGCCCGTGCGACATCGTCCTTTGAGAAGACGGAGCTGCCGGCGACGAAGGTATCCGCTCCGGCGCGCGCGCAAAGCGATGCGGTCGCAGCATCGATGCCGCCGTCTACTTCAATTCTGAAATCAAGCCCGAGGCGCTCTCTTTCTTCGGCGATATGTGTTATTTTCGGGAGCATATCAGCCATGAAACGCTGTCCGCCGAAGCCGGGCTCAACCGTCATGACAAGGAACAGATCGCAAAGCGGAAGCAGGCGCACGATATCGTCGGTTATTTCCGTTTTCGGCTTCACGGAAAGCCCCGCTTTTTTTCCGGCGGCGCGGATCGCCTTCAGCGTCGCTTCTGCATCGGCGCAGGCTTCGTAATGCACCGTGATGTAATCGGCTCCGGCGGCGACGAAGTCACCGATATAACGTATGGGTTCATTTATCATGAGATGTACGTCGAACACGGTGCGGCAGTGCTTTCTGAGCGACTTCACGACTACCTGTCCGAAGGAAATGTTCGGGACAAAGGCGCCGTCCATCACGTCGAGATGCAGCCAGCCGATACCGGCATTTTCAAGCGCGGTGAGTGAAAGCGCGGCGTTGAAGAAGTCGCAGGAGAGGGCTGAGGGTGAGAGGATGAAATTATTCTGTGACATTCTGAAATATCCTTTCGACAGCGTGCGACACGCTGCATATGCTGTTAATGAAGACGATGCCGGAGCCCGTGCCGTGCGGATGTCCGAAGCAAAGGAACACAAACGTTTTTTCGGTACGGGACGGCGTGGTATAGATATTATATATGTAAAACCCCGCGTTGTCAACTGCGGTGAAGAAATTTGAAAAAATCAAAAAAACAACGAAAAAGGTATTGACAAAGGTTAAGCTATGTGTTAAGATAATACGAACTTAAAATGAATACGGGAATCTTTAATTATCGGTGCCGTGACGCCGACAAGAATCTTCAGACAGCCTGCGCCGTTCTTCGTGAATCGCGCCTGTTTTTGTGTAAATTTTGTCGCGTCCGCATACTGCGGACGTTTTTTTGTCGAATTGATTGAGGGAACTTTTCTTATGGATATCAAATCCCGCCTTCTGGATGCGCAGGCGATCGACCGTGCGCTTATGAGAATGTCGCATGAGATAATCGAAAAGAATCAGGACGAAAAAGAGATATGTCTTTTCGGTATTCTGCGCCGCGGCGTGCCGCTTGCAAAGCAGATTGCCGAAAATATCGCGAAGATCAGCGATGTCAGGATAAATACCGGGGCGCTTGATATTTCTTTTTACCGCGACGATCTCACAAAGGTCGACGAGGCGCCGAGACTGAACGGTACGAGCGCCGACTTTACGGTGCAGGACAAAACAGTTGTGCTGGTTGACGATGTGCTGTATACGGGACGTACCGCGCGTGCCGCGATGGAAGCGGTGCTGGCGCTCGGCAGACCGAAAAGAATCCAGCTTGCGGTGCTTGTCGATCGCGGACACAGGGAACTCCCGATACGCGGCGATTTTGTGGGCAAAAACGTGCCGACCTCGCAGAAAGAGCTTGTCTCTGTCCGTGTTCCCGAATTCGACGGAGTCAAGGAAGTCGTTATTGTTGATAACAATTAAAGATAAAAACATCTGAAAAACGAAAGGACTTTTACCATGAAACTTACTTACGGCGTAAAAGACAAACCCAAGTTCGGACAACTTATCGTGTTCGCACTCCAGCAGCTTCTCGCGATACTCGCGGCGACAATCGCCGTACCGAGCATCGTCGGCAACGATATGTCGCAGTCAGCGGCTCTGTTCGGCGCAGGCGTCGGCACAATCGTCTATCTCCTATTCACCGGCTTCAAAAGCCCCGTATTCCTCGGCTCCTCTTTCGCGTTCCTCGGTTCAATGAGTGCCGCATTTGCAGGCGCCGCAACCCTTAACGCCGGATATACCGGTCTGCTTATCGGCGCTGTCATGGCAGGTCTCGTTTACGTCGTTATCGCGCTTATCGTCAAGTTCGCGGGCGTCAAGTGGATTTCAAAGCTCATGCCTCCCGTTGTTATCGGTCCGACTGTCGCTATCATCGGTCTTTCACTTGCGGGAAATGCAATCGGCGACCTCACAAAGGGCAGCGTTCTTGATGAAAGCTTTGCCCCCGTCGCAAATCCTCATCTTGCTCTCATCTGCGGACTTGTTACACTGTTTGTCGTCATCATCTGCTCTGTCTTCGGAAAGAAGATGGCAAAGCTCATTCCGTTCATCATCGGCATCGTCGCAGGCTACGCCGTTGCAACCGTATTTACCCTTATCGGTAACGCCACCGGCAACGAAGCATTTATGATCATCGATTTCGCAAAGTTCCAGAATATGCAGTGGCTCCCCGACTTCACCTTTCTCGAGGCTTTTAAAGGCTTAAAGGACATAAACGGTGCGTATATCGCCACAATCGCCGTTGCTTATATTCCCGTTGCGTTCGTTGTGTTCGCAGAACATATCGCAGACCACAAGAACCTCTCCTCCATTATTGATCATGACCTGCTTGAAGACCCGGGCCTTCACAGAACGCTTCTCGGTGACGGTGTCGGCTCCATCGCCGGCGCGTTCTTCGGCGGCTGCCCCAACACCACATACGGCGAATCCGTAGGCTGCGTCGCAATCACGGGCAATGCATCCGTACTTACAATACTCGCAACGGCAATTCTTGCGATCGTCGCTTCATTCTTTGCTCCTTTCGTGACCTTCCTCGCAACCATTCCTTCCTGCGTAATGGGCGGCGTGTGCATGACGCTTTACGGCTTCATTGCGGTATCGGGTCTCAAGATGATTCAGAACGTTGACCTCGGCGAAAACAAAAACCTCTTCGTCGTCGCTGTTATTCTCATTGCCGGCGTCGGCGGTATGACACTTACCTTCGGTAAGATCACAATTACCTCCATCGCCTGTGCACTTATCCTCGGCATCATCGTGAATGTCGTTGTGTCCTCTCATAAGGACGAAAGCGCCAAGTAAGATACATTTGAAATACGGGAGTCGGACCTTGTGTCCGGCTCTCTTTTTCGTGGCAAGGTGAATGCTTTTGCATATGCTGTATCAGGGGGCGGAGTCAAAGCCCGTATCCCGCTATATATCAACAACAAAGGAGAATTCATACTATGTGTTGCTGCCACGAACACAAAAATGACGACTGCGGATGCGGTTGTATGAGAATATATCATCTTATGGACGACGGCGGTGAGTGTACCGACAAGGCGATACTGTGCAGGCTGGACGATATGAAAAAGGACGAATGCGGTAAAAAGCAGGATGACTGCGGCTGTGAAAAAAAGCACGACGATTGCGGTCACGGTCACGGAAAGCCCGATGGCGGATGCGGCTGTCACAAGCCGGAGCGTCCCGAAAAGCCGGATTGCACCAAGCCCGATAATCCCGAGATCAGGTGCGGCGTCGAAACCGGATGGAAGCCCGAGACCGGATGGTGTTATCCATACGCAAACTAATATCCGGGGGGTGGCGTTAAAAAAGCGCAGACCGAAACAGAAAATGTGATGAACGGGAATATCATGAAAAGAAATTGTTTATGCGCTGTGAAGCGGACAACAATGTCGGAATTCTTCGAATTCCCTCAAGAATAGTTATATTTCCGTTTCTATCGTCGAAAGCCTCCCTCGACGTACCTTTGTACGCCGTCGGTCGGCTTTCGGCGATTCTTCATCTTTTTTAACGCCCCTTGACAATCGGAGTGCGTAATGATAAAATTCAGAAAAGAAATGCAAAAAGGACGGCAGACACATGACACTGAAATTTACGAAAATGCAGGGCGCGGGAAACGATTACATATATTTCAACTGCATTGAAAGGGAGCTTGACGACCCTTCGGAGGTTTCACGGGCAATGTCGCCGCGGCATTATTCCGTGGGTGCTGACGGCATCGTCATGATATGCCGTTCCGATGTTGCCGATGCGAAGATGCGTATGTTCAACGCCGACGGAAGCGAGGGCAAAATGTGCGGCAATGCGATACGCTGTGTCGGAAAGTACCTTTACGAAAACGCTCTGACGAGTAAAACCGAGCTGAAGATTGAGACGCTGAGCGGTATCAGGACGCTTTCGCTTCTTACGGAAAACGACAGAGTCGTCGCCGTGCGTGTCGACATGGGCAGAGCAGAGCTTGACTGCGCGGCGATACCTGTCATTTACGACGGCGACAGGGCTGTCGATGTGCCGATCGGGGTGGGAGAAGAGACGTACCGCTTCACTGCGGTTTCAATGGGAAATCCGCACGCGGTGGTATTTGCCGACGATGTGCGGTCCGTTCCGCTTGAAATGATCGGTCCGCTTTTCGAAAAGCACACGATGTTTCCGGAACGTGTCAATACGGAATTCGTCCGCGTTGTTTCGGAGAATGCGCTTGAAATGCGTGTCTGGGAGCGCGGTAGCGGGGAAACATATGCCTGCGGTACGGGCGCCTGCGCTGCGGCGGTTGCGGCAGTCGTAAACGGATTTTGCCGTTTCGGCAGCGATATTTCGGTGCGGCTGCGGGGCGGTGTGCTTGTCGTGCGTGTCGGGGAGAATCTTGGCGTGACACTGACGGGCGACTGCGTGCGCGTTTTTGACGGGGAATATGAATTCGGCAACGGTTAGGAGCCGTTCGCTTTTCATCATGTTTGCGCTTTTGCTATTGAAAAAAACAAAGTCGTGTGCTATACTGAATATAAAGAAAGTGTCGTATATCATATAAGTATAAGCGGGCATATTTTGCCATAAATTTTGATAAACGAGGATAATCATGTCTGAAAATACTGCACTGTCGCCGGAAAAGGATACTATCCTGATTGCCGACGACTCCGAACTCAACAGGGAAATGCTTGTCGGGATCCTGGGTGATAATTATAACTATATACTGGTGGAGGACGGTGTCCAGGCGATCGAAAAGCTGAGCCTCGGTATGGATGTCAGCATCGTGCTGCTTGACGTCAATATGCCGAATATGGACGGCTTCGGTGTGCTGAAGGTCATGAACAACAGGCACTGGCTTGATGAGATTCCGGTTATCATCATTTCGGCAGACAATGATGCCGACTGTATCAGGACAGCGTATGAACTCGGAGCGAGCGATTATATAGCAAGACCGTTCAAAGCCATAGCGGTCAACCATCGCGTTCAGAATATGCTTGAACTTTATTCGCGTCAGAAACAGCTTGTCCGGATGATAGAGGAACAGGTTTTCGAACGAGAAAAGACAAACAACCTGATGATCAATATTTTCAGCCATGCGATAGAATCACGCAATCAGGAATCGGGCAGCCATACCATTCATGTGCAGATGATTACAAAGCTGCTTCTGAACAAGCTTGTCATGAAAACCGGGAAATATAACCTCACAAAATCCGATATCGCACTGATTTCATCGCTTTCGGCGCTGCATGACCTCGGTAAGATAGATATTTCGGAGACGGTTCTTAATAAGCCGGATAAGCTGTCGCCGGAAGAGTGGGAGATCATGAAGTCCCATACGATAACCGGCGACCGTATTCTTGACAGCGTTTCACCCATGAAGGATTCGGAAAAGCTCATGAGAGTCGCACACGAGATCGTGCGTTCGCATCACGAGCGTTGGGACGGCAGCGGTTATCCCGACGGGCTGGCAGGTGACGAGATACCGATCTCGGCGCAGGTTGTCGCGCTTGCGGACGTTTATGACGCGCTGACGAGCGAACGCTGTTACAAAAAGGCGGTGCCGCACAAAACAGCTATACGTATGATCGCGGACGGCAAATGCGGTGCGTTCAACCCGATCCTTATCGAGTGTCTGCGTGATGCCGATGATGAGCTTTGTTCCGATCCGGAAAAGCGTATCAGCGACTCGGAGAGAAGAAACGATGCGATTATGATGACCAACGAGGTCCTTGCCGGCAAATCACTGGTGATTGATGGGCTTTCCATTCATGTCGTAGTATATCAACTCCAATCCATAGTAAATCTCATCTGATGCGATAACATCAAAATGGTCGCGCTGTGTGGTGATGGTGATTTCCCCATCATCGTTTCGTGACATATCTATCTCTTGTCGAATGGGGAGAGAAAGCGAGTCTGCCATGGTCTCGTAAACATTGTACACATCCACTAACTCGTCACCATTGATACCAACACCCATTTGTCCCCCTTTGAATCCCATTCGCAAGATAGCATGTACAGAGTAGATTTGGTCGTGTCCTTTCACGTCACGTTCAATGTGCGAAGGTGGTGCTTTCACTATTTTTTTGAAGAAATCGTCTACTGCCTCGTCAGAGCAACCAACGTTTATGGTTGCCAATGCGATGAGCAGGATGTTTATATGTTTGAATATTCGTTTCATGTCTATCATTAAAATTTAATCAATGTCCTTACAGAGAGGTTGACACCTCGTTCGTGTGCATAATATCTAAATCTATCTGTGTACTCCTTATATAATGCGTTGAGGATGTTTTCGCCTACGAGCATCAATTTTACCTGTCGTTTCTGAGGCAATCGTATGGTTAGGTCAGCCGAACCGTTAAGCAGGAAATACGCATCTGGTGATGCTGGTACCAGGTCTTTATCTGGGTCAAAACGTGTTTGTTTGGTAACATAAATGCCCGACAGGTTGACGGAAGCATTGTATTTTTTGTCGCTACCGAAAGTCTTTTCGTATGTTCCTGACAGTCCATATCGGTCGGAAGGCATAAACGGCAACCAGTCATTACGCGTGATGTTGCGTGCAAAAATCCACTCTCCTTTCGCCACAATTGCCAGACCTTTCATGGGGTTCACAGTGGCTTCTATATCACCTCCATACAAGTTCACATCGTCTTGATCGTACATAAACTTGGGATATTTGCCGCTGGGGTGATTGTGAAACCGCTCTTTACCTTCGCCAATGTGGTCGTAGATATAACTGTTGATTTTTTGAAAGAAAGCACTGGGTTCTACCGAAAGCCATGTGTTGCGGTAACGTCCGCCCAAAACAGATTTCCACCCACGTTCACTTTCCAAGTGTCTGTTGCCCACAACCCAATACGAACCGTCTTGCAAACCAATGGCATACAGTTCATTGATATCGGGCGGACGCCACGACCATCCGACATTGAACCTTGCATCCCAGTTGTCGTTGAACTGATAATGTGTCGCAAGACTGCTGGTAAAATTGCTGTAGATTTTGAAATCGTCA
>ERZ827440.4025-NODE-4025-length-10390-cov-11.909047_pt1 | contig 10390 bp, 10 predicted proteins | sample MGYA00519774_ERZ827440 | MGnify/ENA primary metagenome ERZ827440 (study PRJEB31778, sample SAMEA3449302) | human gut metagenome | biome: human gut; feature: human-associated habitat; material: faeces | place: United Kingdom | collected 2010/2012 ... | reverse complement strand
GCAAGGAGCTCGACCACCGGCTGGCCCGCATCCGCGACGTCTTCGTCTTCTGCTGCCTGACGGGGCTGGCCTTCGCCGACGCCGACCACCTGCGGCGCGAGCACCTCTCGCAGGACGACGAGGGGCGGTGGTGGATCCACAAGCCGCGCGAAAAGACCTCCGTCATGAGCCGCATCCCGCTGCTTCCGGCCTCGCTCGAAATCCTGCGCCGCTACGAGCGGGACGAGGCGTGCCTCGCTCGCGGGCGCGTGCTTCCCACGCCGAGCAACCAGAAGATGAATGCCTACATGAAGGAGATCGCGGCCGTGTGCGGCATCGACAAGGTGCTGACCACCCACTGCGCCCGCCACACCTTCGCCTGCATGGCCGTCGAATACGGAATGCCGATCGACGTGCTGGCCAAGATTCTCGGGCACTCGAACACCAACATGACGCGCCACTACGCCAAATTCTCCGAGACGGTCATCGGCCGCGCGATGGAGGCTTTCGGCGAGCGGCTGGCGTCGGCGGCTTCGGCCGAGTAACAGGTCGTCGAGGTCTCGGACGGATCGACACGAGGAAAAGAAGATTCCCCCGCCGTTGAGCGCGAAGCCGGCTGCGTACCGGCCCCGACGGAGTGGTAACGGAGCGAGCGGCCCGATAAGGGTCGATCGCTCTGGTCGTTACGGAGACGGAGGCGAATCGCTCTTCGGCTGCGGCCGCGCGGGATGTGGGGGGGGGCGCTGCGCGGGTGCCGCTCAGCAGCGACGCCGTACCGCCTCGGCAACTCGATTCCAATCCTGCTCGAATCGGTCGCTCAGGCAGCTTTCTAACTGAAATAGCGGCAGGGATCGGGGATCGACTGCGCCCGAACGGATGCGCATCGCGTATTCGACGAGCTGCGACAGGGCGCAGCAGTCGCGCAGCGCGAGATACGGTGCCGTGCGGAAGCCGTCGCTGCGTACGGTCATCGACCCTTCGCGCCCTGCCAGCCGGACGATCGGCCGGTCGTCCTCCGCCGCATCGCCGTGCAGGATATAATCGTCGAGATTGAAATCCGACTCGGTGAAATCGAGGCGGAACGACCGCTCGTCGAGATAGGTCGCCCGATCGACCAATACGTCGCGGACGTACCGTGCGAGGTCTAACGAAGGGTCCGTGCGGAAATCGTCGATCGGCCGGTCGACCACGCGGATCGGCAGGTCGGCCGCCGCGAGATCCAACGTGCCGACTTCGCGCAACCGCCCGACGATCGTCGCTACATAGCGGGCATGGAGCTGTTCCGACACGCGGTCGCGCGCTTCGTCGCTCAGCGCGATCGGGCCTTTTCCGGTCTTCATGCGCCGTGCGCCTCCCGCACGCAGTCGATCGCCGCGAGACGTTCGTACTGCCCGCGCAGCTCGGCGATGATCTCGGTGTTGCAACGCTCGACGATCCGCCGGAGCCGTGCGGCGTCTTCGGCCGTCAGCGCATAGCGTGCGATCGTCTCGTCGTCGATCCTCAGCGGCTCGTTCGCGAGAATCGCCGCGCGGCAGCGACACATCATGTAGTTCGGGAACTCGCTGACGATTTCTTCGACCGCCATATCGAGATCTTCGCTGTCGATCTCGCAGAGCGCCGTGCCCTCGGGCGAGCAGAACACTTCGCCGTGTTTACGGTACGTCTCCTCCCGCTCCTTCTCCGAGCAGTAGACCGAGAAGCTGATAAGGAAGATCTGCCCTTTGGGCTTGAAGGAGGCGTAACGGGCGCAGAACTCGGGGATGGTATAGGTTTCATCGGGGAGGTCGCCACGCGAGAAGTCCTCGGTCAGCGCGATGCGGAACTCCGTCTTCGGCGCAGCCTTGAAGAGGGCATAGATGTAGGGCGCCCGCTCGTACAGGGCCGTCAGGATCGAACGGATGTCCCGCCGGTAGTCGAGGCTCGGGGAATCGTCCTCGGTTTTCACGTCTTCATCGGTTTCGAGCAGGAGGAGTCGGGCCAGCTCGTCGGGGAGTGTCGTTTCCTTTTTCATTGTAATTTTAAGTATCGGGTTCGTTGTTCAGGGGTCGTATTAAGTGCAATTTGCGGAGTATATCGGAGCTGCCCGCCCGCCACTCCGCCGCACGGAGCTGTGCGGCGGAGGCGACGAATTGTAAGATTACCAGACCTTCCGGCGAAAAGTCGCCGGATCGCAATTATCGATTCCCGCACCTCGCCGCATCCCGCGCGGAACGGCAGCACCCGCCCGCCACTCCGCCGCACGATCGGTGCGGCGGAGGCGACGTACCAGTACTCGTCAGTTACGGATCGCGGGGACCGTATGGGAAGGGCAGCGACATCGCCGAACCTAAAACTTTTACTTGAAAAAGAAACAAGGCGATGCCGCCGCCTGTAAGATCGGCGGAACGTGAAGGGCGGCCGAACCACTGCGGACGAAGGCGTCGTGCCCGCATGCCGATTCCGTCGGCCGAGGATTCGGCAGATGCAGTTCGTATATTTTATTGTATTCGGGTCGAGACGGCGCATAACGTTCGGGATAACGATGTGTGCGTTCGCTGTGAAAACAAGCACGGAGAGCCCCCAAACTGTTGCGGACGAAAGTGCTACGAACGAGTGTGTTGCGGACAAAGACGTTGCAGACAAAGACGTCGCGGGCGCAAGCATCATGCCCGCACGCCGATTCCGCCGGCCGACGGTTCGGCAGGTGCAGTTCGTATATTTTATTGTATTCAGGGCAGGACGGCGCATAACGTTCGGGATAACGATGTGTGCGTTCGCTGTGAAAACAAGCGCGGAGAGCCCCCAAACTGTTGCGGACGAAAGTGCTACGAACGAGGGTGTTGCGGACAAAGACGTTGCAGACAAAGACGTCACGGGCGCAAGCATCATGCCCGCATGCCGATTCCGCCGGCCGAGGATTCGGCAGGTGAAGTTCGTATATTTTATTGTATTCGGGTCGAGACGGCGCATAACGTTCGGAGCGATGGATCGTGCGCCCGCAGGGAAAAGAAAAAGGGGCGCGGTGTCAGCCCCTTAGTACAGGTCTTGGGAACCTTGATTCAGAAGCTGTCCTGCGCCCCAGCCGTGTCCCACCCATAAACGGGCAGGACATAACTGGGACTGACAACTATTATACCTGAATCAAACAACCTCTTAAAAAGAGGGTCCCAAGTTCGTACTAAGGTATAAAGAGTTGTTTACCCTTTATAAGTTATGTCCGTCGGCTATGCCGAGTCATGATAATTCCTCGATCGTTGCATCATTCTTGCTTTTTTCGGTTCGTTCCCGGGCAGCCTGTGCTGCCCCTCTACAACTGAACCGCGTCAAGGAATCCTAAGCAAATATACGAAAGATTTTCGAATCAAACCCGATAGAGCCGTGTATTTCTGGAAAAATATCGCTAATTTTGTGAATATGAAGAGCGATATCACGTTTTTGTCCGAACGCAAGCAGCGCGACCTGCACGAACTCGTCGCATTGATCCGCGAGGAGATCAGGGATGTCGTAATGATTATCCTTTACGGCAGTTATGCGAAGAATACCTACGTCGATCTGGACGAGCGGCACGATTTCGGGGTGCGCACCTACTACATGAGCGACTACGACCTGCTGGTCGTTACGCAGCGGCGGCTGGGTGTCAGGGAGGCGACGGTCAACGCACGGATCAAGGAGCGTTTTCTGGATGGCAAAGGCGAGTTCCAGACCTATCCGCAGCTTATCAACGAAAGTTTCACCAAACTCAACCATGCGCTCTCCGAGGGGCGATACTTCTATGTCGAGATCGTAAATCAGGGCATCCTGCTCTATAATTCGGCAAAAGAGGAGCTGGCGACGCCGCGAAAGCTGGACTACAACGAATTGTCGGGAATGGCGCAGGAGTATTACAATAAAAAATTTACACGAGGAGAAAGATTTTTATATCATGCCCGGATAGATTACGACGACAAAGAATATGTTGAATGTTCATTCTTTTTGCATCAGGCAGCCGAGTATTTTATAAAGACGATCCCCTTGGTGTATAGTCTGTACGGCTACAAGGAGCACGACCTGCATTTCCTCTGCGAGCGGAGCAAGCCGTTCACGACGGAACTCGCGAACGTCTTTCCGTGCGACAGCGAGGAGGAAAAACGCCTGTTCGAGCTGCTGCGCGCCGCCTATATCGAGGCGCGTTACAACGATAAGTTCGTCGTAACGAAGGCCGACATCGACGCTCTGCTGCCCAAGATCGAGCTGCTGCGCGACGTGGTCGAACGGGTCTGCAAGGAGCGGCTGGCCTACTACGACAGCCGGATCGAAAAATAGCCACCCCTTATGACGCAGAAACAGGCCATACAGCTCTTCGAGCAGCGGAAGGTGCGTACCGTGTGGGACGACGATGCGGGGAAATGGTACGTTGCCATTGTGGATGTCGTTGCCGTATTGACCGACAGCATCGACGCCGCAGCCTATTGGCGTAAACTGAAACAGCGGTTGAAGGCGGAAGGGAACGAAACCGTGACAAGTTGTCACGGTTTGAAGATGCCTGCTGCCGACGGAAAGATGCGCATGACGGACGTGGCCGATACGGAACAGCTTTTTCGTTTGATTCAGTCGATCCCTTCGCCGAAAGCCGAACCGTTCAAGCTGTGGCTGGCGTCGTTGGGGCGCGAGCGGCTGGAAGAGCTGGACGACCCCGAACTCGGTATCGACCGGATGCTGGAATACTACCACCGCAAAGGATACTCCGAGAACTGGATTAACCAACGCCTGAAATCCATCGAAGTGCGTAAGGAGCTGACCGATGAGTGGGAGCGGCGCGGCATCAAGCGAGGACAGGAGTTCGCCACACTGACCGACATTATCACGCAGGGCTGGTCGGGCATGACGACGCGGCAGTACAAGCGATACAAAGGATTGAAAACGGAAAGTCTGCGCGACAACATGACGAATTTGGAGTTGGTGCTGAACATGCTCGCCGAGGCGACGACGACCGAAATCTCCAAAGAGCGTCGTCCGCGCACGTTTGCAGCCAACCGGATCGTGGCGGCACAGGGCGGACGCATCGCGGGCAACACCCGCCGCGAAATCGAGGCACAGACCGGAAAAAAGATTGTCTCACGGCTCAATGCCGAACAGGTGTTGACGGCGAAAGAAATCGAGCAGAACGAGGAGGAGAAGGAGTGACCGCGGCTCTTTGGTAATGATTCTTCGGCGCGATGGGCGAGCGGAGGTCGCAGACCTGAGAACCGTCCTCGGAGGGGTGCGCCGTGTGCCGGATGCCATTTACGCGGCGATCGCCGCACTCTCGGTGAAGGTACCGCCGGTTTACTTGTCTATCGTCTGATCGGATTCGACGCATAATAGCTCACGTACATTCTGTTTAAAACATCGCACGATTCTTATCATGCGCGTTTAGGCTCCGTTCGTCTCTGGCCGCCCCTCACCGACATTTTCGAGGATGTCCGTTCGGGCCGGCCGGAGCTGCGGGCGGGGTTAGAGCAGCTCGCGGGAGTTCCGGTCGTTGTGCAGACGGTTGATCTCCTCGCGGTAGGTTTCGAGGTGCCACCGCAGAATGTTGTCCGCATAGGCGGTTGCGGTCATACGGTCGGGTCCGATCTTTCGCACGACGTCCAGTATCTTGCGCTTGGTTTCGGCATCGACATAGATCGCCGCGCGGAAGCGGATCTCCGTGCGGGCCATGAACCTCCGCTCGAAATCGGGAAGCAGGATTCTCCTGCGCCGTTCGGCGGCTTGCGGAGCCTCGTCGGAATCCTCCACCGTCTTTATGATCCGCTCGTCGAAGGGCGGCGGGTCGGCGTCGAGAATCGACGGGGTGTTTCCGATGGCACGGCGTACCAGCTCTTCATCGATCACGGTTTTCTTCGTCATGGTATGCAGTCTGTTTTGTGCGAATGAACGGTCGGCGACGAACGAAAAGGCTTTACGGCCCAGCTCCGTTCGAGCGATCATTCATTCACGAATTTGTCGGAAAATGTTCGCGGCGAATCGGTCTTGTCGGCTCGCACGGGCGGAAGCACGGCGGCGGACGATCCCGCATCCGTTCTTTCGTGCTTCCGTCCGCAAGATAATACGCCATCGTGGCCCCCGAAGCGGCTGGCCGCTCCTGACCGCCGGAGGCCGTCCGAAGGGTTTGCCGCTCTCGCCGCAGCGTCGTAATATTGCACCTTGAAAACCGTGTGCTGCCGGAGTGATCCGCGTAGGATTTTCGATGCGGGGAACGAGCGATCCGCAGTGCGGCGTTTTGTTCCCGCAGCGGGAACAGCGAGCTGTACCTTTGTATGCCGAAAAGGTTTTCGGCATACAAAGGTGCTCGCCCTGCGGGGCCGCGGCATACGGTAATGTAAAACCCTTTAAAACGAGAGAACGATGAGAAAGAACCGCGCATCGGACAACAAGAGCCGCAAATACTCCTTCCGCCTGACCGAGGAGCAGCATATCCGCTTCGAGCGGATGCTGTGAAGGGCGGGCCTGGAGCACAACCGCAGCCGCTTCATCGTCGGGCGAATCTTCGACGAGACGTTCCGTGTGGTCAGGGCCGACCCCACGAAGCAACGCTACATCGTCCGGCTGAACGAGTACATCGCCCAGATTTCCCGCGTGGGGAACAACTACAATCAGGTCGTCAAGGCGATCAACACGTACCTCTCGCGCAACATGCTGCCCCGCCAGATCGACACGCTGGTAGCCTGCACGCGCGAGTTGAAAGCCCTCTCGGAGCAGGTATTAGAGTTGACTAAACGATTACGGGAAGAGTGGCTGAAAGAGTGATCGGGCAGGGGAGGGCTTGCCCTTCGCGGCAAAATGACTATCTTTGTGAGGGTAAAGCGGTTTTTAATTCCCGATAAACGACCCGAACGATGACCGACCAACTGATTTTCGTACACGACAAGCGGCGCGACGCCTACGTTGACAAGACGTCGGAGATCGTCGGGCTGCGACCGGCCGGAGCGTATGTGTATGTCGATTACGGCGCGGCGCGGGTATTCCGCTATCGCAAAGAGCATGTAGTCTGTTATCCCCTGCTCGCCACACGCCGGCAGGTACGCATCTACAAGGACGGAACGTTGCAGGAGCCGTACGATACGCTGTTCGACTACGGGAAATATGTCCGGCTGGGCGCCGGAGAGGGCTTGCGTTCGCCGGCGATCGAGAAGTCGCGGATCGAAGCGGTCGATGCGCAGCCGCTCCCCGCAGACAAAGAGCGGCTACTTTCCTATTTCGCGGAGGTTCTCGCAGCCAAAGCCTCTCTGGAGTCGGAGACCGATACGGAAGCCGCAGAGGAGGTTCCCGAAGGGGAGAAGAAAAGTTCGATCGCCGCCCTGCTCGCCGAGACGATGCAGCGCATCGATCCGCAGGATCCCCGTACGGCGCTGTATGCCTATCTGAACGGGCGGACGGCGGCGTGCGATGTCGACAACGTGGCCCTCGTCTATCCCTTCGGCTGCAACGCCAGCCAGAAACTCGCCGTGCAGCGGGCGCTGGGCAATCGGGTGAGCGTGGTAGAGGGACCTCCCGGCACGGGAAAAACGCAGACGATTCTGAACATCGTCGCCAATCTGCTGATGCAGGGAAAAACCGTCGGTGTCGTGTCCAACAACAATGCGGCGGTGGACAACGTGCGCGACAAACTGTCGAAATACGAGTACGGGGCGTTGATGGCCGAACTGGGAAACCGGACCAGACGGCAGGCCTTTTTCGCGGACAAACAGCAGGATTTCATGCCCGACCCTACGTGGCGGTTGCCGGCGGAGGAACGCACGGCCCTGCGAACGCGGCTGGGCGAGCTGTCGGCGGCCATAGACGAGCTTTTCCGCGTCGACGCGGAGCTGGCCGACCTGCGGACGAAACGCTCCTATGCCCAATGCGAATACCGTCATCTGCTGCGGGAACAACCGCTGGACGAAGCGCGGATGCGGCGGGTCGACCGCTGTTTCTTCCGTCCGATCGACAGCCGGCGTGCGCTGTCGTTCCGGCATCTCGTTACCGAGAGGTGGCAGGGCGGAAGGCCGTCGCTCGCTTTGCGGGCCGGACTGCTGTTCCGGTGCGGCGCGTGGCCCGGGAAGCGGCTGTTCGCGGATGCGGAGCTGCTGCCCGCCTATGCCGATCGCAAGTTCTACGAAACCTATATCGCCGAGCTCTCGGCCCGCATCGCCCGGCTCGGGGCACCGTCCGACGAGCAGCGTGCGAAGAGCCTGATCGAAGCATACGGGAAGGTGTCGGAAGCGCTGTTCCGCGATATGCTCTACCGCAAATACGAACGCCTGAACGAAGCGCGGCAAGAGGAGCGGCCCCCGTTCACGATGCAGAACTACCGGACGCATTTCCGCACCTTCGTCGAACGCTATCCGGTCGTGCTGAGTACGACCCATTCGCTGTGCGCTTCGATCGGCGCGGGGCACCTGCTCGACTATGTCATCATCGACGAGTCGTCGCAGGTCGATATCCTCACGGCGGCCGTCTGCTGCGCCTGTTGCCGGAATATCATCATCATCGGCGACAGCCGGCAGCTGCCGCATATCGTGGAGGAGCAGCTCAGGGCGAAGGCCGAGGAGCTGCGCGACAAACATCGGGTGCCCGACGCTTACGATTACGTGCGGCAGAACATCCTCTCCTCCTTCAAACGGGTCTTCGGGGAACGGCTGCCCGTCACGCTGCTGCGCGAACATTACCGCTGCCATCCGCTCATCATCGACTTCTGCAACCGGAAATATTACCGGAACGAGCTGCTCATCATGACCGAACCGAAGGGCGACTATCCCTTTACGGTCCTGACGACAACCGCCTCGAAAACCTACTCCCATAACGGCCGGATCTACAATCAGCGCCAGATCGACGCCACCTGCGACTGGATCGAGCGGCAGCATACGGAGTACGCCGCCATGCGGTTCGCCTCCGATGCGAAACGCGAATCGCCGGCCGAACGGATCGCCGAACGGCTCATCGGAGGAATTCTCGCCGAGGAGGATCGGTTTTCCGCCATCGGCGTCCACCGACACTACCGGCTGTACGATCTGGTCGGACGGAACGTCGAGCTGTCCGACGAGGAGCGCCTCTTCGTCCGCCGCCGCTCGCATCTCGACTTTCTGCTCTACAACCGGATGGACAACACGCCGATTCTGGGGATCGAGGTGGACGGCGTGCTCCACCACCGCTTCGACGAGGTGCAGGTCGCCCGCGACCGGCGCAAAAACGGTATTCTCGTCAAGATCGGCCTGCCGCTTCTGCGTCTCTCCACGGACGGCAGCAGCGAAAAGGAGCGGATCGTAGGCGCGCTCGAACAGGCCATGCAGCAGGGGTGAGTGCCGAGCAGCGACAAATCCGCAAGGCGATCCGAGACCGACAGGATACGGTTCGCAAACAGCGATGAGCAGAAAATTCACGGAACGAAGCCGCAAGGCCGAAGGAGGAATATCCAAGACATAACGATTCCCCGGCAGACCGGAGTTATCACGCTTTTCCGACGGCCAATCCGTCAGCTGTTTTCACTCCACATGTCGCACTGCTTCATGATCGTACTCAACGCATCTTCCTGTCCCTCGGGCGGATAATCATACTTCCTGAGCAGTCGTTTCACGATCCGACGCATACCGGCACGGGCGCTCTCCTTGAGGTTCCAGTCGATCGTCTTGTTGCAGCGCAGCGCATCGGTCAGTTCCCGTGTAATGGCAACCAACTGTTCGTTCGTATAGAAATCGCGTACGGCCTCGGGTTTGGTCAGCGCATCGTAAAATGCCAGCTCTTCGTCGTTCAGATCGAGCGCTTTGTCGGATTCTTTGCCGTGGGCGATCTCGTGGGCGATTTTCAGCAACTCCTGAATTACCTCCTCGTTGGTCAGCAACCCTTTGAGGTAATTGCTCATGGCACGGGACAGAATCTCGGAGAATTTTTCGGCCCGCACCGTATTGGTCCGTTGATAAATTCGCACCTATTCGGCAATCAGCTTGCGCAACAGTTCGACGGCGAAGTTTCTCTCCTTCATCCGGGAGATCTCTTCGAGAAATTTCGGATCGAACAGCGAAAACTCCTCCTCGACGTCGGAGAAGAGGTTGATTACACCGTCGCTCTTGATGCTCTGTTTGAGCAGCTCGTTGATCCGTGCGTTGATTTCGCGCAGCGACATTTTGCCCTTGCCTTCGATGCGCGTCAACAGCGTGCGCACAGCTTCGAAATAGGCCGCTTCGAGACGCTGCTCGTAGTTCAACAAACTCTGACAGAGCGACAACGCCTGCCGCAACAGCAGCGCCTCCTTGATAAACAGCTTCTTCGGCTCCTCGCGTTCGGGAGCTTGCAGAAAATCGACTCCTCCGCTGATCGCTTTGGCCCGTTCCAGATCGGATTTGCCGAAAAAGGCCGTATAGTCGAACCCGTGCAACAAATCGAAACATCATACAATCTCTATCTAATTGAAAATTAAACAGTTATTTCTGTTTAA
>ERZ827440.4022-NODE-4022-length-10396-cov-3.527705_pt1 | contig 10396 bp, 9 predicted proteins | sample MGYA00519774_ERZ827440 | MGnify/ENA primary metagenome ERZ827440 (study PRJEB31778, sample SAMEA3449302) | human gut metagenome | biome: human gut; feature: human-associated habitat; material: faeces | place: United Kingdom | collected 2010/2012 ... | reverse complement strand
CAGTCAGCGGATTTTACCTCATCGCTACCTGGAGGGAGAGACGCTGTAGTGACAGAAGGATATAGTATATAATCAGAATATAATTCAACAACCCGGTTAAAGCTGCGGAAATCAGACTGCCTGTCCGAGGCAGGTGCGGATGTCGTCCCTGGCGTTGCTGATGGATTTTAAGTGGAACGTGTCTGTCAGGTACTGCAGGACATTCGGACTCAAAAAGGCGGGCAGAGTGGGACCGAGATAAATGTCATGGATGCCGAGACTTAACAGAGCGAGAAGATCAGCGACGGCTTTCTGTTCATACCAGGAAATAATCAGCGAGAGCGGAAGACCGTTGACATCCGTGCTAAATGCATCGGCGAGAGCAGTGGCAATGCGGATGGCAGAGTAGACATCGTTGCACTGTCCGATGTCGAGGAGCCTCGGAAGACCCGCCACCTCCCCGAAGTCCAGCTTGTTGAAGCGGTACTTGCCGCAGGCGAGGGCCATAATGAGGCAGTCCTGTGGAACCATCTCGGCGAATTCGGTGTAATAGTTGCGTCCGGGGCGCGCTCCGTCGCAGCCGCCGATGAGGAAGAAATGGCGCAGTTTTCCGGATTTTACGGCATCCACGATCGCATCAGCATAGCCCAGTGTGGCGTGGTGACCGAAGCCGACGAGGATTTCCTGTACGTCCTGGTCTTCGGGATAGCCGCCGAGTTCCAGTGCCTGCTCTATGATGGCGCTAAAATCCTTTTCGCCGTTCTCGTTTTTGCCAATGTGCTTCACACCGTCCCAGCCGACCACATTTGTGCTGTAGATGCGGTCTTTGTAGGAGTCGCGCGGGCGCATCAGGCAGTTGGTGGTCATGAGAATACAGCCGGGAAGATTGTCGAACTGTTTCTGCTGATCCTGCCAGGCACCGCCGAAATTCCCGGCGAGGTGCGGATATTTGTTCAGCCCCGGATAACCGTGACAGGGAAGCATCTCTCCGTGGGTGTAGATATGGATGCCGGTTCCCTCCGTCTGCTTTAAAAGCATTTCAAGGTCTTTTAAATCGTGCCCGGAGACGATGATAAACGGACCTTTTTTCAGGTGGACATTGACTTTTTGCGGGGCTGGGTTCTGATAGATGGTCGTGTTGGCTTCGTCCAGTTTTTTCATGACTTCGATTGCCATCTCACCGGTGCGCATGGTAAGGCGGATCAGTTCCTCGACCGACAGCCGGTCGTCCGTGAGGGCTTCCAGGGCGAGAATATAGAAATCATCCGCCTCATCGCTGTAATAGCCGAGCTCTCTCGCCTGATGCCCGTAGGCGCTGATGCCTTTGAGTCCGTAGAGAACGGTCTGACGCAGGGACCGGATGTCCGGATCGAGCGACTTGTCATACATGATACCGGCGATGGGCGCGTCGCGCAGCATCTCGGTTTTGGTCTGCGGAAGATCGTAGGTGGCGTGAAGCGTGGGCTGACTGGGAGCGCCTGCGTAAGCCCGGAGTTCTTCTTTGATGCGCTGGGATTCGCGCAAAAGTTCGACATGTACTTCCGCGTCAAAATTAACGTTCGTAAGTGTGGTAAACAGCGCATTTTCGATGAAGCTGACAACACTTTTATCCATAGGAGTGCCTTTTTCGATCAGAGGCCTGGCATAGCAGCTGATGCCCTTGATCTGAAAGATTAAAAGATCCTGCAGATTTGCGACTTCGGGAGTTTTTCCGCATACACCGAGCTTGGTGCAGCCTTTCTGGTTAGCAGTCTGCTCACACTGGTAGCAGAACATTTCGTAATCGAGTTCCATATTATTTCCCATGTTGATTTCTCCTATTTTTATTGATATACCGGGTAATCCGTATTGCGACAGGCACAGTATGTGCAGAATATGGAAAAAAGATGCGGCAGAGCCGGATATAATGAGAAAACTTATCAGCAACCCCGTTTTCATTTCAGATCGCAGTGCTATAATAAAAACAGGATTAGATATAACTAACCCCGAACATGCAACGATCAGAAAGGATGGCATTATGGGAAGATATTATCGATTATCAAAAAAGCTGACAGAGGATGAGAGCAGGGAAGTACAGCGGGAGATGAGAGAAATCGCTGACGTGGAGGACGTCTCGATCAAAGCAGACGAGCGGATGCTTTTTGTCGTCACAAAGGACGGACAGTTTTCGGATGTGATGAGCCGGGCAGTCAATATCTGCAGCCGCGTGGCAAACGGAGCGGAACTTTCATTCGCACGTTTTGCGGAGGCATAGATTCGGAAGAGAGTGTGCCGGCACATTCCGGATGAAAGCAGACGGGAAAATTCTGTCAAACTTCCGGGAAGAACAATTGATAAAGCGATACTGAATAAATATATGCAAGATGCATCTGAAGATTTTGTGTCACGTTTTGTAAGGCAAAAAGCCCAAGAGACAGGTTTATCAGATGAAGGAATTTCGTATATTACCAGTTTTTACAGCTATGCAATTGTAGGCATTACCATGCAGTGGGTTGAGAATGGAATGCCGGAATATCGTAAGAATCTGCTCAGAACTGTATCAGAAACCTATGAAGCTACCATAGATGTGATGATAAAGGATTATATTTCCCACAATATTAAATAAATTTAGGCAAATAAGGCGAAGTGTTCGAAAACGAATACTTCGCTGTTTTTGTCTGTGGATTTATGATACGCGGATATGGACAGCATTGTGACGCAGGGTAAGGAGCTTGGCATGCGGACATGATAGTGGATGGCATCCAGTTTTACAGGCCCATTGATATTGATGATTTACTTCTTGGGATGGAAAGTCCTTATTCCAGCGTTAGTTATTGCGTATTTATCGTATGGTCTTCAATTTATTTAAAACGTCACACCATAAAAGAACTGGCTGCGGGAATGTTAGTAAATATTCTTGCGTTTGCAGTTTCTATAATCATAATTACAGTATTTTAGTCGGAAACACAAGAAAATTGTATAGACATATATACATAAAAACATAATATGTTGCAATATTTTTAATTTTATTGTAAAATGTATATACTATAAAAGTTGCAACGGCGACAAGAAGGAGGCTTACCTATGCGTAATATGAAAAAGAAGATAAGTTGGAGTCTTGCGGCATTGTTGATTGTAATGAACCTTGGTAATGCAACGGTTTTTGCAAAAGAAGATGCAGAGTATCAGGAAACAGACGAAATTGTATACACGCAGGATGTTGTGACTGATTTTGACGCTGATATCGAGTACGAAGAACAGGCAGACGGTACATATGAGGCCATGACGGATGATACGGCTGCCGAGGATTTGGAGTCGGGAAATATTTTGATTTTACCGGCGACAGAGGAAACACCGGAGCGTGTCATGGAGGTGAAAAAGGTTACGGAGACCGTGGACGGTTACCGGATAGAGGGAGAAGAGCCGGACAGCATTTTTGATGTTGTGGAAAGTGTGAACACAGAGGGAACGGCGCAGGTGACGGCAGAAGATGTTGTGACAGCAGATGGAGTTACTGTTGCAGATGTGCAGATGAACAGCAGAAGTACAAGCTGGAAAGAATGGTTTGCATTTACTTCGACTGGTGCAACAACGATGAACGGCCTGATTTTTCATATTGATAAGCAGATTGGAACGGATGGAAGTCTGAAAGGTGACATTGCAGTCAATCCATCATTAGAATATAAAATTGTTTTTGATTTGTCTGGTGTGCAGGAGATGACAGCAGCTTTAGATACACAGTTGAAGATATCAGACTTTACCGTTTCTGCACAGAATGCGGGAAGTATTCCGGTTGCCATACTCCCATATACATTTGCAGATGGAATGTTTACGGCATATGTAACGATAAGTTTGGCTTATTCTGCCGAAGGCGAAATTTATTTGGATTATGAAGTAGATGGAATTTGTGGTGTGAATTATGATGGTCAGGACACCAGCCTGATTTGTTCTTACAAACCGGATGTATTCGATTATGAAATTGCCGCAAATGGCAAAATTGGAGCACAGTTTAAAGTCGGTCTGACTGCATATGGCACGTATCAGGTGATGAATGCGGAATTAAATGCCGGAATGGCAGCGTTGACACAAAAGGAGCAGGGGAAAACGGGATACGGCGAAGTGTATTTTTATCTTGACGGCAGTTATGGATATGGAAGTATTTTGGAGCCTTATGGCATCTGTGGTGAAAAAGTAATCTATGGAGAAGAAAACAGTCCGCTGAAATGTGAAATTATGTTCTAAAGAATTGCATAGAAAGCTTATCGCTGACTGGGGGGACTTTGTGAGGGTCGCTTCTCGCAGGACATACAGGAAGAAGCTCATGCCTGATTAGATATTCTAATCGGGCAGGGCTTTTTTCTTTTTTAGTGACAGGATTAGGGTGTCAAAAGGTTTATAAACTTTATCTAAATGACATTTAGAAGAAATTCCCACATTCTGCTCCAACCGATTTCCCGCCTGCTTCTATCCGGAATGCGGCTGCGCTGCACGGAGCCGTCTGGTCAGGCGGATCGTTTGTCTATGTGCCGCCCGGCGTGTCGGTGACGATTCCGCTGCAATCCTATTTCCGGCTCAATGCGCCGGGAGCAGGGCAGTTTGAGCACAGTACTCGGCTGGCACACGCTTACAGAGATGCTTGATGATGAAATTTATCAATAACTGAAAAATACTGGAAAAGTACAAAAAGTGGTACTATAATGCACAATAAACAAAAAAAACGAACGCAACGTTCGGCAAAAGATGTACGGGATTGTGCATAGAATGGAGGATACATATGTTAAAGTGTTTTGAGAAGATTGATTGGAAGAAGACGGGAATTTTTGCAGGCGGCGTATTATTTGGAACAGCTGGTATCAAGGTGCTTTCCAGCAAGGATGCCAAGAAGGTTTACACAAGCTGTACCGCAGCTTTCTTAAGAGCAAAAGAGTGCGTGATGAACACCGTAAGCACCGTACAGGAGAATGCCGGTGACATCTATGCAGGCGCAAAGGAGATCAATGAGGAGCGCGCAGCCAAGGCTGAGGCAGAGGCATTTGCAGATGCTGAGGCAGAAGCAGCAGAGAACACCGAGACTGCAGAGAACACCGAAGAATAAGATTTTGATAAGAGGCGAGTAAAGTGAAGTTTGCAATCAAGCATGAGATTAAGGGGCGGATGCGGATTCACGTGGCACAGTACCGCATGAGTTGTGCACAGGCGGATACGCTTCTGTATTTTTTACAAAATGATATACAGGTCTCAAGCGCAAAGGTGTATGAGCGTACGGGTGACGCAGTCATCTGTTATGACGGCAGCAGAGCGGAACTGATCGACAAGCTCAGACATTTCCACTATGAAGATGTGGAATTGCCGAACGGGCTGATCGAGAATTCCGGAAGAGAGCTGAATGCAAGCTACCAGGAGAAGCTGATCGGCAGAGTGGTGAGACGCTATGCATCCAAGATTTTTCTGCCGTATCCCATCCGGGCGTGCTGGACGACGGTCAAGTCGTTCCGCTACATCTGGAAGGGCATAAAGACACTGGCGGCACGAAAGATCGAAGTACCGGTACTCGATGCGACGGCAATCGGAGTGTCTATTCTGCGCGGTGATACCGAGACGGCGGGATCGATCATGTTCCTGCTTGGCATCGGCGAGCTGTTAGAAGAGTGGACGCACAAGAAGTCCGTCGGCGACCTTGCGCGCACCATGTCCTTGAATGTCGGCAAAGTATGGCTGAAGAAGGACGGCGTGGAGGTTCTTGTCGGCGCGAAGGAAGTCCGTGAGGGTGACGAGGTGGTTGTCCATATGGGCAATGTGATCCCGTTTGACGGCGTCGTGACAGACGGCGAGGCGATGGTCAACCAGGCATCCTTAACCGGAGAATCCGAGCCGGTACGCCGGATCAGTGAGAATTATGTCTATGCAGGAACCGTAGTCGAGGAAGGGGAGCTTACCATTCTCGTGAAAGCGGTAGGCGGCTCCAGCCGCTACGACAAGGTTGTGCAGATGATCGAGGAATCCCAGAAGTTAAAGTCTGGGCTTGAGAGCCGGGCAGAGCATCTGGCGGACCGTCTGGTACCGTATTCCCTCGGCGGCACAGCGCTCACTTACCTTCTGACCCGGAATGTGACGAAGGCACTGTCGATTCTGATGGTGGATTTCTCCTGCGCATTAAAGCTTGCCATGCCGATCTCCGTATTGTCAGCGATCCGTGAGGCTGGATTTTACAATATGACGGTCAAGGGTGGAAAATATTTAGAGGCAATGGCTGAGGCAGATACGATCGTCTTTGATAAGACCGGCACACTGACCAAGGCAAAGCCGACCGTGGCAAAAGTGGTTTCCTTTAACGGGGACAGCCCGGATGAGCTTCTTAGGATTGCAGCCTGCATGGAGGAGCATTTCCCACATTCCATGGCAAAAGCGGTTGTTGCGGCAGCCAGGGAAAAAGGTCTGGATCATGAGGAGATGCATTCCAGGGTGGAGTATGTGGTGGCACATGGTATTTCCACAACGATCAACGGCAAGAAAGCCGTGATCGGAAGCTATCATTTTGTATTTGAGGATGAGGGAGCTGCCCTTCCTGCGGGCACAAAGGAACTGTTCGGGAGCCTGCCGGAGGAGTATTCCCATCTGTATCTGGCCATCGAGGGACAGCTTGCAGCCGTGATCTGCATTGAAGATCCGCTCCGCGAGGAGGCGGAGGCAGTCATCAATTCCCTGCGCCGCTCCGGTATCAGGAAGATCGTCATGATGACGGGAGACAGCGAGCGGACGGCAAGCGCCATTGCAAAGCGCGTCGGTGTGGACGAGTATTATTCCGAGGTGCTTCCGGAGGATAAAGCCGGTTTTGTCGAGCGTGAAAAGGCAGCCGGACGCAAGGTTATCATGGTTGGAGACGGCATCAACGATTCCCCGGCACTCTCTGCGGCGGATGTCGGCATCGCGATTTCGGACGGTGCGGAGATTGCGCGTGAGATCGCGGATATCATGGTAAGCTCGGATGATCTCTATCAGATCGTGACCTTAAAGCTGTTGAGTGACGGCCTGATGAAGCGGATTCGCAAGAATTACCGCGTGATTGTCGGATTCAATACCGGATTGATCCTGCTTGGAGTCGGCGGCATTTTACAGCCGACCACATCAGCGCTTCTGCATAACACCTCTACGCTGGTCATCAGCTTAAAGAGCATGCAGAATCTTTTGAGCTAACTGAATATGTATTTTAAAAAAGTCTTTACAGATTTGCCGCCGGCAGTAAATGCGGCAGAACTGTGAAGGCTTTTTTTGTTTATACCGTAAGAAATGTTTTACAAAAAAGAATATTTTAAGATCCATTCAGATATGTTTCCAATAATTTACAAATTTATTGATGACAAAATAAAAAATGTGTATAATAAAGGCAGATGTAAAAAGTTGGCAGATAATAGCATACAGAAAGAGAGTACCGGATATGAGAAAAAAATGGATCAGACTGATTGCAGCAGCTGTGGGAAGTTTTCTGCTTGCCGGCTGCGGTGCAGATACGCAGATTGATGATTATGCTACAAATGCCGGAGCGGAGAGCTTGCAGCAGACAGCGGGGACGGAGTCGGCAGCAACAACGACCGCGACGGAGGGAATCCCGAAGGACGAGATCAAGGTGGGAGTGCTCCATCTGTCAGACCCGGCAGAAGGAAGCGGATACACGTACACGCATGATCTGGGAATTCAGGGAATGCAGCAGAACCTCGGACTTTCCGACGATCAGATTGTGCGGAAAATCAATGTCCCAGATTCCGATGAGGATGCGACAAAGCAGGCGATTCAGGAATGTATCGACGAGGGCTGTAACATTATCTTTACGACCAGCTGGGGTTACATGGAGCCGACAGCGGAGATGGCGGAGAAATATCCGGATATTTATTTTTCCCATGGAACCGGTTATATGAGCAACGGCAAGAATTTCAATAACTATTTCGGCAGAATCTATCAGGCGCGCTACTTAAGCGGTATTGTGGCGGGAATGAATACCACGACGAACAAGATCGGTTATGTGGCTGCCATGGATAACAGCAATTCAGAGGTGACGGGAGGAATCGATGCGTTCGCGCTCGGTATCTATTCGGTCAATCCGGACGCGAAGGTTTACGTCAAGGTGACGAACAGCTGGTATGATCCGGAGGCGGAGGAGAATGCGGCAAAGACACTTCTGGATATGGACTGTGATGTGATCGCCCAGCACTGTGATACGGAGTATCCGCAGACACTTGCCCAGGAGCGTGGCGTATACAGCATCGGGTACAATTCCGACATGAGCAAGAATGCGCCGGAGGCCTGCCTGTGCAGCGTTATCTGGAACTGGAGTGCCTACTATACCGCGGCAGTGCAGAGCTTAATTGACGGAACCTGGGATGGAAGCAATTATTACGGCGGCATGAACGAGAATCTGGTCGGTCTTACCAATCTGGCGGATTTCTGTGCGGAGGGCACACAGGAGAAGGTAGACGAGGCGAAGGAACAGATCCTTTCGGGACAGAACGGTGTATTTGACGGTGTGATCGAGACAAATACCGGAGAGACGGTCGGTGAAGCGGGCAAGACGCTCGACGATGCGACAATCACCGGCGGCATCAACTGGTATTTTAAGACGGTGAATGTTGTGGATTAAGGAGCAGCCGGACGAAAAGAGACACGCAGATGCACAGACGAAATGGAGATTAGGATGAACATTAAGAAAAAGATTCTGGGGATTACAATAGCACCGGTCATCATATTGGGGTTGATTTCCATGTTTTTGACAACCACAATGGTACGGAGCGCCATGCTGGAGGAGATCGAGGAAGCGCTTCGGGGAACGGCGGCAGCCACGCTCGCAGCCTACGATCAGAACACGGGAGATTATCTGCAGACCAGCAACGGGGATATCTGGAAAGGCAGCTATAATATTTCAAAGTCCGAGAGCCTGGTAGACCGCATCAAGGGCAATACCGGCATGGATGTCACATTTTTCTACGGAGACACCCGCATTATGACGTCGGCGGTCGATGCAGGAGGGAACCGTATCTTGAATTCCAAGGTCGGTGACCGGATTGTGGAAAAGGTACTACAGGGCGGCGAATCCTATTTCAGCCATGCGGTGTCGATCGAGGGCACTTTGAACTATGGATATTTTATACCGGTATATCAGAACGGATCGACCGATGAGATTATCGGTATGATTTTTGTGGGAACGGACAAGCAGGAAAAGGATGCCGTGATCAACAAGATTCTGGGAACAATCAGTATGGCGGTATGCGCTGTGATGATCTTATGCATTGCGATCGGCATGAAGCTTGCAACCTCAATGAGCCGCAATATCCGCAGCAGTATTGAGGTGGTAGGAAAAGTGGCGGACGGCGATCTGAATGTCTGGGTAGAAGACAAGCTGCTCGGGAGACACGACGAGATCGGTGATCTGTCCCGCGTGACGATCACGCTGCGGGATGCCATGAAGGCAACTATCCAGGAGATTTCACAAAATGCCAAACGCCTGCTCGATGCGTCCGAACTGCTCGGTACAGCGGCAGACCAGACAAACGGAACCATGGATCATGTGCGCATGGCAGTCAACCAGATTGTGGAGAATTCCACCGAACAGGCACAGAATTCCCAGAATACATCGGAACATATGCGTATTATGGGTGAGAATATTACGGAGACGTCGGCCGAGGTAGAACTGTTGGATGACAATGCAGCTTCCATGCAGCAGTCCAGTGAGAAGGCGGCAGAGACGCTCAACAATCTGCGGAACATCAATATCGAGGTGGAACGCATTATCGGTGAAGTGCAGGAGCAGACGAACCGGACCAACGATTCGGTACAGAAGATCCATGAGGCAACCGCGTTTATCACGTCGATTGCGGAGGAGACGAACCTTCTCAGCCTGAACGCTTCGATCGAGGCGGCGAGAGCCGGAGAGAGCGGCAGAGGATTCGGTGTTGTGGCAGACCAGATCAAGAAGCTCTCCGAGCAGTCGAATGAGTCGAGCAAGGAGATTGAGGAGACTGCGAAGACACTCAGCGAGGATTCTGCAAAGGCGGTTGAGATTATGCAGCAGATGCAGGAGATCATTATGAACCAGAGCGCGAGCATGCAGGATACGCAGAAGGTAGTGGAAGAGGTAATCGCGCAGATCGGCAGCTCCATGCAGAGTATCCGTCAGATCAAAGAAAGCACAGGACATCTGGAAAATTCCAGAAATGAAGTGCTGCAGGCGGTGAGTGAACTCTCAGAAATCGTGCAGGGCAATGTGGACAGCACGAAGAAGACATACGATGAGACGGAAGAGGTAGTGGATACCTTCAAGCAGGTATACGTCAGTGCAGAGCAGCTCCGCGAGATTGCAGATGAGCTGGTTAGCAGTATTGATTACTTTAAGATGCAGTAAAACGAGGGGCTGCCCGCTTATGGGGCAGCCCCTTCTTTTATGATTCTT
>ERZ827440.4021-NODE-4021-length-10398-cov-2.707822_pt1 | contig 10398 bp, 8 predicted proteins | sample MGYA00519774_ERZ827440 | MGnify/ENA primary metagenome ERZ827440 (study PRJEB31778, sample SAMEA3449302) | human gut metagenome | biome: human gut; feature: human-associated habitat; material: faeces | place: United Kingdom | collected 2010/2012 ... | reverse complement strand
TGTCGGCACTCGCTCCGACGTACTGGGTGACGTCGTGCATGTCGAGTTTCTCCCCGCTGAACTGGGGGGCGAAGTAAAGCATCGATACCAACAGGAATATGACGGGGGCCGCGACGTATGGCAGCCAGCGGAGGGATTTCCCTTTTTTGTCCATAACGGGCTTGTGTTTTCGTATCCCGCAAAGTAACGAAAAATAGTTGAGATTATGAACTGCGGTATCCCGGCTATTGTGTCCTGTTGGCGTATTTCCCGGTGCCGGAGCGGGGTTTTTCGACGGAAATGTGCGTAAAATATCTCCGAAGGGGAGGACGCAGGCGGATTCTCTCGGAATTTTGCACTACCTTTGTGCGTTCGGTCGGAACGGCATGGATAGGTTGAGTGAAATAAGGGAACCGCTCGAAAAGGTGTTCGGGGAGTATGAGGAGTTCATGAAACGGGCCCTGTACAGCGACAACAGGTTCGTCGCGGGCATCATGGATTATATCGTCTCTTCGCGCGGCAAGGGTATCCGGCCCTTGCTGGTCTTTCTCTGTGCCGGTATCCATTCCCGGTTCGGAATCGGCAAGCGGGCCTATCTGGCCGCCCTGATGGTGGAGATGATACACAACGCCTCGCTCGTTCACGACGACGTGGTGGACGGTTCCGATACGCGCCACGGCAAGCCTACGGTGCATCACCGATGGGACGCGCGCGTTTCGGTGCTTTCCGGCGATTATATCCTCGCACGGAGCTATTCGCTCGGCATGCAGAGTGCCCAGTTCGACATCGTATCCTATATTACGGCCGGCATTTCCGAACTTGTTGAGGGCGAGCTCATTCAGAGCGAGCTCAACGGTAGCCGCCGCGTCTCGCGCGAGGCATACCTCGACATCATCTTCAAGAAAACGGCTATCTTGATGGGGGTCAGCAGCGGCGCGGGAGCCATGGCTGCGGGGGCTGCTGCTACGGAGGTGGGGATGGCCCGTCAGATAGGACTTGATTTGGGGATGGCCTTTCAGATTAAGGACGATATCCTCGATTATGCACCCTCCGAACAGACCGGCAAGTCCTCCTGCGCCGACCTGCGCGAAGGGAAGGTCACGCTTCCGCTGATAGCCATTTTCGAACGGTGCGGCGACGAAGAACGAGCACGCATCATGGAGAAAGTGAAAGCTGCGGGCGAAAATCCCGGGCTTATCGAAGAAATCTCGTCGTTCGTCCGCCGCGAAGGGGGTATCGAGGCCGCCGAGAGTGTCATGGAGGAGTACCTCGGGCGGGCTCGCAGCATCATTGTCACCTATCCCGATTCCGTTTACCGCCGTTCGCTCGAACTGCTCTGCGACTACATCGGCGACCGGGAGCGGTAACCGGCGGATTCCTTTTTTCGGCGGAGCCGTATTCGTCCTGAATCCTTGAATTTTCCGTTTTTGTTTCTTCTTCTGTGACGGGGTGCCCTGTGCAGGTTCGTTGCTTTTTGTGGTGATGTCCGGCGTTTTCCGGTCATTGTCATACGCCGTGGGGCGTTTGTCGTCCTGCAATGTGTCGCTGCGCGGAGTGACTTTGCGGTCGGGTGGAGGATTCCGCTGACAGATGCCGGAGTATGTCCGTCGGTTACGGTCGGCTGGTCGTAATGATACGCGCGGCCGGAGGCGTGTCTGTCGGGCGCAGTCCCGTATCGGATGGGGTATATGGGGCGTGTGGCAGGCTGCGGTATGCTTGGGGATGGCGTTTCCGGGGGTGCCGGTCGGCGCAGTGAGACGGACTTACGGGGAATGGTCAGGAGGTTGCGGCGGCATGCGGTCGATACCGATTATGGCAAGACGTGTTGCCGCGTTCGAATCGCTGTGCGGGATGGTTAGAGAGAAAGACAATGCCGCTTGCCGGGGGCGGGTGCTGCCGGACCGGATGTGCGGGGATGCTCTCCGTCGCGGAGGGGCGGCCCGTCAGGGCAGCCAGCCGATGAGGCTGTCGCCGCGGTGCGCCTCGCGCCAGGCCGTGAGGCCGGCATAATCCCTTACTCCGCCGGAGAGTACTGCCGCGTAATATTCCGCTCCGATGATGGACTCCGTGTCGGGGGTTTCGTATTTGAGCCGCAGAATGGCGTCGCGCGTCTCTTCGGTCAGGACGGCGCCGATGCGTGAGGCCATGCGTTCGGCGAAGCCATCGTAGGCCGAACCGCGCCGGATGTGTATCATGTCCATTTTCCACATGCGTCCGTCCCGGTCGCGGTAGGCGGCGTGCCACTCGATGCACTCCTCTTCGGTGTCGATGAGATTGGTGTATTCCATCCGGACGATGCCCGGATGCGAGGCGATTCGGGCCGCCGCCCGGAAACTCTCCTTTATCGACAGCGTATCGGTGTAGACGTGCATGTCGATGTCCAGCTTCTTCATCATCAGCCCCGTGGAGAGGCTGCCGATGAGGTTCGCCTGTGCTCCGATTGCCTCCCAGCTTTCGACCAGCTGCGTTTCGGCGATTATCTCCCGGCCCCGTCGCTGATTGGCTTCGGCCATCTTTCTGTAATCTTCCATTGTCGTTGCTTTTTGCGGGGCGCAAAGATATGGAAAATCGGGGAAAAAGGTCCGTTCGGTAGTTGCCCGATGTAAAAATCGGAGCGTATTTTGGGGACGGATAGCAGGAAATTCGATGACTACGGTCGGACGACAGCGTTCATTCCGCTCTCCGACCGTAACGACCAGGCCGTATCGTGTGCCGATATCGGTGGATGTGCAGGAGCGTTTAGCTGGAAGTCGTTTCGATGGCGAGCAATTTATATTTCCGCAGTCTGCTGTGTAATTGAGAAGGTTACTGCGGAGATGCCGCATGTGAAGGTAATCTCGGCTGCCCGTTGTACCGGGGCTGCGTTTTCAGCGACGGTTACGGTGAGGGAGTGTTCTCCGGCTTCGCCCGCGGCCTGTGAGAGGACAATCCATTCGACCCCGTCGGTTATTTCTGCCTGCCATGGGCCGGAGGCGGAGAATGCGAGGTCGATTTCGCCGCCTGCTGCGGGGAGGGTCAGGGTCTGCGGGGTACCGTCGGCAAATATGAGCGAATCTTCGTCTTCGTCTTCGTCTTCATCTTCGTCCCCGGTGCCGTTTCCGCTGTCGTCCGTCGCTTTTTGCGTGATTCTTGCTTGGACCTCGTCCTTTCCGCAGGTAATCGTTATGAGTGCGGTGCGGTCCGAGTTGTTTTCGTTTGGAAGCAGTGCGATGTGCATGGAGTAGGTTCCGCCTTCGTCCCCGCTTTCGGGCGATACGGAGAGCCATTCGGGAATGCGTTCCTCGCCCGGTTGGGATATTGCAGCCTGCCAGGCATCCTGGGTGATGAAGTCGATGGTGGTTTCCCCTTCGGTGCTTTCGGCAGAGACGGTTTGTATGAGCTGCGAGGTGTCCGGTACGCTGATTTGTCGGTCGAGCAGCGATTGCAGTTGTTCGCATCCGGTCAGTAGCAGGAGTGCCGATACGCTTGTCAGGTACAATCTTTTCATAAGGTTTAATCAGTTACTGTACGGGAACCGGTCGGGTTCTCGGAAATCGTGTTCAAGGCGCGAAATTAGCGTTTCGGATGATAAAAGTCAATATTATAAATAAGTGTAAATTATGTTGTTCGGTCTTCGTTGTCGGGAAAGTGCGGGATGTGGGGGCGGAATGCAGCCGTTCGCCGGTACGTTGTCCCGGCAGGCATGGGTCGAATCGACATGCAAAAAACAGGGGCCCCGATGGAGGGGCCCCGGCAGAAGAAGCGCAGGAGTGTCGGTCAGAGCGTCCTGAGGATTTCGATAAGGAATTTCCAGAACTTGTCCACGGTCGCTATTTCGAGGCGTTCGTCGGGCGAGTGTACGCCGCGCAGCGTCGGGCCGACCGATATCATTTCGAGCTTCGGATATTTTTCGAGGAAGAGACCGCACTCCAGTCCCGCGTGGATGGCGCGTACTTTGGGCCGCGTGCCGAACAGGCGTTCGTAAGCCGTCTCCGCCACTCGGAGCAGCCTGCTCGACGGGTCGGGGTTCCAGCCCGGATAGCCTTCGCCGTGCTCGACTTCGGCACCGGCCAGCCGGAAGGCCGCTCCGACGGAGGCTGCGGCATCGGCCTTGGCGCTCTCCACCGAGGAACGCTGCGAGGAGGTCACGACGATGCGCCCTCCGTCGGCGAACTTGACCGATGCGAGGTTGGTGGAGGTTTCCACGAGGCCAGGCATTGAACGGCTCATGGCGAGCACGCCGTTGGCCACGCCCTGCAGGGCGAGCAGCAGAGAGCGCTGGGTGCCGGCATCGATGACTGTCGCCGGTTTGCCGGCCTCCCTGACCTCCAGCCGGACGCCCGCGTCCGTATATTTATACTCTTCGGCGAAGGTCGCGGCGAACTGTCCGGTCAGTCGGCGCATCTCGTCCGCTTGCCCGGCCGGGACGCCGAATACCGCATGTGCTTCGCGCGGAATGGCGTTGCGCAGATTACCCCCGTCGAACGAGGCCAGACGCAGGCCCATACGTTCCGTTCCGGCCAGCAGCAGGCGCGTGAGCAGCTTGTTGGAGTTGCCGAGTCCGTCGTTGATGTTGTCGCCCGAATGGCCGCCTTTGAGACCGGAGAGGTCGGCCTGCATCCAGGTCATCCCTTCCGGGGCGGGTTCTTCGCGGTAGCGGAAAGTCGCTACCGTATCGACGCCGCCGGCGCAGCCGATGAAAATCTCGCCGTCGTCTTCCGAGTCGAGGTTGATGAGGTAGCGGCCCGAGAGCATGTCGCTGCCGAGGTTGAACGCACCGGTAAGGCCCGTCTCCTCGTCCACCGTGAATAACGCTTCGAGGTCGGGATGCTCTACACCCTCGGCCGTGATGAGTGCCAGGGCGGTGGCCATGCCGATGCCGTCGTCGGCACCGAGCGTCGTGCCGCGCGCCTTCACCCATTCGCCGTCGATGTAGGGCTGTATCGGGTCGGTCATGAAGTCGAAGGCGACGTCGGCGTTCTTCTCGCACACCATGTCCATGTGGCTCTGGAGCACGACGGTGGGTTTGCCGGCCATCGAAGGCGTGGCTTTCTTGTACATCACGATGTTGCCGGCCGTGTCTTTCCTGTAGTCGAGACTGTGTTTTCTGGCGAACCCTTCCAGGTAGGCGATGATTTTCTCCTCTTTTTTGGAGGGTCGGGGAACCTGAGTGATTTCGTCGAAGATTTCCCATACGGCCCTCGGTTCGAGCCTGCTGATTTCTGACATAGCTTTTGCGTTTTTGCGGCCCTGCGGCATGCGGTGCCGGCCTCTTGCGGCGGGGTGTTCCGGCCGGAGAGCAGCACGCTCCTGTGCAGCGCCTTGATTATCATTTAATATGTTGTTTCGGGATTTTAGCCTTTTCCCGCCGTCGGCAAGGAAATGTAAAAATAGTGAAAATATGCGTAACTTGCAATCCTCAAACTGACTGTTATGGATAGGACTTTTGCCGATTGCCTCCGGGTGGGGCACGGTTACGACGTGCATGCCCTCGCGCCGGGGCTGCGCCTGAGGCTTTGCGGAGTCGACCTGGAGCACGACAGGGGATGCGTGGCCCATTCGGACGGCGACGTGGCCGTGCATGCGCTGTGCGATGCCCTGCTCGGTGCCGCCGCTCTGGGCGATATCGGGCTCCATTTTCCGGATACGGCGGCGGAGTATGCCGGGATAGACAGCATGGTGCTGCTGGAACGGTGTATGGAACTGCTGGCCGGTGAAGGATTCGGTGTGGTGAATGCCGATGTGACCATCGCCATGCAGCGTCCCCGGCTGCGCCCTCATATCGACGCCATGCGCCGGAGGCTGGCCGCGGCACTGCAGGTGGACCTGTCCCGCGTGTCGGTCAAGGCGACCACGACCGAACGGCTCGGCTTCGTCGGCCGCGAGGAGGGGGTGGAGGCCAATGCCGTGGTGCTGATAGCCCGGCAGAAATGACGGCTGCATAGCCGGAAAGCTCCGGCCGCAGGGCTGTATCTTCCGTGTGTTTGCCCTCTTTTCGTATTGCGGCATATCTCTTTTGGTTGCCTGTCGTGGGCGGTTGTCTGTGGGCCGGGCGGAATGCGGGCGTGTGTTGTCTCCGGAAAGCCCGTTTGCGTCGGGCCTGTTCGTTGCCGTCGTGTACGTCGGCTGTTATTTTATCCGTCGTCCTTCCCGGTCGATGAAGTATGCGGTATGGCCGGTGCGGACGAGTGCCCGGCCGTCACTGAAGGAGAAAGCCTCCTCGTAACGCAGCTCCGTGACGGGTTGGCCGGTCAGGTCGATGAACCCGAACCGCTCCCTGCGCCGGACAAGGAGCGTCCCCTCCGCCGGCGGAGCCATCCAGTCGTATCCGGAGGCCGTCAGCCGCTTTCCGCACCGGTCGTAGAGATTCCATTCGCCGTCAAGGCAGGCCGCCGCTACGTTCCATTCGCCGTACCATTCGAGCGCTTCGAAGCGCGGTTCCATGACAAATCCGCCGCTGCGGTCTATCAGACCGACCCCGCCGGTATTTCCCGCGGCGGCCCGGCCTTCGTAAAATTCGTCCGCCCGGGTGAACACCGGAGCTGTCAGTGGCCGCAGTTCCGCGTCGGCGTATCCCCACAGGCCGTTTTTACAGTAGCGCACGACCGTGTCGGCCGGACGTCCGATGTGCTCGCATGTCTCGGTATCGAAGAGTATCGTCTGCGGGCCGGCTGTTTCCGTTGCCGTGTAGGGTACGGTGATATCGTGTGCCGTGGCATGAGCGGAGGTATTCGCTGCCGTTTCCAGCAGCGCTTCCAACAACGGCATGGGGGCGAAGGGCAGTGCGGCCAGCATATCGAGCAGTGCGGCGGTCTCTTCGGGGCCGGGTGACCGGAGCAGTTCCGGCGGAAGCGCGTGTAGGGGAGGGGTACTGTCTGCTGCGGCGGCTGCCGCGATGCGTATCAGGGGCGTATTCCGGTCGAATTCGGCCTGTGTAAAGAGTGCCGGCAGCCACGCCTCTGCTGTCGGGGAGGTCCACAGCATATGGAAGAGAGGCGGCATACAGGCCGAAACATAGACGGCGAGGGAGAGCCGCAGCAATGCCGAACGGTCGTTTCGGGCGTCGCGGCTGTGGCTGTGGAGACAGCGGATGGCCGTGGGTCGGCCGAGGGCGGTGACGAGGATGTTGGCCGCTTTGAGGTGTCCGTGTACGATCCCTTCGGCATCGAACGTCTGGTACATTTCGGCCACGCTCTCCAGCAGACGGCGGAGGATGGAGGCTCCGTTACGGTCGAGGTGGGTGCGGACGAAATCGGGGAGCCGGAGGGCGCCGGACGGGAGCTGTTCGAGCAGAAGGTCGGTACGTTGCGGGGCTCCCGTACCGTCGAAGAAGAGCATCTCTTCGTACAGGTATTCGTAGGGGGCGATGAAGAACCTTTCACCGCCTTTGGGAAAGGGATGTTCCTGTGCGTTACGGCGCAGGCGCGTATTCTCGCCGAGGGAGAACCTGAGCAGACAGGGCGTACCGTCGGCTTCCGCCTCGAAATCCGCCGTTTCCGCCGTGACGGTGAAGCGGGGTATGCCGTTTGTGTCCGTGACGGGGGTTGCCCCGGAGAGCCTGCGGAACCTTCCCTGCGGATGGAGCAGGCTTTCGGCGATGGCGGCTATGGTCGGACCCGGTCGCGTCATATCACGAAGGAGGAGCTGGCCGTACCGATGGCCAGCATGGCGAAGAGCTCTTCCACGGGACAGTTGTAGCCGACCGCCCGGAACGGCGGGCAGGCTCCGGGGCGCGAGGCGAGTATCAGGTCGTCGTAACAGGCGGGTAGCTCGCTCGACATGTCGTAGAGCAGGTCGGCATACCGGATGCAGGGGAGTTCCTCCCTGTTCGAGGGGAAGCACTGTGCGGAGGTCTGCGTGCCGCTTCCGGCCAGGTGGATGTTGAAAAGAAGGACATTCCCGTCGCGTGTGGCGACGGATTTGATGCTGCCGGCTTCGGCGAGCAGGGTTTGCGGCGTGGCATCGGAGGCTTCGCCGTCGGTGATGTTGAGGACGATGGGCGGAAAGCTGTCGCGGTTGCGGGGGAGGGCACACCACGCTCCTGCCAGCACGGCGGCTGCCGACAGTGCTCTGCACATGGGGGTGTCGCCGTTCGCTTCGGGGGTTATCCACTGCCGCTGTCCGATTTCCACCGCCGTCTGTCTTCCGCCGGGCAGCGTGCGCAGCATACGGCGCTGCTGCACCGGCGCAGGCAGACGGACGAGGTCGCCGATGCCGATGAACCGTTCCCGGTCGCCGGCGGGGAGCAAGGGCTGCACTCCGCTGCCGGAGTATCCGAGAACGGCGATGTCGAAGTAATCCCTTATTCCGTCGTCGCGCCGGGAGCGGTGGATGAGTTCGCCGAGCAGCATGTCGATGATGTGATGAGGCTTCCCGAACGGCTTACCGGCACCGGCAATCTGTTCATGCTTGAAGTGCACGGTGATTCCATGATCGACGCCGCCATTTGCGATGGTGATTTCGTGGTGGTCCGCGAGCAGAACAGCGCGGAGAATGGCGATATCGTCGCCGCATTGCTGGATGACGAGGCCACGGTCAAGACGTTCCGCAAGGATCACGGCCATGTCTGGCTGATTCCGCACAATCCGGCCTACTCCCCCATCGACGGCACGCATGCCGAGATCATGGGCAAGGTCGTCACCGTGCTGCGCAAGATCTGATTGCTTTCACACGTTAAACGGCAAAGGGCGTCGAACATACCATTTTGAGGCATGTCCGACGCCCTTTGCCATACCCTTTGCCATACCGCGCGGTTGTGCATTCACCTTGCGAATCCATCAAGAATGAACGCGAAGGCATTTCAAAATGTCGTCGCATTCTTGAAGTTCGGGAGCACGGTTCAGGAATGCAGTTCCTTGCGGCTGTCCGAATCGTATCCTTCAGGTTCAAGCTGGAAGGTGGTGTGCGGCACGGATACGGGGAAGTGCTCACGCAGGCAGTTCTGCAATTGGGAGAGGATGTCGGCGGCATCATCCATGGTCAGCCCGCGCTCCACTACCACATGGGCCATGACGACGGGCATGCCGGTAGAGACGGTGCTGGCGTGCAGGTCGTGCACGGCCACCACGTGCGGCACCTGCTCAAGATGTTCGCGCACCTCGTCCAGATCGAGTTCCTGTGGGGTTTCCTCCAGCAGCACGCGCACGGCGTTGCGCAGCAGCACGAACGCCCGGGGGATCATCATCAATGCGATGATGCCGCCCGCGACGGCATCGAAGCCGGCCCAGCCCGTTGAGATCAGCACGATGGCTGAAACGATCACGGCCACGGACCCCAATGCGTCGTTCATGACTTCGAGGAACGCGGCTTTCATGTTCATGTTGTCCTCGCTTTGCCCCGCGAGGATGAAGATCGAACCGACGTTGGCGGCAAGGCCGAGTATGCCCATGAACAGCAGCAACCGCACGTCGTGCACTTCGTCGGCGGCTCCGCCGAACAGCCTCATGCCGGCTTCGACGAGCGCGTAGATGCCGACGATCAGGAGCACGAGCGCGCCGACCGCGGCGGTGAGCACTTCGAGTCGCGCCCATCCCCAGGTGCGTTTGTTGCTGGGTTTGCGTTGCATGAGCACCGCGGTGACGGTGGAGGCGATCAGCACCGACATGTCGGTGAGCATGTGGCCGGCGTCGACCAGCAGCGCCAGCGATCCGGTGACGATGGCGCTGACCACTTCGGCGATGAACACCGTGGAAGTCAGCCCCAATGACATCATGAGTCTTTTCTGGTGTTCGGCCCCGCTTGCGGCGGTCGTGGCGTCCACACCCGCATGGTTGTGTGCCATGATGGGTTTCCTTTCGTCGTCTTTGGTTCGTAAGTCGATATATATAGCACGGTCAGCGCCGTACTCGCCCATAGGATACACGATTTGAAATACTCGTAAAGTTCGACACGTGGGGCATACTTAAAAGAAGTAATGTCTTTGCGACGGAAAGTGGTGCGAATATGCCAGATGATCGGCTTGAAAAAGCCCGTTTCGTGCGCGTGAGCAAGACGGGGGACCTCGTATTCTCCCTTGGCGGCAGGGAAATGGCTGTGAGCGTGGACGACACGCTCGAACGGGCGATTCTTGAGGCCAAGCAGGTCAGAAGCGAGATGCGACAGGCTCCCCAGCCGCATCAGCAGTCCACTTTGCCGATTTCCCAGATACAGTCGCTGATTCGCGCCGGTGCCGATCCGGCCCGTGTCGCGGAGAAATATCATCTGAGCGAAATGCTGGTACGTCGTTTCTCCATGGCTGTGGAGACCGAGAAACAGTATGCCATCGAACAGTTCCTTGCCGTGGCGGCACCCAAAGACAGCAGGGTGCGCACCATCAGCGAACTGGTGGAACGCACGCTGGCCTCTGCGGGAATCGGCATGGAATCAGTGACCTGGAAATCCACCCGACGTGGACTTGAGCCTTGGCGCATCGTGGCGATATTCACTTCCGCGGGCCGTGAG
>ERZ827440.4019-NODE-4019-length-10398-cov-5.783815_pt1 | contig 10398 bp, 10 predicted proteins | sample MGYA00519774_ERZ827440 | MGnify/ENA primary metagenome ERZ827440 (study PRJEB31778, sample SAMEA3449302) | human gut metagenome | biome: human gut; feature: human-associated habitat; material: faeces | place: United Kingdom | collected 2010/2012 ... | reverse complement strand
CGGAGAATTTCCTCAATGCCGCCGATGTAGTTCAGCTTCTGAGGAGATTTGAAGGGTTCGGAGAAGAGGTTAGGGTTCCGGCTGGCCCGGGTGACGGTGCCGCCCTCCTCGTCGCTTCCAATAAACAAGGGGATAGCGGCCGCATTCTGGTAGCTCTCGATTTTCTGGATGAACTGCTCCCATGTCAGCCAGCTGTCGCCGTCCTTGTAGTCCCGGCCAAACAGCAGATAGCCTCCTAAATGGTAGGTGGAAATATCCTCCACGGCGTTGGTCTCCGGGCACCGGACGAAGAAAAGCTGTCCCACCTTTTCCTCTAAGGTCATGGAGTTCAGCAGTCCCTGCAGCCGTTCATCACGGGCCTTTTCTGCCGCCAGACGCTCCTGTTCCGCGATTTCCTCCGGTGTCGGTTCCGGTTCCGTGGGCGCGGCGGGTTCCTCTGCCTGTCCCGGCGTCACCGGTTCAGCGGGATTCTCTGTTTTTCCGCAGCCTGTAAGGGTAAATAAAGTCAATGCCGCCAAAAGCGCGGCCAAAAAGCGTTTCATAGGCGCCTCCCCTCAAAGTAGCTTCAGTCTAACATAAACCGGGAAAAAAAGAAAGAAAAAAGGAGGGCCTCGCCCTCCTTACTATTTATTGATCTGGTCCCTTATATTGAAGCAGATCTTCAACCTTGCAATCCAATACATAGCAGACCTTCGCCAAGAAATCCAGATCCACCAAAGCGATGTCCTGTCCTTTATAATAACGGTCGATCACATCATATTTTACACCCGTCAGGGTTCTCAGACGGTTACGGGTGATTCCCCGTGCGTCCATCACGTTCGCAAGGGTGACTTTCACATGACCGTATTCCGTTGTCTGATAGCTGACAATGCTTTTTGGCTCACGCATATGACCCCTCCTTGCTCTATCTATTTTAGCAAGGATAACCCTGATTGACATTTACCTGATTTAAGTATATCCTTATATCAGGTAAATAAAGGGGGGAGTTTTATGCAGAATGAGCAGGAGTTTTATCGCTGTCTGATGTCTGACGCCGCAGGACGCACATTGAAAAAGATATTGGAGATCATCCGGGACGATACGCTAAGTGATGAAATCTGCTTTCATAAGATCGAAGCGATCATTTCCCTTTACGAAGAGCTTGGAATTTCGACGGGCAGCCGTCATGATTTCGGATAACAAGGAAGCGCGCGGCGATGCCGCGCGCTTTCGCATAGTTTCCTGCTCCCGCAAGGGACAGTTCCCACCGCAGGGACGTGGGGAGCATTCTTTTCTGGAAAAGAACCCGCCCCACACCCCGGAAGAAAAGCATCAGGGCGTTTCGACTTTGCTCTGGACCCCCAACGACACAAAGGCCGGGGGCCTCGGCCCCCGCCTTTGGAAACCAACCCCCAGAGGCCGGGGCAGCAGCCCGAAAGCACCGTTACGGCAACACGATTCCCAACCCTGATGGGCCGCCAATCGTGCCATTTCCTCGGAAGCGGGCCGCTTTATCCGCCCCCGGCGGCGCTTTGGTGCTTTCACCTTTGGAACCCCCTCCCGGAGACGAGGGACGGGGCAGGAAAAACCAACCCCCAAGGGGACGAAGGGCGAGAGACGAGGATAAAACCGGAAACGGACCGGGTAGTGCGTAGCGAAGCGGAACGCACGGGAGTAGAAATACGCCGATTCGGTTTTCCGCCCCGTTGTGCTCCGCACTCTCAAATGCGGGGATATGCCGATTTGATATTCGGGTATAGCGCAGCCGGCAGGCAACTTCCGGATTTTGTCGGCAGTGCGTGACGGCCAGCCCCCGCTTTGGGTGAGTTAACCGCTTTGCCGGTCAACTCATCCCTCAGCGTCTTTTCTTTTGACCATGAATGGCCGTTTTCTTTTCCACAAGAGGAAAAGAAAATGGGGATTCCATCCCGCATGGTATCACCATGCTTTCCCGTGCCGCATAACGGCAGATATGCTTAGTTCTCCAGTTTGGTGATCTGGATATGCAGCTCATCCAGCTGCTTCTGGGTGACCTCAGAAGGTGCGCTCATCATCACGTCCTGGGCGTTCTTGTTCATGGGGAAGGGGATGATCTCCCGGATGGAGTCCTCGCCGGCCAGCAGCATGACCATGCGGTCCACGCCGGGGGCGATGCCCGCGTGGGGGGGCGCGCCGTAGGTGAAGGCGTTGTACATGGCGGGGAACTTGGCCTTCACGTCGTCCTCGCCCAGGCGGACGAGCTGGAAGGCCTCGATCATGATCTCCGGATCGTGGTTCCGCACGGCGCCGGAGGAGAGCTCCACGCCGTTGCACACCAGATCGTACTGGAAGGCGGTGATGGACAGGGGGTCCACCTCGCCGGCGGCGGCCTTTTTCAGGATCTCCAGTCCGCCGTTGGGCATGGAGAAGGGGTTGTGGCAGAACTCCAAAAGCCCGGACTCCTCGCCGATCTCGTACATGGGGAAGTCCACGATCCAGCAGAACTCATAGCACTCCTTGTCCATGTGGTTGGGGCAGAAGGCGCCCAGCTTGGAGCGGAGCACGCCGGCGGCCTTCTGGGCGGCCAGGAGCTTGCCGGCTGTGAGGCCCACGAAGCAGCCCTTTTCCAGCCCCAGAGCGGCCACCACCGCGTCCTTCATGGGCTGGACAAACTTGGCGATGCCGCCAACAATCTCGCCGTTCTCGTCGTAGCGGAACCAGTAGGCCTTTTCGCCGGACTGGACCTCCACGTCGGCGCACAGCTTGTCGATCTGCTTGCGGGTGCCCTCGAAGCCGGTGACCACCACCGCCTTGACGGTGTTCCCCTCAAAGGGGCCGAAGCCGCAGGCGCCCAGGGCCTCAGTGGCGTCGGTGACGGTCAGATCAATGCGCAGATCCGGCTTGTCGGAGCCGTACTTGTCCATCGCATCCCGGTAGGAGATGCGGCGGAAGGGGGCGGTGGAGGCCACGTTGTAGGTGCCGTACTGGGCAAAAATGGGGGGCAGCACGTCCTCCAACACGGCGAACACGTCCTCCTGATCGGCAAAGGCCATCTCCATGTCCAGCTGGTAGAACTCGCCGGGGGAGCGGTCGCCCCGGGCGTCCTCGTCCCGGAAGCAGGGGGCGATCTGGAAGTACTTGTCGAAGCCGGAGGCCATCAGCAGCTGCTTGAACTGCTGGGGGGCCTGGGGCAGGGCGTAGAACTTGCCGGGGTGCTTGCGGCTGGGCACCAGATAGTCCCGGGCGCCCTCCGGGGAGGAGGCGGTGAGGATGGGGGTGGTGATCTCCAGGAAGCCGTGGTCAAGCATGGCCTTCCGCAGGGCGGCCACCACCTGGCAGCGGAGGATGATGTTGTTCTTCACCTCCGGGTTGCGGAGATCCAGATAGCGGTACTTCAGGCGGGCGGACTCGTCGGCCTCCCGGCTGCGGTTGATCTGGAAGGGCAGCTCGTTGTGGCGGCAGCGGCCCAGCACCTCCACCGCCTCCGGCACCACCTCGATGTCGCCGGTGGGCAGCTTGGGGTTCTTGGAGTCCCGCTCCCGCACCACACCGGTGATCTGGACGGTGGACTCCTTGTTCAGCCCCTTGAAGGCCTTCCACATGGCCTCGTTCTCCACGACCACCTGGGTCACCCCGTAGAAGTCCCGCAGGACGGCGAAGGCAAAGTTCTGGCCCACCTCGCGGACGTTCTCCAGGAAGCCCGCCAGGGTGACGGTCTGGCCCACGTGCTCCATGCGGAGCTCCCCGCAGGTGTGGGTGCGGTAATGGGTATGGGTTGTCTGCATCAAAAATCAACTCCAAATCGTAATATAAGAAAAATAAAATACAATCAGGATAGGAAAGAGAGCCATATAGGCAGCTTGGAACGCCAAAAGGGACGCGGGGGCGGGCCAATGTGGGCATCGGCCCCTACGTGGGACACGGGCGGCCACAAGGGCCGCCCCTACGGGAAAGGGGGTGTATAGAGGGGGTAGGGGCGGGTGCCCACACCCGCCTGGAGCTTATCCCTTCTGATCCAGATAGCGGCTGTAATACACCTGCATGTCGAAGTCCTTGTAGAGCTGGGTGCCGTCCTTGGCGGTGACGCCGAAGTGGGCCAGGGCGGTGTCCTCCACATAGTCCAGGAAGATCACGCCGTCCACGGTGTTGAACCAGTTGAACTCCATGCCCTGGGCGGCGCAGTCGGCCTCCAGGCCGTCGATGAGGGTCTGGACATAGGGCAGATACTGCCCGGCGGTGACGCCGTTGGTGAAGAGCACGTCGGCGGGCTTGAGGTAGGCGGCGGTGAACATGGCGTAGTCGGCGGGGGAGAAGTTCTCCCGCAGCTCCGGCCGGGCGACCCGGGCCACCATGGCGGCGGTCTCCGCCCGGGTGAGGGTCTTGTCGGGGGCAAAGGTGCCCCAGTCGTCCACGCCGGTGAGGATGCCGGCGTTGTAGAAGGACAGCACGGCGGCGTCGGCGGTGTCGGGCAGGGCGGTGATCTGGTTGATGGGGGTCAGCATATCCTCGGGCACCACGGCGGCAAGCATGGCGATGAACTCCTGGCGGGTGGCCTGCTTGACGGGATCGGGCACCTCCACCCCCAGTTTTTCCAGATAGTCCACATAGGAGGCGTACCAGGGCAGGGTGGAATCCACCAGGTAAATGGAGTCGCCGGTGATGGCCTCGTTCATGCGGGCGGCGATGGCGGCCACCTCGCCCACGGTGAGCACCTGGTCGGGGGCAAAGCCGGTGCCGGTGCCGGTCATGAGGCCCACCTCATAGCAGGTCTGTACGGTGGCGGCGTACCAGGCCGAACCGGCCACATCGGCAAAGCCGGGATAGGTGTTGACAGCGGGGAAGGCCTCCTCCGGCGCAATGGCGGCGGCGGAGCCTGCCAGCAGGGCGGTGGAGAGGGCCAGGGCGATGAGCTGCTGTTTCATGGAACATTTCCTCCTGTATGTCGGGTTTTCCCCATTTAGACGGGGACATGGGGAGAAAGTTCCATCAGGCCTCCGGCTCCTGGATGGGAGTGCCGCCCGCCCGGGCCGCCAGCCCGGCCTGCACCAGGGCCACGGCCTCCCCGGCCGTCACGGTCTGCTGCTGCCCGGTGGTCAGATCCTTTACCGTCACCTTGTTCTGCTGGATCTCGTCCTCCCCCAGGAAGGCGGCGTAGGGGATGGACAGCTTGTCCGCATAGGACAGCTTCTGCTTGAACTTCTTCTTCTCGCAGTGGAGCTGGGCGCGCACCCCCGCGTCCCGCAGGGCGGTGGCGAAGGAGATGGCGGGGGAGAGCTCCTCGGTCATGGGGAGGATCAGCACGTCCGCCGGGGCGGTGACCAGGGCGTCGTTCAGGTAGCCCTGGGCCTCCAGTACGGAGAACAGGCGGGTCAGGCCGATGGAAATACCGACTCCGGGGAGTTGTTTATCGGTATAATATTCCGCTAAGTTATCATAACGGCCCCCGGAGCAGATGGAACCCACCTCCGGGTGGTCCAGCATGACGGTCTCGTACACGGTGCCGGTATAGTAGTCCAGGCCGCGGGCGATGGTGAGATCCACCATGAAGTGATCCTCCGGCACGCCGAAGGCGGACATATACCTGACCACGGTCTCCAGCTCGGCCACGCCCAGATCGAAGAGCTCGTTCTTCCCCTTGAAGGGCTCCAGCGCGGCCATGGGATCGGGGCTGGACAGGAGGGAGAGCAGGGCGTCGGCCGCCTCACCGGGTACGGCGAAGTCGTCCGTCAGGATGGCGCGCACCTTCTCCGGGCCGATCTTCTCCAGCTTGTCGATGGTGCGCATCACGTCCCCGGCCTGCTTCTCCAGGCCCAGGATGGCGAACAGGCCGTTGAGTACCTTCCGGTTGTTGACCCGGATCTTGAAGCGGCGCAGACCCAGGGCGGTGAAGGTTTTGTAGATGATGGAGGGGATCTCCGCCTCGTTGGTGATGTCCAGGCTGCCGTCGCCGATGACGTCGATGTCCGCCTGGTAGAACTCCCGGTAGCGGCCCTTCTGGGCCCGCTCCCCCCGGTAGACCTTGGAGATCTGGAACCGGCGGAAGGGGAAGGCCAGCTCGTTCTGGTGCAGGGCCACATACTTGGCCAGAGGCACGGTGAGATCAAAGCGGAGGGCCAGGTCGGTGTCGCCCTTGGTGAAGCGGTAGATCTGCTTCTCCGTCTCGCCGCCGCCCTTGGCCAGCAGCACCTCGGCCGCCTCGATGGCCGGGGTATCCAGGGGGGTGAAGCCGTACAGGGAATAGGACTTGCGCAGAATCTCCACCATCCGGTCGAACTGTACCTGCCGCGCGGGCAGCAGTTCCATGAAGCCGGACAGGGTGCGGGGTTTGATCTGGGCCATAGTGATGCTCCTTTTTAACAGTAATTGAGGCTGCTGCCCGCCTCGCCGCGGAAGCGGCGTCAAGCGTTTTGCGCAGTAAAACCTTGGAACAGGCCAAATTCACTTGGGCCTGTTTGGATGAAAAAGAGGGGCCCCCGGCGGGTCAGCAGTTCCATGAAGCCGGACAGGGTGCGTCCCGTCTCCACAATGGCCGGGCCGATGTGGGCAGAAGGTGAATTGCCCCAGAGGGGCAAGAGAGGCCGCCCTGGGGCGTCGGCCCCTACCGGGCGGCGGGGGATTCAGAGGCCGCAGGTTGGGCCGTAAAAAGGCGCTCTCGTCCCCTTCCACGGGACGAAAGCGCCTGCTTTCGTGGTGCCACCCATGTTCAGAGCGGAATTCCGCTCCCTCTGTCCTTCTGTTGCGGGAAGGGGACCACACCCGTCTCCGGGCCCGCTGGTAAGGCCGTCTCCCGGCCTCCTGCCGCGGACGCTTTCAGCCGGAGGCGTCCTTCTCTGCTGCGGCGGTGTGGGCGGTACTTGCCCCGTCAGGGCGGTTTTTGCTCCACAATACTACCCCAAAGCGGGGAAAAAGTCAACCGGGAACCGCCCAGTTACGCGGTAAAGGGCTTGGTTTTTGGGTTAATGATGTCGCGCCAGTCCAGATCCCCCCGCGCCCCACCCGGTGCCTTGCACCGTGCGGGAACCCTGATGATTTTATTCACGGCCGCCGGAACTAAATCTCGTCGGCCTTCGGCGATATATGCCGCCGCGCCGCCCGTAGGCGGCGTCCTGGAGCGGGGGACGGAACGAGCTACGGCTCAGGCGGTAAAGGGCTTGGTTTTGGGGTTGATGATATCGCGCCAGTCCAGGTCCCCCCGCTCCAGGCCGTGGATGAGGATCTCCGCCGTGGCCACATTGGTGGCGAAAGGGATGTTGTACTGGTCGCAGAGGGTGGTGATATACTTCAGATCCGCGTCCAGATCATTGGACTGGGGGTCGGAGAAGAAAAGCACCATGTCGATCTCGTTGTAGGCGATGCGGGCGCCGATCTGCTGGCTGCCGCCGTGCTCGTGGGAGAGGAAGAGCTGGACAGGCAGGCCGGTAGCCTCGGCCACCAGGCGGCCGGTGGTGTTGGTGGCGCAGATGGTATGCTTGGAGAGAATGCCGCAGTAGGCAATGCAGAACTGCACCATCAGCTCTTTTTTCCGGTCATGGCTCATCAGGGCAATATTCATCGTACTAACCTCTCTTCCACAGCGTGTTGCGCTTATCGTATTTTCATAAGGGGGGCCTTCTGGCCAAGCAGGCGCTTGGCAATGTTGAGATAGGCGACGGCGGCGCCCCGGCTGGCCCGGAGAATGAGGGGCTGGCCCTGGTTGGCGCACAGCATCACCTGAGGATCCTCCGGCACAATGCCCAGCAGGGGCAGGCCGGCGGCGTCCATGGCGTCATCAATGGTGGTGTGAAGGCGGCGGAGCAGCCGGGGCTGTACCCGGTTGACCACCAGATGGATGCGGGGGATGCGGTTCCGGAGCACCGAAACCGTGCGCTGGGCGTCCCGCAGGGCGGAGGCGTCGGTCGTGGAAACCACCATGGCCCGGTCCGCCGCACAGCAGGCCAGACGGAACCCCTCGCCCAGCCCTGCTGGCGAATCCATCAGGATGTAGTCGTACCCCTCCCTGGCCCGGTGAATCAGCTCCTTCATGGCCGCCTCGCTGAGCGGCGCTTCGGGCAGGGTGACGGGGGCGGTGAGGAGGAACAGGCCCTGGATGACGGGGTGGGGGACGGCGGCCCGCTCCAGTGTGCAGCGGCCGCAGAGCACGTCAGTGAAGTCCATCAGCGCCCGGTCGCTCAGACCCAAGGTCAGGTCCAGGTTGCGCAGGCCGATATCCATGTCGATGCAGAGCACCCGGTGGCCCAGCGCGGCCAGACAGGAGGCTACACCGCCGGTAATGGAGGTCTTTCCCGTGCCGCCCTTTCCCGACGTGATCACAATTGCAGTGGACATAGGTTCACTCCCGTTGTTTGACGTAAATACCATATCATACTTCCACAGTGGAATCAATGGGTTTTTGTGCAGAATAGTGAGAAAATTCCTGCTACAGCGGGGCTTTCTGTATCTTTGCCCACCGGCGGGGGTAGCCATTGGGGGTGGGGGTGCACTTCTCCACCAGCACCACCCGGTGGCGCACATTGGCGCCGGGAATGACATAGTCCACACTGGGCAGCAGCCGCCCGCCGAGGATGGAGATGCACCGGGCGGCGCGGTTGATCTCCTCGCCGCTGTCCACGCCCTTCATGGCCAGAAATCTGCCGCCCACCTTCAGATAGGGCAGACACAGCTCGCACAGGAGCTCCAGGGAGGCCACGGCCCGGGACACGGCGTAGTCGAAGCCGTCCCGGTAGCCGTCCACCAGGGCCTGCTCCTCCGCCCGGGCGTGGAGGCACTCCACCCCCTCCAGGCCCAGGGTATTGCACACCGAGGCAAGCCAATTCACCCGCTTGCCCAGGCTGTCCAGCAGGGTGAGCTGAAGGCTGGGCTCCAGGATGCGCAGGGGCAGGCCGGGGAAGCCCGCGCCGGTGCCCACGTCGATGAGCCGCTTGCCCCGGAGGTCCTCCCCCAGGGTGAGCAGGGCGGCGGAGTCCAGAAAGTGCAGGTCGGCCACCTGGTCGGGCTCGGTGATGGCGGTGAGGTTCATGACCTGGTTCTGCTCCAGCAGCAGACGGCCGTACTCAGCCAGCCGGGCCGCTGCGCCGTCGGGAGGCGTGAGGCCCAGGGCGGTCAGGCCGGAGGCAATACGCGCTTGCATGCTCACACCCCCAGTCCGGCCAGCAGGGCGGGCACGCCCTGCACCAGGCCGATTACAAGGATCACTCCGCAGGCCGCCGCCAGCAGGGCCATGCAGGCCTTTTTGGAGTAGGTGCACTCCGGCCGGCGGAACTGCCAGACGGTAATCACCGCCAGACCGGCGGCACCGGGGCAGACCAGCAGGGGGGCCAGCCCCCGGAGATAGGTTCCGCCGTGGAAAAACGGGTAGAGGTTGAGGGCGACGAAGATCAGCATGTAGGCCACCCCCACCCAGGCAATGATCCGCTTGACAGGGGAGGCAGGCGTATAGGAGGACGGCTCCTTCTGGTTTTTATTATCTGGTAGTTCAGCCATTTTTTTGCTCCTTCAAAAGATCCCGAATCTCCGTGAGGAGCGCCTCCTCCGCCGATGGCTTGGGGGGCGGGGGAGGGGCGGCCTCCTCCTTTTTGTGGAGACGGTTCAGCAGCTTGACGATGCAGAACACCACAAACGCCATAATCAGGAAGCTGAGCACGGCGTTGAGAAAGCTGCCCAGCATGAGGTCGCCGCCGCCGGGCAGGGGGATAGACAGGCCAGCCAGGGCCTCATTGTCCCCGGCGAAGATGCCGAGCACCGGGTTGAGGATGTCGTTTACCAGGGAGTCGGTGATTCCCTTGAACGCGCCGCCGATGATGACGCCGACGGCCAGATCCATCACATTGCCCCGGGCAATGAATTTGCGGAATTCGGCCAAAAAGCCGGTGGTTTTCTCTTTAGCAGACATAAAAACTCCTTATTTAAACGATAAGCGACAAAAGAACGGGGAGAATAGCCCCAGTTAGGGATTCTTGACACTCCAGCCCCAGTCCATATCCATGGGGGGCGTGTGCGGGGTGGGGGATTCCAGGCCGTACTTTTCTGAGATAGCGTCAATCTGCTCCTGGGTAAGCGTCTCCTCCGGCTGGGCGGATTCCGCAGGCTGGGGCCCGGCGGTACAGCCGCCCAGCAGCAGGGCGGCGGCGAGCAGGAGAGCGGCGGCCGGTAAGCGGTGCTTCATGACAAAGGCGCTCCTTTCAATACGTGGGAGAGCGGCTTACTGCTTGGGCGTCAGCACTTCCTTGCCGCCCATATAGGGCCGCAGGGCGGCGGGGATCTTCACGCTGCCGTCGGCCTGGAGGTTGTTCTCCAGGAAGGCGATGAGCATGCGGGGAGGGGCCACCACGGTGTTGTTGAGGGTGTGGGGCAGGTAGGTGCCGTTCTCCCCCTTGACCCGCATCTTGAGGCGGCGGGCCTGGGCGTCGCCCAGGTTGGAGCAGGAGCACACCTCGAAGTACT
>ERZ827440.4018-NODE-4018-length-10400-cov-5.275592_pt1 | contig 10400 bp, 11 predicted proteins | sample MGYA00519774_ERZ827440 | MGnify/ENA primary metagenome ERZ827440 (study PRJEB31778, sample SAMEA3449302) | human gut metagenome | biome: human gut; feature: human-associated habitat; material: faeces | place: United Kingdom | collected 2010/2012 ... | reverse complement strand
TTATTATGCTAATGCACCTCCATGTAAGCAGGGTTTTTCATTAACTACTGATTTTACATGGAGGATTTTATTATGTACGAAGAAATTTTTAATCAGATTCGATCTGCTGCGAATAAACGGAATCTCAAGGATTCCACGATTCATGCATACTGTACCAGTGTTGCTCATTTTTTGAACCACACAGCCAAGGATATAGATGCATTAACAACTGACGATGTTGATATATTCCTAACTGAAAAGAAACTTTCCGGGATTTCACCAGAAACATACAATCACTACCATTCAGGAATCCGCTTCTTTTACAAAAAAATATTGAAGAAGAATTGGGATGATGATGACATACCTCGTATGAAAAGGGACAGAAAGTTACCAACGGTGCTTACAAAAACAGAAATATCAGCTATTCTTGATGCTACGCCAAATCTGAAGCACAAAGCTATGATTGCTACTATGTATTCAGGCGGACTTCGTGTTTCAGAAGTCACACATCTTCATTATGATGATATTTCACGCACGAAAAAAACCATACACATCCGTGATGGGAAAAGTCGCTCTGATCGTTATACTTTGCTTGCAGACCGGACGCTCGAGATACTGACAGAATACTGGTTTCAATGTGGCAGACCAAGAGGGATTTTGTTCCCAAGTTCATGGACAGGGGATTATCTTACAAAAGATAGTGTCATTCAGTTTTTTCGTGAAAGTGCCAAAAGAGCAGGCATTCAGAAACACGTCTCCACGCATTGTTTACGTCACAGCTTTGCAAGTCATCTGTTTGAATCCGGCTGTGATGTAAAATATATTCAAGCGCTTCTGGGACATCGTGATCCAAAATCAACAGAGGTTTATCTGCATGTAAGCAATAAAACTCTGCTTGGAATTAGGAGTCCATTTGATGAGATGGGCGGTGAATGATTATGGAGAAATCATGTACGATACAAGATGTATTTGAACGGTTTTATCCTTCTTATGAAAAGAGGAATAGCCCTCCTGCTCATCATAGAAAAACAGCTTATCATATCATGAACTGTAAAACAGGCGCTTTTGGTGTAAACATCAGTGTTTGTGAGGACTGCGGATGTATCAGCATTCATAATAACTCCTGCAGAAGCAGATGCTGTCCCATGTGCCAGGAGTTTCCGAAAGAGAAATGGATTGATGCACAAAAAGAGAACGTACTTGATGCACCCTATTATCATGTAGTATTCACAGTTCCTGAGGAATTGAATTCCATCATTTACAGCAACCAGAAGCTGTTGTATGATGTACTGTATCATGCTGCCTCAGCAACCTTGAATGAATTGGCAAAAGACGCAAAGTACCTGGGAGCTAATATAGGGTATATCTGCATTCTTCATACCTGGGGTTCTGCAATGAATTATCATCCTCATATTCATACCATTGTTCTTGGAGGTGGGCTTGATGATGAAAATAAATGGAAAGACACAGGTGGAAATTTTTTTCTCCCATATGGTGTCATCTCAAAAGTGTTCCGTGGAAAATATCTGGATGAGTTAAAAAGCCTGTGGAATGATTCTAAGCTTAAATTTCATGGTACAGCAGAGAAATATCAGAACAGCTATCGTTTTAAAGAACTTCTTGATAAGTGTTATGAAAAGAACTGGGTCACTTACTGTAAAGAAACTTTCAATGGTGCACAGTCGGTTATCAATTATCTTGGAAAATATACCCACAGGATAGCAATCAGTAATCATCGAATCAAATCCATGACAGATACGACAGTTACATATGTAGTAAAAGACTATAAAAACGAAGGCTGCTGGAAAGAGAAAACAATTTCAGGAGAAGAATTCATCCGTCGATTCATGATGCATGTTCCTCCCAAACGATTTGTCAGAATCCGGCACTATGGTCTGCTATCATGTAGAAACAAGAGAAAAAAGATAACTCACTGCAGAAACCTGCTTGGATGTAAGAAATACATTTCTACATTAAAAAATCTAAATGCAGTAGAAATGATAAAGGTTTTGTATCACATTGATGTATGCAAATGTTCTTCTTGCGGAGGGAATATGGTATCACCCCGCAAAGATAAATACAGTTCTTCTTTTCGTGCACATATGAGATGTTAAAATCTACAATTGCATAGAATAAATGACTTCCTCATAGGAGGTTTGTTTGTCATGCCTGAAATTGATTTCTTGAATAAAAAAACTTTTACCAAAACATCCGGTATGATAAACTTAAGGAAAAGAGCAACGATTGAATCCCCATAGCTATCGGCTAAAGGGACGCGACTTTGTTCACCAAGGTAAAATCGAAATTGATGTAAACGAAAGGGCAGTTTTTATCAGAACTCAAGGCTGCTTTTTCGATTACACCAACTCCGATTGTTTCCTTAACAGTTTGTCGAGTAATTAAAGAGAGTGTGAAAGCGAAAGTTAAGGGGGATAACAATTATGAGCAATAACAGAGATTTCAAGAAAGAATATGATATTTTTCAGCAAAAATTCCCATATCAAACAACGGTTGTGGATGCCATATGCTGAAAAACTTAGAAAGAGATACAGATTTCTGATCTATGAACATTTAATTTGTACTTTTTCCTGACATAGGACCAGTATCTGCTAAGTGGAAACTGAATACAAGGGAAAATAAAAAATCTAAACAGCAGACTTGACAAATTCCTGTAATGAGTTAAAATATAACAGTGTTATATAGCACTGTTATATTTTGAAAAGAAGTTTAGAGGATACGAAAAGAATGTCGACGAAAGCAGAAGATACACAGAAAAACATATTAGATACAGCCAGAAAACATTTTCTGAAAGATGGTTTGACAGGAGCATCTTTAAGAAATATTGTAAAAGATGCAGGGCTTACTACTGGCGCATTTTACAAATATTATCCGACGAAAGAGGCACTTTTTGATGCACTGACGGATCCTTATATGGAACATATTTATCAGATTTATGACCAGATCGTTGAGGAGTTTGAAAAGCTTTCTGCCAGTGATCAGACAAGGAATATGTCGGATACATCCAGTGATGGGATGGAGCAGATGGTTGATTATATCTATGATCATTATGATAATTTCAGATTATTGTTGAAATGCGGAGACAGTGGAAAATTTGAACTATTCATACACAATATGGTAGAGCGGGAAATGAAGTCCAGCTTGAATTATATGGAAAAGATGAAAGAGAACGGTGTGAAAATACCGATTGTAGAGGAAAGCCTTATGCATATGATCTATACGGGATTTTTTTCATCAGTATTTCAGATCATTGAGCACGATATAGATAGAGAGACTGCAAAGAAAAATGTACATCAGCTGAAAGAATTCAATACAGGTGGCTGGGAACGATTGTGGAATATTGAATTCCCGGTATAACTAATGTAAATCAGGTGGCTAATGCCAGTAAGCCACCTATTTTATTATATATGAGTTAGAATAAACTAATGAAAGAAACAACAATAAAACCAAAGTAAGGAGTGAACGAATGTGAAAGAAAAAAAGAAGTCGGCAGTCAGCTGGATCCTGACATGGGCCGGACAAAAAAGAATTGCCTATGTGTGGAGTGTGTTACTTGCAATAGGAAATGTGATTTTTAAGATTTTGCCGTATTTTATTATTGCAGATGTAGTAAAGCTGTTTTTAAATGGTGAAAAGGAGTTTGAAATATATCTTGCAAAAGCGGTTCTGATTGCATTATCGTTTATCATTGCAGAACTGCTTCATTCACTTTCGACAGCATTGTCACATAAAGCAACGTTTGCAGTACTTGCAAATATAAGAAAATCCTGCTGTGACAAGCTGGCGCGGGTACCTCTTGGCTATGTGAAAGACACACCTTCCGGTACATTTAAAAATATTATGGTGGAAAGAATCGACAGTATCGAGACAACACTGGCGCATATTGTCCCGGAATTCACGTCCAATCTGCTGGCACCGATTGTGATTTTGATTTATTTCTTCCTGACAGACTGGAGACTGGCACTCTGGTCATTGGTGCCGGTTATAGTGGGATTTCTTTCCTATTTTGGAATGATGCTGGATTATAAACCAAGCTTCGAGAGAACGGTTCAGACAACAAAAGATCTGAATGATGCGGCAGTGGAATATATTGACGGAATCGAAGTGATCAAGGCATTTGGAAAGACAGAAAGTTCTTATGCAAAATTTACAAAGGCGGCTATGGCTTATGCAGATTCCTTTATTTCCTGGATGAAACGGTGCTCGATCTTTCATGGACTGATGATGGTGGTCACACCTTATACGCTTCTTACGGTATTGCCGTTTGGGGCACATTATGTAGCCAATGGAACACTTGCGATTTCAGATTTTGTCATCTGCATTATTTTATCACTTGGAATCGTTGGACCGTTGATCACAGTGGGTTCCTATACAGATGATCTTGGCAAGATCGGAGTGATTGTTGGTGAAGTGGCAGGAATTCTGGAACAGCCGGAGCTTGAACGTCCAGAGAAAAGTGAAAGAGTTCCCAAAGATAATTCCGTTACGCTTGAAAAAGTCAGATTTGGTTATCACGACAAAGAGATTCTGCATGGAGTAACTATGGAGCTGAAAGCAGGAACGGTAAATGCAATCGTAGGACCTTCCGGAAGCGGCAAGTCGACCATCGCAAAGCTGATTGCGTCCTTGTGGGATGTGGATTCCGGAAGTATTAAAATCGGTGGAGTTGATGTCAAAGAAATGTCGCTTGCAGATTTTAATCGGAAAATTGCATATGTTGCACAGGATAATTATCTGTTCAATGAAACGGTACGTGAAAATATCAGACAGGGAAATCCGGAGGCTACAGATGAACAGATCATCGAGGTGACAAAGAAAAGCGGATGCTATGAATTTATCATGCAGCTTGAGAACGGATTTGATACGGTTGTAGGAGGTGCAGGAGGACATCTGTCAGGTGGCGAGAGGCAGCGTATCTCCATTGCAAGGGCAATGCTGAAGGATGCTCCGATTGTAATTCTTGATGAGGCAACTGCTTATACGGATCCGGAAAATGAGGCGATTCTGCAGAATTCTATTGCAAAACTGGTAGCAGGGAAGACACTGATCGTAATCGCACACAGGCTTTCTACCGTTAAGGACAGTGATCAGATCTTTGTCGTAAATGATGGAAATGTAACAGCACATGGCACACATGAGGAACTTCTGGTGTCATGCCCGCTTTATAAGGAAATGTGGGATGCCCATATTTCTGTAAAAGATACGGTGAAGGAGGGAGAATGATATGTTTGGAATTCTGGCAAAATTCTTTCGTTTTTCAGGCAGGGAAAATGGTAATAAATTTAAACTGTCGATAGTGATCGGACTTATAGAGGCTCTCGCTTCAGCAATGAAGATACCGGCTATTATGTACATATTGATCGGTTTGCTGAGTGGAAAACCAATAGGAAAATATATTGGTGGTTCAATTGCGATCATGGTGATTGCAATTGTAGTTGATGTCATCTGTAAGAGATACTCTACGGTGCTTCAGACAGAAGGCGGATATAATGCGAGTGCTTTTATGAGAATCAAGATTGCAGAACATCTGCGATATCTGCCGATGGGGTATTTCAATTCCAATAGTATCGGGGAAATTTCTTCCATTACAACCAATACAATGGAAATACTTGGCGATGTGGCTGCGAGAGTGGTTATGCTGACCATGCAGGGAATTCTGGAAACATCCATGATCATTCTTATGCTGTTTATTTTTGACTGGAGAATCGGACTGATCGCTGCAGCAGGAGTACTTATTTTCTTTGGGGTCAATTCTGTGATGCAGAATGCGGGTAAAAAAGATTCAGAGCAAAAAGTGGTATGCGATACGGAGCTTGTAAACCAGATCATGGAGTATCTGCAGGGAATATCAGAAGTTAAATCATACAACCTGCTTGGAAAACAGGCGAAAAGATTAAATGATGCAAATGAAGCATGTGAAAAGATCAATACAAAGATGGAGATGTTGTTTGTTCCCTATCATTTTCTGCAAAGTGTGATAACAAAAATCACAGGTGCAGTGATTGTAGCATGCAGTGCATATTTTTATATTAATGGAACTATGAGTGCGGTCTATGCAATTGGTATGACAATCTCAGCATTTATGCTTTATTCCAGCCTGGAATGTGCAGGAAATTATTCATCCCTTTTACATGTGGTAAGTGTATGTGTAGATAAAGCAAATGCAATACTGGAACTGGATACCATGGATATCGACGGTAAAGAAATACAGCCGGAAAATTACGATATCAGACTTTCTAACGTTTCATTTTCCTATGACAAACGGAAGATTATTGATGATGTATCACTTTCTATCCCACAGAAAACGACGACAGCAATTGTTGGACCATCCGGTGGAGGAAAAACAACACTTTGCAATCTGATTGCCAGATTCTGGGATGTGGATTCCGGGGAAGTAACGCTTGGAGGCGTGAATGTAAAAGACTATAGTATGAACAGTCTGATGCGTAATTTTTCATTTGTATTTCAGTCTGTGTATTTGTTTGCAGATACCATTGAGAATAATATTAAATTCGGACGTCAGGATGCAAGCCATGAGGAAGTGGTGGAAGCGGCAAAGAAAGCGTGCTGTCACGATTTCATCAGCAAACTTCCGGATGGATATGACACAGTGATCGGAGAAGGTGGAGCTACACTTTCCGGTGGCGAGAAACAGCGGATCTCGATAGCCAGAGCAATCATGAAGGATGCACCGATCGTTATATTAGATGAGGCAACAGCCAATGTTGATCCGGAGAATGAAAAGGATCTGATGGATGCAGTAGATGCACTTACAAAGGAAAAAACGATTATTATGATTGCCCACAGATTAAAAACAGTCAGACATGCAGACCAGATTGTGGTTGTTGAAAAAGGAAGAATTGCACAGCAGGGAACACATGAGCAGCTAATGAAGCAGGAAGGTATTTATAAGAGATTTGTGGATGCAAGGCAGCAGGCGGTAAGTTGGAAACTGGTGCACTGAGAAATAATCCACAGTTGGTGAATATCCAAATTGAATTGTCTGAAAGAGATTTAATTTAAGTTTCGCTAAGTTTCACTTATATAGGCAGAATGAGGGATATTCAATAAAGTAATATGAAAAAAGCACTGAAAACCGTTGGATTGATATGCTCCCCATATGGTAGACAATGGAAATATCCAAAAATCTATCATATGAGGAGCATATTTTTATGTCTAGGAAACAGTATAGTAAGGAGTTGAAACTTGAGCTCGTAAAGAAACACCTTCCAACAAAAGAACATAAAGGGCTAAAGGCGGAAATTAGTTTTTCATTTTACGGAACACAAATTCTTCACAATTTTTTAGCACTCACCTCTTGACTTTGCTAGCAACAGGTGTTATATTACATATAGAACAAGGAAGGAGATAAAAAAGAACTTCCAGATGTTCAGAATAAAACCAAACGATCACCACTGCGGAATAACCCAAAGTGGTAACGATATACCGACAACAGTTGGATCTCTTGATCCACCGGAACGGCGTTTCAATTTGAAAGGAGAAATGACTTATGATGTTCCCGAGTGTATTTGGAGAAAACTTATTTGATGACTGGATGGATGATTTTGGTTTCAGAGATAACTTCTTTGGCGGCAAGAATCCTCTTTATGGCAAACATGCCAAAAATATCATGAAAACCGATGTACGTGAAACAGATAAAGGATATGAACTGGATGTAGATCTTCCTGGATTTAAGAAAGATGAAGTTCAGGTACAGCTGAAAGATGGTTATCTTACTATCTCCGCTGCCAAAGGCCTTGATAAAGATGAGGAAGATAAAAAAGGCAATTATATCCGCCGTGAGCGTTATGCAGGCAGCACAAGCAGAAGCTTCTATGTTGGTAATGGCGTAAAGAACGAAGATGTTCATGCTAAATTCGAGAATGGTGTTCTGAGACTTTCCGTTCCGAAAAAAGCAGCCGAAGAAATCGAAGCTGACAAATATGTATCTATTGAAGGATAACAATGACTCACTTTCACAGGAGGAGGGGAATCCACAGTGATTCCCCTCCTCCTCTTTTTATACATAACACCAGCCACTCGCATTCCACTTCGCTGCATTCTCATTGTCAAAAAATTCATAATATCGGGCATTTTTTAACAAAGTTATTAGTATTTCAGAATATTTTTTTGTATATTTTGCAGTACATTATTCCATTTTTTTGAAGTTAATGGTATAATATGCACATTAACTAAATCTGTTTCGCAATCTTTCAGGACAATACTCCTGAACAGCCACGTAAAACACGATCATGACAGGAGGTTTTTATTATGGATCAGGACAAAATGATTAAAATCTATGCACGTAGTGACAGCCGCATTCAGCTGAAAATGATTCCGGGACATTTCGTAACTTCTCAGTCTCATATCACGCATTATCTGGACCTCACCACCATGAAATCCAGATGCGCTGAAGCGCAACGTATCGCAGCCACTCTCGCAACAAATTATGAAGCATCCATTCCGGTAGACACCATCGTCTGCATGGACGGACTTGAAGTGATCGGTGCCTATCTCGCTGAAGAACTGACCAAAGCCGGTGTACTTTCCATGAACGCTCACCAGACCATTTACGTCATCACACCGGAATTCAACAGCACCGGACAGATGATCTTCCGCGACAACTATGAGCCGATGATCAATGGTAAAAACATCCTCATCCTCAACGGTTCCATTACCACCGGTTCCACACTGAACCGTGCCATCGAAAGCATTCTCTATTACGGTGGCAAGATTCGCGGTGTCGCAGCCATCTACAGCAGCGTAGACAGCGTAGCCACCCTCCCTGTCCACTCTATTTTCCAGGCCAGAGACATCCCGGACTACCACTCCTACCGCTCCGATAACTGCCCACTGTGCAAAAGCCGTCAAAAGATCGATGCCATTGTCAGCAGCTACGGATATTCAGCTCTGTAAATCTTCGAAGTATTTTATAAAGAAATTGTTACCAGAATTGATGACTTTGTCTGGGGACCGGTGATGTTGATCCTGTTGGTCGGAACCGGTATCTTCCTGACTGTGCGCACCAGATTTCTCACATGGCGTAATCTTGGCTATGCGCTGAAAAGCACACTCAGCAAAGAAGCCCGCACCAAGAGCCGCGGACAGGGAGATGTATCACCTTTTTCCGCACTGACAACCGCACTGGCAGCCACCATCGGTACCGGAAATATCGTCGGTGTTGCCACAGCCATGGTTTCCGGTGGTCCCGGAGCTCTGGTATGGATGTGGATTTCCGCAGCCTTCGGTCTGACCTCCAAATTCAGTGAATGTATGCTGGCCATCAAGTATCGTGAACGCAATGAAAAAGGTGAAATGTCCGGCGGCCCTATGTACACAATGAAGAAAGCACTGCCTAAAGGATTCGGTGCAGTCCTTGGCTGGCTGTTTGCTTTATTTGCCGTTCTGGCTTCCTTTGGCATCGGCAATATGACCCAGGCCAACTCCATTTCTTCCGCTTTAAATGAAACCGTCGGCTTTTCCAAGGCGGCTATTGGTGTTGTCCTGACCATTCTCTCACTTGCTGTTATTGTCGGCGGTATTAAATCTATTTCAAAAGTTTCTTCTGTTGTCGTCCCTCTGATGGCTGTTTTCTATATTATTGCCGGTATTATTGTTATCATCGGCAATATTCAGAACATCCCGGCCGGTCTTGTCATGATCTTCAAGTATGCCTTTACACCACAGGCTGTCACAGGCGGCGTCCTTGGTAATGTTGTCGCTTCAATGATGGCGGCCATGCAGTATGGTATTGCCCGCGGATGTTTTTCTAACGAAGCTGGTATGGGTTCTGCCGCCATCACTGCTGCTGCCGCAACAACCGATCATCCTGTCCGCCAGGCCTATATCAATATGACCGGTACATTCTGGGATACAATCGTTGTCTGCTCTATCACCGGTCTTTGCATTGCAAGCTCCGGCATGCTGGGTCAGATCGATCCTGCCACAGGCAGTCTCTATACAGGTTCTGCCTTGACCATCGCCGCATTCAAAACCGTTCTTGGCCCTCTCGGCGGATGGCTTGTCACCATCGGCATTGCACTTTTTGCCTTTTCCACGATTCTCGGATGGGAATATCATGGTGAAAAGGCTTTTGAGTATCTGTTGAACACACACAAATTGAATATCATTTACCGTCTGGTTTTCTCATGTGTTGTTTTCTTCGTGCTGATGGCGGCCATCGGCGCATGCGTCCATCTAGAATTGGTTTGGAGCATTTCCGACACCCTCAACGGGCTGATGGCCATTCCAAACCTGATCTGTATGCTTCTGCTGAGCGGTGAAATTGCCCGGGATATCCGTGAATTCCAGAAAATTCTGGATAAAGAACGCGGCAGATAAGATTTAAATCTATTGCCATACCAAAAGCAGCAGGTCAGCTGATCTTTTTCATCCGCTTTCCT
>ERZ827440.4005-NODE-4005-length-10443-cov-3.190797_pt1 | contig 10443 bp, 7 predicted proteins | sample MGYA00519774_ERZ827440 | MGnify/ENA primary metagenome ERZ827440 (study PRJEB31778, sample SAMEA3449302) | human gut metagenome | biome: human gut; feature: human-associated habitat; material: faeces | place: United Kingdom | collected 2010/2012 ... | reverse complement strand
ATCCCGCCGACTGGGAGAGCCATACGGCGCAGCTGGACTACGAGCTGGATACCATCCGTTCGATGGGCTTTGTGGACTATTTTCTCATCGTGTGGGACTTCGTCCGCTTCGCCAAATCCAGGGGGATACCCGTCGGCCCCGGCCGCGGCAGCGCCGCCGGCTCGGTCGTCAGCTACACGCTGGGCATCACGGACGTCGATCCCGTGAAGTACAGTCTGTTTTTCGAGCGTTTTCTCAACCCCGAGCGCGTTACCATGCCGGATATCGACATGGATTTCTGCGTGCGCCGGCGCGGCGAGGTGATCGACTATGTGACGCGCAAATACGGCGCCGACCACGTCGCCCAGATCGTGACGTTCGGCACGATGGCCGCGCGCCTGGCCATACGCGACGTCGGCCGCGCGCTCGATATCGGCTACGGCGAGGTGGATGCGGTGGCCAAGCAGGTGCCCGCGGCGCTGAACATGACGCTGGACGAGGCGCTGCGGCTGTCGAAGCCGCTCAGGGAATTTTACGACGGCGACGCGAAGATGCACGAGCTGATCGACACGGCGCGCAAGCTCGAGGGCATGCCGCGAAACGCCTCGACCCACGCCGCCGGCGTCGTCATCACCAAAAACCCGGTCGATACCTATGTCCCGCTCTCGCGCAACGGCGACCAGATGGTAACGCAGTTCACCATGGTCACGATCGAGGAGCTCGGTCTGCTCAAGATGGACTTCCTCGGTCTGCGCAACCTCACGGTCATCGCGGACGCCGAGAAGATGATCCGCCGCCATACGCCGGAGTTCTCGATCGAAACGGTGGACATGAGCGACCCGGCGACCTACGAAATGCTCGGCAAAGGCTCGACCATGGGCGTGTTCCAGCTCGAGAGCGCGGGCATTACGAATGTCGTCACCGGCCTGCGGCCACAGTCCATCGAGGACATCACCGCAGTCGTGGCGCTGTACCGCCCGGGACCGATGCAGTCCATCCCGCGCTACATCGAATGCCGCCATCACCCCGAAAAGGTGACGTACAAGCATCCGCTGCTCGAGCCTATCCTCGGCGTTACCTACGGCTGCATGATCTATCAGGAACAGGTCATGCAGGTGTTCCAGTCGCTCGCCGGCTACTCGCTCGGCAAGGCGGACATGGTGCGCCGCGCGATGAGTAAAAAGAAGATGAAGGAGCTCGAAAAGGAGCGCGTCAACTTCATCCACGGCAATGAAGAGCTCGGCATCGACGGCGCGATCAAACGCGGCGTGCCGGAGGCGGTCGCGGCGAGCCTGTTCGACGAGATCATGGACTTCGCAAACTACGCCTTCAACAAGGCGCACGCCGTCTGCTACGCGGTCGTGTCCTTCCGCACCGCCTACCTCAAGTGCCACTATCCGCGCGAGTACATGGCGGCGCTGCTCACGAGCGTGCTCGACGTTTCGGAGAAGATCTCCGAGTATATCCAGACCGCGCGAGAGATGGGAATTTCGGTGCAGCCGCCCGACGTGAATCTGTCGTATGACAGCTTTTCGGTCGCGAACAGCGACATCCGCTTCGGCCTTGCCGCCGTCAAGGGCGTCGGACGCTCGTTTATGAAGCAGCTGGTCGACGAGCGGGAGAAGAACGGCATCTTCACCTCGTTCCAGGATTTCTGCGAGCGCATGTACGACCGCGAGCTCAACCGCCGCGCCCTCGAGTGCCTCATCAAGGCGGGCGCGTTCGACTCGATGGGCTGCCGCCGCAGCCAGCTGCTGCGCGTCGCAGGCCCGGTGGTCGATGCCATCGCGCAGAACCGCAAAAAGAATATCGAGGGACAGATGGACCTGTTCGGCATGGGCAACGACGCGGTGCAGGACACGCAGATCGCGCTGCCCGATATTCCCGAGGTCTCCAAGCGCGAGCTGCTCGCGATGGAGAAGGAGACGACCGGACTTTATCTGTCGGGGCATCCGATGGACGAATACCGCGAGCTTGCCGCTCGCGCCAAGGCTGCGCCCGTGCGCAGGATCATCGACGACCTTTCGGGCGAGAGCGCGCAGCCGGTCTACCGGGACGGCATGACCGTGCGCCTTGCCTGCGTCGTCACCGCCGTCAAGCTCAAAAGCACGAAAAACGGTTCGATGATGGCGTATGTGACCGTGGAGGACGACACGGCGGCCATCGAGCTCGTCGTATTCCCGAAGGCGCTCCAGCAGTGCGGCGCGTATCTGACGGCGGACAGCGCGGTGCTGCTCACCGGACGCATCGACGCGCGCGAGGAGGAGGCACCCAAGGTGCTGCTGAACGAGGCGCAGCCGCTGAACGAGGGCGCGGTAAATGCGCTCACGACTGCGGAAAAGCCGGCCGCGAGCGTATTTTCCGACGCGGAAGCGGCGAAAAGGGCGCCGCACAAGCTGTATATCCGCCTCGACAGCCTGAAGGGCGTCAAATGGCCCGGCATCCGCGCGGTGCTCTCGACCTGTCCCGGCGACACGCCGGTCTATCTGTATCCGCTCGACACGAAGAAAACGACGCTCGTCTCGCGCCGTCTGTGGTGCCGGCCGGACGAAAACATTTTGCAAAAATTACGCTTCCTCTTGAGCGAGGATGATGTTATAATAAAATAGAGGTAATTCGAAGCGTCAGCCTCGGCAGGGCCGGATGCTTCAGGAAGATGTAGAGGGGACAGGACGACACTGCAACAGAACAGCGCCGCCCGAAAAGCTCAAAGCACACAGAAGGAGGCTTTCTTTTATGGAAAAGCAGATTCGCAGAATTGGCGTACTCACAAGCGGCGGCGACGCGCCGGGCATGAACGCACTCATCCGCTCGGTCGTTCGAAGCGCGTCGGCAAACGACATTTCCGTTCTCGGCATCCGCCGCGGCTACAGCGGTCTGATCAACGGCGACATCATCGAGATGGGCGCGCGCAGCGTTGACGGCATCATCCGCAAGGGCGGCACCATGCTGTACACCGCCCGCTGCAAGGAAATGATGACCGAGGAGGGTCTCCAGAAGGCGGCCGACACCTGCAAGTACCTGGGCATCGACGGCCTGATCTGCTGCGGCGGCGACGGTACGTTCCGCGGCGCGCAGGCGCTTTCGCGCAAGGGTGTTCCGTGCATCGGCGTGCCGGGCACGATCGACAACGATATCGTCTGCACCGACTACACCATCGGCTTCGATACTGCGTGCAACACTGCAATTGAGTGCATCGACAAACTGCGCGACACCATGCAGTCTCACGAGCGCTGCTCTGTCGTTGAGGTCATGGGCCGCCGCGCAGGTCATCTCGCGCTCCAGGTCGGCTGCGCTGTCGGCGCAACTGCGATCTGCCTGCCCGAGCGTCAGCTGGATTTCGACGTTGACATCGTAGAAAAGATGCGCATCGGCCGCATCAAGGGCCGCAACCACCACATCATCATCGTCGCAGAGGGCTACGGCTCCGCACAGGAGGTCGCAGACCAGATCCACGAAGCGACCGGCATCGACACCCGCGTTACCATCCTCGGCCACATCCAGCGCGGCGGCTCTCCGTCCGCCATGGATCGTGTCATGGCGACCCGCATGGGTTACGCAGCGGTACGCGCTCTGATGGAGGGCAAGACCAACCGCGTTATCGTATCGGACGCAAACCTTGTTACCGACATCGACATCGAGGAAGGTCTGGCGAAGCATAAGGACCTCAACCAGTGCCTGTTTGAAGCACAGCAGACGGTCGCGATCTGATGGGTTCGGTATTTATTACCGGCGGCTCGCGCGGCATCGGCGCTGCCTGCGTCCGCGCCTTTGCGGAGGCTGGGAGACCGGCAGCGTTTACGTATTCCGCGCGTCGCGACAAGGCGGAAGCGCTGGCGGCGGAAACGGGTGCGCTCGCGCTCTGCGCGGACAGCGCGGACAGAGACGCGGTGGAAAACGCAGTGAAAACGGCGCGCGAAAGCCTTGGCGCGATCGACACCGTTGTCTGCAACGCGGGGATCGCGCAGCAGAAGCTGTTTCAGGACATCACGGATGACGAGTGGCTGACCATGCTGAACGTCAATCTGATGGGGGCGGTACGCACGATCCGCGCGGCGCTCCCGGATATGCTGCACCGCCAGAAGGGCAGCATCGTCATCGTCTCGTCCATGTGGGGCGAGCGCGGCGCGTCCTGCGAGAGCCATTACGCCGCGAGCAAGGCGGCGCTCATCGGTCTGTCTAAATCGCTCGCGCTCGAGCTCGGGCCGAGCGGCATCCGCGTCAACTGCGTCGCGCCCGGCGTCATCGACACCGACATGAACGCGATGCACGGCGGGGACGTCATGCAGTCGCTTGCGGACGAAACGCCGCTCGAGCGCATCGGACGCGCGGACGAGGTTGCGGACAGCATCCTGTATCTCTGCTCGGAAAAGGCATCCTTCGTCACCGGACAGGTGCTCGGCGTGACGGGCGGATTTTAAACTGTAATCAATAAACAAAAGACCTTCTCGATATTCGGGAAGGTCTTTTCAGCTTGCTGATAAAAGCTTATTCTGCGTCAGAGCAGCCGTCGCGCGGCAGCGCGCATGAAATAGAACTCGCGCAGCGAGTTCATCAAAATCGGGGGCGTGTACCTCGGTTTTGATACTTTAAGAGGGAGAAAGTTTCCGCATGGGAACTTTCGGACGTCCGTGTTTTGCGAAGTCAAAACACAGATTGTCGGAAAAACGAAGTTTTTCGACAGTCTCAAGCCACCCGCGAGGGTGGCTTTTGCGTTTCGCGTTTTTTTGAGCGGGCAGAGACCGGCAGAACGGTAAATGCCGTTTATTCCGCGCCTCGTTTTGCTGCATCCCTCCGGTTCAGATAGAGAAAGCATCCGATGTTCAGCACAATGCCGACCACAGTTGCGACCGGCGCCGACATGCCGATCTTCGTCAGACTTGCATTCGGCTGGATACTCATGTAATATGCAAGGGGAAGGCGGACGAGCAGCGTCTGGATGAGACCCTGTATCATGACCCACAGCGTCTGATTGCTGCCGTTGAAATAGCCGATCATGCTGAACAGAACGGCGGTCACGATGGTCTCGGGCGCGAAGCCGCGCAGATATTCAAAGCCCCTGCGCACGACCTCCGCATCGGTCGAAAACAGACCGGCCAGAACGTCGCCCTTCCGCAGCACGAGCGCGAACATCACGATGCCGAACGCTACGCCCACCGCGATGCCGGTAAACATGGACTTTTTCGCACGCTTCACGTTGCCGGCGCCGATATTCTGCGCAACGAACGACGCCATCGACTGCATCAGTGCACTCGGCACGAGCATGACGAAGCTGACGATCTTGCTCGCGACGCCGTAGCCGGACGAGGCCGCAAGCCCCAGACGGTTGACGAATGCGCAGAGCGCGAGGAAGGAGAGCTGCGTCAGAAATTCCTGCAGGGCGAGCGGCAGACCGATCGCGAGAAAGCGTCTGCACTGCTCATTGAGCCGCACATCGCTCTTTCGGAACGTAAACGGCAGCTTTTTGCGGCGCAGGATGGCGAGCGCGCATCCAACGCTGACCGCCTGCGCGAGCACGGTCGCGAGCGCCGCACCGGCCGCATCCAGATGCAGACCGGCCACGAGCACCAGATCGCCTGCGACATTGACCAGGCAGGCCACGAGCACGAACAGCAGCGGCGAACGGCTGTCTCCCAGACCGCGGAACACCGCCGAGAGCACGTTGTATGCAACGATGAACAGGATGCCGCAGCCGCAAATGCGCACATAGCTTGCCGTGAGCGCGAGTGCCTCCTGCGGTGCCTGCATGAGCACCGAGATCGGCCGTGCGAACAGCACGAGCAGCACGAACAGACAGCCTGCGAGAATGGTGAACACGACGGCCGCGCCGCCGAGCACCGCGCCGATCTCCTTTTCGCGTTTTTCGCCGATATACCGCGCGATCAGCACGGTAACGCCCATCGCAAGCTGCGTCACGACGAATGTCACGAGATTGAGCACCTGACTGCCGGTCGAGACCGCCGACAGACCCGAGGTCGAACCGAAGCGACCGACAACGAGCAGGTCGACCGCGCCGTAGGCCGCCTGTAGAATCAGTGCGCCGAGCACCGGCAGCATGAACCGGCACAGCTTTTTCAGAATGCTGCCCTGCGTAAAGTCTGCTGTGTTACTCATCGATGCGTCCCCTCCTCTCGCTCATCACGCAGTGCATCCTCTCGATGGTGCGGACGGTGCACGCCGCGTCCTCGTCCGAAATATCTACGAGCTGCGGCGCGAGCAGGGAAAAATAGTGCTCGTTGTACCGCTGCGAGAGCAGCTTTCCCGCTTCGGTCGCGGTGATGTAGGTCACGCGGCCGTCCTCCTCAGATGCGGTCTTGCGCAGATAGCCCTTCGCCTCCATCTCCTTAACCGTCCGCGTCACGCCCGGGCGCGGGATGTCGAGCGTGTCTCCGATGTCGGAGACCCTGACGCGCACGCCCTGCCGTTCGAGCTGGTCGATAACGTCCAGATAGTGAATATATGCCGGCGCGACGCCCTTCGGCAGCGGCGGCAGCAGGTCGCGGATGCGCTTGGCCTGATAGCACGCATCGAGCAGCGATTTTATCATCGCAATGGTCATGTATGTCCCTCCAGTGATTATCTAAAATAATTATCTTCGATAATTACCTTTAGTAATCATTATAGGCATTTGTCCGCAAATGTCAACCAGGGTAATACCGCATAATGGAACAAAAGCGATTTGCGAGCAAATTCTGCGTACTGACAAGGCGCGATTTCGCGGTAATACCTGATGTATTACCGCGAAATCGCAACGAAGCCAGAGCACAAAATTTCCGCAAAGCGCCGCAGCTTTAATTGTGCGTGTTACCCCAGATTTTTCCGCCGGATACGCTGCAGGAGCACGCAGCCTGCCGCGCACGACAGCGCCTCCGCGATCGGGATCGCCCACCAGATAAGCGAAACACCGGCCAAGCCGCTGCGCACCGCCAGAGAGAACGCATACGCGAGCGGCAGGACGATGACGAGCTGACGCAGCAGCGAAAGCACGAGCGACTCCATGCCGCCGCCGAGCGCCTGATAAACGCCCTGAAGCGCTATGTTGATACCGGCGAACACAAAGCTGAGCGAGATCACGCGCATCGCGCCGATAAAATACGCCCTCGACTGACCCGCATTGAACAGCGAGGCGAACGCGCCCGGGAACAGCTCGGTCAGCGCAAATCCGGCCGCCATGAGCACAACCGTGTAGAACAGACCGTATCTGATGCCGTCCTCGACGCGCTTCCGGCTGCCCATGCCGCAGCCGTAGGCGACGATCGGCGTGATCGCGTCGCGCAGGCCGAACGCGAGGAACAGCACGAACTGCTGCACCTTGTAGAACAGGCCGTAGGCGGTCTGGGCGGCGGCATCGAATTTCAAAATCAGATTCATCGCATACACCATGACCGACATGAGCGCCTGCGCGATGATCGCCGGCAGGCCGATGGTGTAAATATCCCGGATGACTGCGGTCTCCGGCTTCAGCTGTCGGATGCCGCGGTCAAACTCGCGGTTGAGGCGCAGATGGAGTACGAAAAGCAGCACCGCTGACGCGACCTGACCGATAACGGTCGCCCACGCCGCGCCCCTGACGCCCAGCTCCGGCACCGGACCGAGACCGTAGATCATAACCGGGTCGAGCACGATATTGATGACCGCGCCCGTGATCTGGCCGATGGTCGAGTACAGCGAACGCCCTGTTGCCTGAAGCAGCTTCTCGAACAGCGAGAAAAAGACAACGCCGAACGAGAATGTGCAGCAGATGAACAGGTAGTCGTGCGTCATGCCGATGACCTGCGCGTCCGCCGTCTGCGACGCGATATACGCCCCTGCCCCCGCCAGACCGAACAGCAGACAGATGAGATAAATGACCGCGCCGAGGAACAGACCGTTCCCGGCGACCTTTGCCGCCTTTTCGCGGTTTCCCTGCCCGAGCGTGCGCGCGAGCAGCGCGTTCACGCCCACGCCAGTTCCGATGGCGAGCGCCACCATGAGCATCTGCACCGGAAAGGCCAGCGTCATCGCGTTGAGCGCCGCCTCGCCTCCCTCGCGCATATTTCCGACGAACGCGCTGTCCACGATGTTGTATACCGCCTGCAGCGCCATGGACAGGATCATCGGCAGCCCCATCCGCATCATCAGCCGGTTTACCGGCATCTCCTTCATTCTGTTGTTTTCCGTCATTTTTATGAATTCCTCCTTCTTCCTGCACAAAAAGAGCGTGCTGCTCCCCGAATAAGCTGCTTTTGTCAAGCTGGACTTACGCGGAATGCTGCACGCTCAAAAAACAAAAAAATAAAACGAGCCGCACGAAAACTGGATTTACGCAGTTGTGCTACTCGTTTACACTGTTATTATATCGTCCGAAAAATCAAAAGTCAACGAAAATAACTGTCAGAAATCGCGCCCCTCATTCGTATTACAGGTGAAAGCAACGTTGCTGAAAGGAGCTGAAACCCCAAAATGAAACCAATCGACAGGACGGAGGCGGAACGTCTGGTGCAGACCTATTCCGACATGATCCTGCGTCTGTCCTACACCTATCTGAAATCCACGCAGGACGCGGAGGACATCTGCCAGACGGTTTTCCTCAAGCTGCTGACCGGCGGCATGGTCTTTGACTCGCCCGAGCACGAAAAGGCCTGGGTTCTCCGCACGGCGGCGAACGCCTGCAAGGATGCGCTCCGCGCCGCTCACCGGCGGTGCGTGGGACTGGAGGCGGTCGCGGAGGCCGCCGCTCCCGAGCCGCCCGACTCCGCCGTGCTCGACGCCGTGATGGCGCTGCCCGAAAAATACCGCGAAGCAGTGTACCTGTACTACTACGAAGGCTATTCCGTGCGCGAGGTCTCCGCCCTGCTCGGCAGGAGCGAGGCCGCGGTCTCCGCCCATCTCAGCCGCGGCCGGAAAAGCCTGCGGCAAACACTTGGAGGCGAGTTTTATGAACAGAGAGTATAATGATAACAGAGAGTATAAAAACGCACTGGACGAGCTGCATTTCTCGGAAGAAGCGAAAAACCGCATGGTCGAGCGGCTGATGGAGCGCGCAGAGCAGCCTGCGCCCCGCCGTGTCCGCCGCTTCCCGCGCATCGCGGCGGTCGGCGTCGCGGCGGCCCTCGTGCTCAGCATCGGCGCAGGCGCGTCCGGCGTGCTGAAATCAGCGAGCGAGGTCTTTGCCGGTGTGTTCGGCCCGACGGCGGACACCGAGATCATCGACCAGATCGGCCGTCCCATCGGCGCGAGCGACACCTCGAACGGCGTGACCGTCACCGCGGACGCGATCCTGTTCGACGGATATAACTACCTCATTTCCTACACCTTGGAAAAGGACGACGGCAGCGCGTTCGACTGCACGAAAAATCCGGATACCGGCCTGTACGACCTGGGTTGGAAGCGTTCGGACAGCACCATCGGACGCGGCGTGGACGGTGCGAGCGGCAGCTGCTACTTCTACGACGAAGACCCGAGCGATAACGCGATTCAGTATGTGGAAACCATGTCGTACAACGACACCGTGCAGACCGGCGGCACGGTCAAGATCACGCTCAGCGATTTGAGCGTGCTGAACAGTGAAAACGGTGAGCCGACAACTATCGCCAAGGGCACCTGGCACCTCAAGTTCAAGCTGGAAGCCGACAACAGCGCGGTTGAGCTGCCTGCCGGTCAGACGATTGAGATAAACGGCCTGAGCGCATCTGTTGACAAGGTTGTTATTTCGCCCATCGGCTACCATGTGGTGTACACGGTGGACGGCGAGGCGACGTTCGACACGCTGTACGACGAGAACGGCGAAGAGATTCCACAGGAGAGCGGCCGCGAACCGGCCGGTGTGTGCAGCACATGGGAGTCCTACGCCGCAAAGCTGCTGATCACTAAAACCGACGGCACGGTGCTCGACTTCTCGGACTTCGGCGGCAGCATGGACCCGCATGACGGCAAGACCGTCTGCACCCGTCAAGGCACGTTTGATACCGTTATCCCGCTGGATGACATCGCTTCCGTCACCATCGGCGACGTTTCCATCCCGATCGAGTAAAAACACAGCCGCCCGGCATTCGATTCTGCCGGGCGGCTTTGCTGTCGAAAAGCTGGCGTTTTCGGCAAGCTGCGAGCCGTTTTCCTCATGAAAACGGCTCTTTTCATCTGTTTTTCTTTTGCTCCCGGAGCATTCTCCGCGCCTCCGCGAACGCCCTGTCCTCGCCCTCGTCGCGCAGGACGCGCAGCAGATATTCGAGCGTTTGCGCGGTTTCAGGATGGATGATGTAGTGATCGACCGACCGCGCGTAATAGTCATAGGGGTCGCTGTCGCGGTAGGCCGCGCCTCGATAGGTCTTGCTTGCGGCCACGCGGTCGCAGAACATTTCCAGCACGTATTTCAGCGGCATTTTCATGCCGCACATGCCCGAGCCGTCCGCCGCATAGTCGATCCAGTATTCCAGATGATGACGGTTGCGGCCCTTGTGGTGCAGCCATGCGGCGCTGTATCCC
>ERZ827440.4003-NODE-4003-length-10447-cov-2.405119_pt1 | contig 10447 bp, 10 predicted proteins | sample MGYA00519774_ERZ827440 | MGnify/ENA primary metagenome ERZ827440 (study PRJEB31778, sample SAMEA3449302) | human gut metagenome | biome: human gut; feature: human-associated habitat; material: faeces | place: United Kingdom | collected 2010/2012 ... | reverse complement strand
ACAACGTGGCGCTGTGGTACGAGCGCGACATCAGCCACTCCGGCGCCGAGCGCGTGGCGCTGGCCGACAGCTTCATCGCGCTGGACTACATGTTCGGCAAGATGCAGTGGATGCTCGATGGATTGCAAACCTATCCTGCGAAGATGGAGCACAACCTTTGGCGCACGAAGGGTCTTATCTTCTCGTCGAAGGTGCTGCTCGCCCTCGTGGATACGGGTATTTCGCGCGAGGACGCTTATGTGATCGTGCAGCGTAATGCCATGAAAGTTTGGGAAGACATTCAGAACGCTGTCGATGGGCCTAGTTACCGTGAGCGTCTTGAGGCTGATCCCGATGCGCATCTCTCCAAAGAGGTGCTCGATGAGATCTTCGATCCATGGGATTTCTTGACGCGCAAAGATATCGTCTTCGAACGCCTCGAAGAGCTGACGTTCTAGGCGCTTGGTGCACCATAAAAGGGCACTTTCCAAAACGCCCCGTTTCGCTGTTCAAAGAGCTGGCAAATGCCAGCTCTTTTCATGCGCTCACTCCTGTGACGGTTTTATTGAATTGATTTTTGCAACACAGAGGGTTTTGAAAAGCACCCTTCTTTATGGCGCACCAAGCTCCAGAGATCACCGCTAGCTTTTCACGGCTTAAAACTACGATATCTTTGCGCATCTTTTGAATAATATAACGGGGCGTTTTGAGCACCCCTCTCGTCTGCGCTGCGTTCGATATGCAAGAGAATGCTTATTGGCACGTCTGTGCTGCGCTATATACGAGTAGTTTGCCAGAGTCTTGTTGCGCTTAGGCGCTGAAGGCGTCGCCGGGCTCTTTCGCCGTAGGCGTAAAGATGCGCATGAGCGCGTGATCATGCTCTCCTTCAACGGTTGTGGTGATCTGGCTGAGCCCCACGATCGTTTTGCACGTACCTGCTGAAACAAGGTATTCCCCATAGGTGTCGGTGTTGTTGGGGATGTCGATCATGAAGAATGTCCGGCTGGCGAAATGGGTGCCGCAGATCGCGCGCGCCGACTTCACCACGAACCAGTCTCCATTCCAAGCAGGCGTAGCGGAAGGCGTGCGACCGAAGCGGAACCACGGCAGATCGCTATAGTGGTAAGGCGTGACGGGCGCCATAGGCGTGTACGTGCCCAAATTCGAAATGCCATCGCCATAGTTGTAGATGTTGTCGAGTGCGAACGCGAAGCCGCTCTTGCCATATCCTAGGTTGCACGGAGTCATGCGCTGAGGCAGGACCAACTCATCAGCCACGGAGAAGTCGGATGCGTTCACTTTCGTGAGCTGGTAGTAAAGAGTCGAGGTATTCATGCGCGGAGCACACACCACCCCTTCGGGCACGCTCACGATCCTGCAACCGAAGGCATGAAGCGATTCGAGCACGGTCTCATAGTTGCTCTGTCCGAAATGGAGTGCGCGCAATTCAGCTTTTTCCTTGGCAAATTCGCCATTAGGATCGGGTATGACCTGCCAAAATGCAGAATTGTCGCATGCAGCGATGGAAGGGGTGACCCAATTGGCATCACCCTCATCGACGAGCAGGATATTCGAGAGCGTAGCGTTTTCGAGCTGCGCGGTGTAAATGCGCCAGGTGTTCTCGAAGATGTTGCACTCGGTCCATATGAGCCCTTCGGTACTGCAACGCACATCGTAGATATCGAATCCCTCGTCGAAGCCCTGCGGTTTCTTCATGATCTCTGCTAGGCTTGCTGATCCAAAATAGTAGAGACGGATGGTGTTGAGTGGATGTGAGCTTTCGGTCGGGCACAAGCAGGCTGCGACGGTGTTATTGTCTGCCCAAACAAGACTGCCGAAAGGCAGGTTCTGGGATGCCGAAAGCCTCCAGTAGTCGTCATAGGGCACTTCGGAGAAATCAGCCAACTCGGTAACGGCATCTTGAGGGACCGAAAGGCTCTCGACCGACGTATTGGTTGAGAAGGCGCTCGAAGCTGCGCTGCTGATTCCTCCCACTGCTGCAATGCCGCCAATAACTCCGGCTCCGATGAGCAGGTTACGGCGAGTGAGCAGCACCTCGGGAGAGAAACGCCCTTCAGGAGTTGCATGTGCGCTGCCGCGTGCCTGTGCTGGACGAGAAAACGCCCCTTTCTTGCGCGTAGTGGGACGCACACGGGTGAAAGAAGAGGTGCTTCCTGGCGCATGAGCGCTTTTTGCCGCCCGACCATTTCGCTTGGTGGGGCGCGCTTTGGTGGTAGGAGTTTTGTTGCTGCGTTTTTGTGGCACGATGCGCTCTTTCATACCTGGATTTGTGTCAATGCGCCCCTGTTCGCTCAACAAGCTAAACAGGAAAAGACGCAGGGCTATTGTGACATTTGAGTGTCAATACATCGAGAGAAGATGCTAATTGCTACAATAAACCCAAATACAGAGTAACGCACACGCAGCGCTTATTCTCTTTGCGTTGCGGGTTTTTGAGCGTTTCCTTCAGATAAGGAGCACAATATGAGCAACGATACACGTCGCATTCTTCTCGTCGAAGATGAAAAGGCCATCCGTGATGCGGTCGCGGCTTATCTTCAGCGTGAGAACTATCAGGTGGTCGCTGTGGCTGATGGCCAAGAGGCGCTTGAAGAATTCTCGCGTCACCATTTCGATCTGGTCATCTTAGACCTCATGCTTCCGCGCGTTCCGGGCGAGCGCGTTTGCCGCGTTATTCGCGATAATTCCGATACGCCCATCATCATGCTCACGGCAAAAGGTGAAGTGGAGGATCGCATCATCGGTCTCGAACTTGGTGCCGATGACTATCTGGTAAAGCCCTTCAGTCCGCGTGAGCTTGTTGCGCGCGTGCGCGCACTCTTGCGCCGCGTGCATTCTGAGGCTGAGCCGCAGCGTGAAGTGCTTGAGTTCGGCGAGCTTACGATCGATATCTCTGGTCATAAGATTTTGGTGAACGATGAGGTCATCGATCTCACAGCGAGCGAATTCAAGTTGCTCACCACGCTTTGCCGTTATCCAGGACGCGTCTATTCGCGTATGGAGCTTGTGGAAAAGGTGCTCGGCTACGACTTCGAAGGATACGAGCGCACCATCGATTCTCATGTGAAGAACTTGCGTGCTAAGATCGGCGACAATCCGCGTAACCCCAAGTGGCTGCATACGGTTCATGGTGTGGGTTATCGTTTCGAAGATCCCACGAAAGCGAACCAATAAACCACTGCGCATTTGGCGCAATGGGTAACGTAGAGCACCATGGTCGAAGAGAACGTCGAATACGACGAATCCGGCGAGGCAAAGCAGAAGAAGGGCGTTTCCTTTACGGCGCGCATTACGCTTTCGTTCGCAGCCATTGCCCTTATGACTGCACTCGTTGCGGTAGGCATGCTCTCGTTCGTATGGGAACAATATTTCCAAAGCTATACACGCGAAAATATGGAGAACCTGGCCGAATCGGTGGCAGGGTCGATCGCCCAAAGCTTTGAAACCACACCTAATGACTGGTATAGTGGCGCACTCGCCGCAGCTAATTCTGCTGCTGCACTCTACGATACGGTCAGTATTCAGATCGTTTCCGCCGATGGGTCGGTGGTGTACAACAGTGGTGCGCATGCTAATTTCATTAGCCCTTCGCTACCTGAAAACGAGCGTAATACTGCTTCTGCACCGATCGTAGTAGACGGCGAACAAGTAGGTACGGTGTTCGTGCGAGTGTTTGGTTCCCAAACACTTCTCACGCAAGCCGATCAAGATTTCCGCAACAAATCCTATCAGGCGATGATCTTTGCTTCGCTTTTCTCGGTATTAGTGGCTATTCTTGCTGGATTCATTCTGGCACGCTTGCTTTCGCGTCCGATCAATTCCATCACGAATGCAGCACGCGCTCTTAAGGAAGGCAACTATTCAGCACGCACACACATGGTGGGCGATGATGAAATTGCGCGTTTGGGCAAGACCTTCGATCAGATGGCCGATTCGGTCGAGGCGAACCGCGACATGGAGCGTCGTCTGGTCACTGACGTCGCGCATGAACTTCGCACGCCACTCATGGCTATCCAATCCACGGTTGAAGCTATGATCGACGGTGTGTTTGTTGCTGATGAAGAGCGTCTTGAGACGCTCAATTCCGAAGTGAGGCGCTTGAGCCGTTTGGTCGACGCGCTTCTGAAGCTCTCGCGTTTGGAGAACCGTGCAAATCCGGTTGAATTCTCAAAGGTCGATCTGGTCGAGATGGTCGACACAGTGGTTGCAACCCACCAGACTTATGTTGAAGAATCTGGTCTCGAATTTACGTATCATCACGATCCATATGTATATGTTTATGGTAATGCTGATATGTTGCGCCAAGCCACGGCGAATCTTATTTCGAATGCTGTACGTTATACCCCTGAAGGGGGCTCGATTCGCGTGTCAGTCACGCAGGGCGAACTCATGGGCACGATCGTCGTGCAAGATACCGGTATTGGCTTCACCGACGAAGAGGCGAAGAACGTCTTCTCACGTTTCTGGCGTGCTGATGCAGGTCGTACGCGGGAATCGGGAGGCTTGGGCATCGGCCTTTCAGTCGTAAAAGAGATTGCCGATCGCCATGGCGGATGGGTGCGCGCAGAAGGTAAGCCCAACGAAGGTGCACGTTTCACTATCTATATCCCGCTTTACAATCGCACCATGCAGATGCGCAAAGGCAAATCCAAGCGCCTCGGAAATTAGCCAAGCTAAAAGCGCAGGCGGCACGGCGCACGGTCAGGCCTTGTGTGGCATTCGCGAAAAAACCCTCTACAAAAATGCGGAAAATCGCACCTGTACTCCCGAAGGCGGGCGAAATGTTCCATAATAGAGACTTACTGAAAATTGCGTTTTGCCGTACAGCTTCTTCTTGGTACGGCATTCAGAAAGGATCGACATGCAAGGAATCGATATCAAGCCCGATGCTCAGGGTAAAGTGCGTGATCTCTACGATCTAGGCGACAAACTCCTGCTCGTTGCGACCGATCGCATTTCTGCATTCGACTATATCCTCAAAGACGATATCCCCTACAAAGGTCAGGTGCTCACGCAACTTTCCTGCTTCTGGTTCGAGCTGCTCGCCGATGTGGTGGAAAACCACCTCATTTCGGCTGACGTGGCCGACCTGCCCGAAAAGTTCAAGCCCTATGCCGATTATCTGGCAGGCCGTTTCATGCTCGTGCGTAAAGCTGAGATGTTCCCGGTCGAGTGCATCGTGCGTGGTTACCTTACCGGTTCAGGCCTTAAGGACTACGAGAAGACGGGTGCAGTTTGCGGTATCGAGCTTCCTGTGGGACTCGTGAATTCTTCGCGTTTGCCTGAACCCATCTTCACGCCTTCCACGAAGGCAGAGATCGGCGATCACGACGAGAACATCAGCTTCGATAAGACGGCTGAGCTCATCGGTCTTGAAGATGCCAATGCTATCAAGAATCTCACGCTTGCGATCTATGACCGTGCTGCCGAGCATGCACGTGAGCGCGGCATCATCATCGCCGATACGAAACTCGAATTCGGCAAGGTGGATGGCACGATCATCTTGGGCGACGAAGTGCTCACGCCTGATTCGTCGCGTTTCTGGGCGGTCGATACCTACATCGAGGGCACCGAGCAGCCGAGCTTCGACAAGCAGTTCGTGCGCAATTGGCTCAATGCCAACTGGGACCGCAGTGGCGAACCGCCGCATCTGCCCGAAGATGTGATCAAGGCCACCAGCGAAAAGTACATTCAGGCTTACGAGAAGATCACGGGAAAGACCTTCGTAGCCCAGTAACCTATCATTTGCCGCCGAACCAGGCGCCCATTCCCATCAGGAACCCGATCGCTCATCCGATCGAGCAACACCAAAAGGAGAACATCTTTCCATGTCACAGCGCAATCCTCTGAACGACCGCTACCAACAGCGCGAAGGCGGCAAAACGCGCAAGTCAGCCGCTTCCGCCAAACCAGCAACAAAAGCCGCATCTTCGGTCTATATCGCCGACCCGAACGCAAAGCCGAAGAAGAGTTTCTTCGATCGCTTCAAGGGCAAGCAAGAGCCAGAGAAGAAGTCGAGCAAATCCAGTGCGCAAGCCGCTGAGGCAACCGAGCAACCCAAGAAGAAGGGCGGCAAGTGGACCCTCAACGACATGGAAGGGTCCGAGGCCATGGAATCCATGGAAGGCCTTTCAGAGGAGACCAAGAAAGCTGCCCGTGCGAAGTACCTCAATCCTGGTACGAGCGAATACAAGAGATGGCGCATGCTCTGGTGGATCGTCATCATCTGCGGTATCTGCTCGCTCATTCCGCCGGTCATGTTGCCTGAATACTTCATCGACAACGGGGACCTCTCCCTCATCTTCTTCGGTTTGGGCTATGCCTTCCTGATCGCCGCCGTTGCGATCGATGCGATCAAGATCCGTCCGCTGCGTAAGGCCGCACGCGGTGGCAGCATCAAGGGCGACCGCTCGAAAGAAGCAACGGCCGCACGCAAGCAAGCGAAGAAGGAAGCGATCGCGAAAGAGGAAGCGAAAGCTGCTAAAAAAGCTGCTCGAAAGCGTTAATCTAACTTATGCGATTCGTTTCATGGAATGTGAACGGCTTGAGGGCCGTCATGAAAAAAGGCTTTCCTGCGGTGTTCGACGAGCTGAATGCCGACGTGTTCGCGCTTCAAGAGACCAAGCTGCAGGAAGGGCAGATCGATCTTGATCTGCCAGGATATACGCAGTCCTGGAGCTATGCCGAGCGCAAGGGCTATTCAGGCACGGCGGTCTTTTCTAAAGAAGTTCCTCTCCAGGTCATTCATGAGGTAGGCGTGCCCGAGCTCGATACGGAAGGCCGCGTGGTCATCTGTGAATTCGAGCACCTGTGGTTCGTGAATGTTTATACCCCGAACTCTCAAAATGAACTAGCGCGCATCGATCATCGCATGCATTGGGACGATGTCTTTCGCGAAGTATGCCAAGGTCTTGAGCAGGGTATCCTGCCGGATGGCTCGAAGGGCAATGCGAAACCAGTGGTGATGTGCGGTGATCAGGAGATCGACCTCAAGAACCCCAAGACCAACCGGGGCAACCCCGGCTTTTCGGACGAAGAGCGCGCAAAGTTCACAGCACTTCTGGAGGCAGGCTTCGTTGACACCTTCCGTAGCTTGCATCCTACTACCGAAGGGGCCTATACCTGGTGGAGCTATCGTTTCAATGCGCGTGCCAACAATGCAGGGTGGCGTATCGACTACTTTCTAGTGAGCCAAGCGCTCGAGCAGCGCGTGGTCATGTCGTGCATTTGGCCCGAGATCATGGGAAGCGATCATTGTCCGATCTCGCTCGAGTTGGACACCGAAGGCTGGGAGTAGCAAGGAATCTCACGCATGGTATAGAGCGGCGCAAAGTACGAAAGATAAGCCAGGCATCGTTGTGCAAATGGCTTGTGGGAATATGAAATAGCAGACAACGGAGTGCGTTGTCTGTATGAGGATAAGAGGAATCACATAATGGCAATGGACATGGACAAGATCGAAGAAGGCGTCAAGCTCATTCTTGAGGGTATTGGCGAAGACCCGCAGCGTGAAGGTCTGCAGAAAACTCCCGAGAGGGTAGCGCGCATGTATGCGGAGTGCTTCGCGGGACTCGAGGGAGACCCTGCGGTTCATTTCGAGACCACCTTCGATGAGCACTCTCAGGAGCTTATCCTCTTGCGCGATATTCCGTTCTTCTCCATGTGCGAACATCATCTGGCACCGTTCTACGGCACGGCAAACATCGCCTACATCCCTGCCGCCGATGGTCGCATTTGCGGGCTTTCCAAGCTTGCGCGCTTGGTTGAGGTCTTCGCGCGCCGTCCTCAGGTGCAGGAGCGCCTTACCTCACAGATCGCTGATACGCTCATGCGCGAACTCGCGCCGCAAGGGGTCGTGGTCGTCATCAAGGCCGAGCATATGTGCATGAATATGCGTGGCGTGAAGAAGCCAGGTTCGAAAACGGTCACGCGTGCGGTGCGTGGGCTCTTCGAGCAGGATGCAACGGCGCGTGCCGATGCGCTTGCACTCATGGGTGAGTAGGGTGCGTAACTTCTGCGAATAAGAAGACGCATGCACGTGGAGGCGTGTTCATGCGCTACTATAGCGTTAACACAAAAGACGGCAGCACAAAGGTTACCCGTCTTGATCGAAAGGATGCGCAATGCGCTGTGTAGTCTCTGTTTTGGGTAAGGATCGCTCCGGCATCGTAGCGGGCGTTTCGAGGGTGCTCGCTGAAAAAGGTGCGAACATCGACGATATCAGCCAGACGATTCTCGACGAGATCTTCTCGATGACCATGCTCGTCACGCTCGATCCGGCTGTGGCTGATTTCAACACCGTACAGACCGCGCTCGACAGTCTCGCCGAAGAGCTGGGCGTTCAGATCATCATACAGCGTGAAGATCTCTTCCAGTTCATGTACAAGATCTAAGTCATTCTAGGTATTCAACGTGCTGGTCGCCATGCGACTGGTAGAACTTCGTAGGAGGAACCATGCAAGAGGTCATCGTCAATGTTCTCTTTATCGCTGTTCTCGTCGTACTCGCAGGTACGCTGTTCTTCGATGTGAGAAAGAAGCGCAATCGCATGAAGACAGCCGAGCGTGAGGGCGTCGAACTTGCTGCTGACCTGAATAGCAAGCTGCCGGAGGGCTACGTGGTCCTGAAGGATCTCTATATTCTCACGAAGTTGGGTCGTTCGCGCATCGACTACGTCATCGTTTCTCCCCAGGGAATCTTCGCGCTCGAGTATCGCGAGCTCTATGTCTATATCAACGCTGATGAGGAAGGCAGCCGCTGGACGTTCGCACCCGGCATCAAGGGCAAGCCATTCACGAGCCCGCTCTATCAGTCGAAGGTTCATCTCCACTGCATCAAGGAGCTCATCGGCGACAAGCCGGGCCTTAAGTGCTATCCTATGGTCGCGTTCCCTACGGTTGCCGAGATCAAGCTCAAGAACCCAAGCGACGAATGCTTCGTTGGCTTGGTCCCCGAGGTCATCCCCTTCATCGAAAAATGGCAGGGCGAGCCATGCCTGAGTGCTGAAGAGGTAGCGGCGATCGTTGAACTGTTGAAGCTCAACAGCGAAAAAGTTCATGAAATGGAAAAGCCTGAGCCTGCGAAAGAGATTCCCGAAGAATACAAAGCCTTCATCCCCGCCGACTTCCGCGATCCTGAAGAAGACGACGAGGATGAAGATTACGAAGATGAGGACGAGGTAACCGAAGAAGATCGCTTACCCGAAGCGCAAGAGACTCAGGAAGAAGCAGAGAATGCGGCGGTTTCCGATAGCGTCCAAGCCCAAGCTTCCTCTGCGGATGCCGATTCCGACACGCAACAGAAGTAGTGTGCAGGAAAGCCATGGCTACGTCTGAACTCAACCCTAATGAAATGGGCATCTCGCATGCTTCTGAAGCTGCGCGATCGTTCGGTGAATTCGTCGACACGATCGCAGCATTGCGCCGTCCAGATGGATGTCCGTGGGATCGCGAGCAAACGCATGCTTCCATCGCTTCGAATATGCTCGAAGAGGCTTATGAAGCGGTCGACACGATCGAAGCGAACGATACCGAGCACCTCTGTGAAGAGTTGGGCGATGTGCTGTTGCAGGTAGTCTTGCAAAGCCAGATCGCAGCTGATGAAGGCGAGTTCACTATCGACGATGTATGTCGCGCGGTCAATGCGAAGATCATCCGTCGTCATCCGCATGTGTTCGGCGAAGCGCAGGCGGGCGATGCGAATAGCGTGCTCGATATCTGGGATAAGATCAAGCTCTCCGAACGCGCGCAGGCTGCGCAGGATGCCGCTACATCGGGTGAGGCGAAGGGGCAAAAGCCCGAAAGCATCCTTGCGAGTGTGCCAGTTTCATTTCCTGCGCTCATGCAAGCACAGAAGATCTCGCGCAAGGCAGTTGCTGCCGGTTTTGAATGGGATTCCGTGGCGCATGTGTGGGAAAAGGTTCACGAGGAAGCACGTGAGTTGCAAGAAGCCTATGCACGCGCGCCAAAGTCGGAGAATGGCAAGATGCTCAAGAACACGCCTGAGTTTCATGAGGCCGAACTTGAAATGGGAGACGTGCTCTTCTCGCTCGTGAATGTGGCGCGCAAGATGGGTATCGATGCCGAAGGCGCTTTGCGGGCAACATGCACGAAGTTCCGCAATCGCTGGGAAGCCATGGAGGACGAAGCGTTCGATCAAGGCGTCCAGCTCGAAGAGCTTCCTATGGAAAAGATGCAGGCACTTTGGGATAAAGCGAAGGCAGCCGAATAAGTCGCTGCGCAGTAAGCCCAAGGGTTCGCTGAAGGCCAACGGCAAGGGCAGCACCCTAAACAGAAGTTTTTACCTCTCCCGTTTTTGGTGGTTGACACTGCGTTGCTCTATTGAGAAAATAACCAATGCTGCAAAGCTTACTGCTTGCAACGATATGCGCCCTTACCTCAGCTGGATAGAGGGACTGACTACGAATCAGTACGTCGGGGGTTCGAAT
>ERZ827440.3994-NODE-3994-length-10465-cov-4.061864_pt1 | contig 10465 bp, 9 predicted proteins | sample MGYA00519774_ERZ827440 | MGnify/ENA primary metagenome ERZ827440 (study PRJEB31778, sample SAMEA3449302) | human gut metagenome | biome: human gut; feature: human-associated habitat; material: faeces | place: United Kingdom | collected 2010/2012 ... | reverse complement strand
CGCCAGCCAAATTTCGTTCCGAAATTTGGGGCGTCGGTCAGGTCGCCGGCCCCTACGGAAGCAATGCAGGTGGTACCCGGCAAATGGGCCGTTACAGGGCCTTCTTGGGGCAAACGCGGGTGCATTCCAGGCAGAGGATGCACTCGGTGGCGTTTTTCCGGCGGCGGGAGGGGTCGGTCATGTCCACGCCCATGGGGCAGACGGCCCGGCAGCGGCCGCAGTGGACGCACTTCGTCTCGTCGCACTTCACCCGGATCAGGGAGAAGTAGCTCATGGGCTTCAGGAAGACGGTGACGGGGCAGAGGTACTTGCAGAAGGCCCGGTTGTCCCGGAGCCTGAAGGCCAGGGCGATGCCGGCGGCGTAGTAGGCCAGGTTCCCCAGGAGAAAGGCCCAGAACATGATGTCCTCCCGATCATGGACCGGCAGGAGGAAGAGGGCCGTGACGAAGGCGAGGGAGGCGGCGAAGGTGACGTACCGGAGCCAGCCCCAGGGCCTGCGCTCCCCCTGGGGGACGGGGTAGGGCAGGAAGTCCAGCACCATGGCGGTCCAGCAGGCGTAGCCGCACCAGCCCCGGCCGAAGAGCAGGGGACCCAGGAGCTTGGCCACGGTATAGTGGATGGCGGCGCCCTCAAAGACCCCGGTGAAGAGGCAGTACCAGAAGCCCTCGATCTGCATGTTCTCCCGGCGGATAAGGCCCAGGTAGAGGAGCATATAGCAGCCCACGAGGAGCTGCACGACCCGGCGGGCGTAGGGGGACTTCCGGGCGAAGAGGACCATGCCGAGAGCCAGGGAGAGGCCGATGTAGCTGAAATTCAGGAGGTAGAAGAGGTTGTCCTTCGCCAGCCAGAGGGTCACGGCCACGGTCTCGAAGACTGCCAGGAAGAGGACGGCGGGGAGATACTTTTTCATGGGACGGACCTCCTTTCACATTTCCCCTTCAGGCGGGGATTCCGGGGCCCGCCTCTCCGGGGGGCGGAAGCGGCGCTTCCAGCGGCCGGTGACATAGTACCAGACGGAGAGGCCGCAGCCCAGCACCCAGCCGATGCCGTAGCCCCAGAACATCACGTGGGGGCCGAAGTGATCCGCCAGCAGGTAGACCGCCGGGACCCGGATGAGGATCAGGGAGGCGGCCACATTCAGCATGGGGAAGACGCTGTCCCCCGCGCCCCGCATGGCGGCGTTGATGACGAAGAGGGTGGCGAAGAGGACGTAGGGCGGCATGACGCAGCGGAGGTAGTAGGACCCCGCCGCGATGACCGGGGCGTCCGGGGAGAAGATGCCGATGAAGCTCTCCGAGAAGAGGCAGAGAATGAGGGCGGTGAAGACCGTCCAGACATCCGCCGCCAGGACGGTTGCCCGGATGCCCTGGTGGGCCCGGTCCTCCCGGCCCGCGCCCATGTTCTGCCCCACGAAGGCAGTGATGCCCGCCGCCAGGCTCTGGGTGGGCAGGAAGGCCAGGGAGTCCAGCTTGTTGCCGACGTTCATGCCCGCGGTGAAGGCCTTGCCGAAGGAGTTCACCTTGGAGAGGATCGCCATGGTGCCGAGGGACACCATGGACATCTGCAGCCCCGCCGGGAGGCCGATGCGGACGATCTCCCGGAAGAGGGCTTTCTCCAGCTTCCCCCGGAAGAGGCGGATGCGAAGCTCCGGGAAGTGGCGGTTGATGTAGAAGAGGCCGAAGAGCCAGGAGAAGGCCTGGGAGATGACGGTGCCGAGGGCCACGCCCAGGACCCCCAGGGGGATCACCAGGACCAGGACGAGGTCCAGGACGATGTTGAGCCCCGCCGCGATGGAGAGGAAGAGCAGGGTCGTCCGGCTGTTGCCGAGACCGTTGAGGATACCGGCGTTGAAGTTGTAGCCCACGGTGCCGATGAGGCCGCCGCAGACCACGAGGAGGTAGGTGAGGGCCTCGTCCATGGCGGTCTCGTCCACCTGAAGAACATGGAGCAGGGGCTTTGCCGCCAGCATGGCCAGGGCGGTCATGGGCAGGATCAGGCGGAGGAAGGCGGCGTAGATGGTGTCCACCGCGTCGTGGACCCGGTCCATCTGCCCCGCCCCGTAGAACTGGGAGATCACCACCGTGCCGCCGGTGGAGAGGCCCATGAAGAGGGACGAGAAGAAAAAGATCACCGGGAAGCCGGTGCCCACGGCGGCGAGGGCCGCGTCGCTGACGTAGTTTCCCACCACCCAGCTGTCCACCATGTTGTAGAGCTGCTGGAGGAAGTTGCCCGCGAGAAGGGGCAGGGTGAAGAGCAGGATCTGCTTGGCGGGGCTGCCGACCGTCATGTCCCGCATCGTGCTTTTCACCGTGCATCCGTCCTTTCCGGGCATGTTTCGAGCATAGTATGGTAATTCTAACAGAATCGAAACGAAAATACAACCCGTCCGATTTTTTTCGCGATTGCTAACCGGCGGTTACTCGCGGTTTCTGCGGACAGGTGGTATCATAAAACAAAACTGTTAGAGCAAGAGGGGGAGAACGGGTCATGAAAGGATTCTGGAAACGGGCGGCAATGGGGCTGCTGGCGATAGCGATGCTGCTGTGCGCTGCCTGCGCGGCGCCGGAACAGGAACCGGAGCAGGAGATGCAGACGGACATCGCGGGCGCAGACTGGCGCACGTATGGGCAGGTGAGCGACGCGGGGACCATCACGCGCGCGGGGGAGCAGACAAGCGTGCTTGCCTGCGTATTTGACAGCGGCGTGGAGTTTTATCTGGATGAAGAAACGCAGACTTTTTTTGCAGAAGCAGTCTTTCCGGAAAAGATCGAGGGCGCACACGATCTGTTTGAAGCGCTCTCGCTGGACGATCTGAACGGCGACGGCGACAGCGACGTGCAGCTCATGCTCACCGGTCAGACGCTGATCTGGTACTACGACGCGGCAAGCGAGAGCTACGTCTATCAGCCGCAGACTTGACAGGTCGCCGTGTGAAGCGGAGGAAAAGCACGAAAATACCCGGAGGTCTTGCAGGGCAAGGCTTTCGGGTATTTTTTGCATGCCGGCAGTTTTGTGTGTTTAGCCGTTCAGCGCGGGGAAATAGGTGATTTTTGCGCTGTATTTGTCAAGCAAACCGTCGAGATAGCTTTGCACATAGTCGCGCATTTTCTCGGGCGGATTGACCTTTGTAAACGTCAGCCCATGCGCCTGGCAGTATGCCTCGCCGAGCACATCGCGCAGCTTCTGCCGCAGAATCACGCGCGGAAGCTGCTCACGGATGGCAGCAAAATACCCATCCGGTGCAACACCGACCTGCTTGCACCAGGCGTCCACCGCAGTACGCACATCTTCGTATTCTTCGTAGTTCTGCTGCTGCGCGGCGAAGGCTTCGTCAACCTCCTCCTGCGAGACGGAAAGCCCGAGGTGCTCTGCCTCGTCGAGCATGGCAAGGTTCTCAAGCAGCTGGTCGACGGCTTCTTGATCGCTGACGGCTTTGCCGCCGGAGAGCGCCTGCTGGTTCTGCTTTTCATAATCGACGAGGCTTCTGCGGATTTCCGTTTCTCCGTAAGACGCGACGACCGGGTCATCATCCTGTACGCCTTTTTTATCGGCACACCCGGCAAGCAGACTCAACGCAAGAATCGCTGCGGCAAGTAAGAAAGCAAAGCGGATTCGTTTTATCATGCAGAGTCCTCCCTTACGATGGGGTAGCATCAGTATAGCATGTCTGTTTGGGAAAGTCCAGTTGGAACGCAGGCGCATGAGAATAACAAGCTGACGTTTGCAAGGATGACAAAAAGAGCTGCCTGACTTCGTTCGAAATCAGGCGGCTCTCCTTGTGAATCATAAAATCAAGCTGCAGAATCGTTGCCACGAGAGGCATCAAGGTTTAAAAAGTCCAGTGTTTACGGACTTTTTTCAACCTCTGAAATTATTCCCACTCGCCAAGTGGAAACGCGCTCTAAACTTTTTTGTATAGACCGTTTGATTCCATTTGGCTTTATTTGATACCAATTATCCCAATCCTATGGGGTATCCGACTTTCTGCTATCAAAAAGCTATCAGGGGATGCTATCAATAGAAGAAATCAGCAATCAAGAATTATCTAAAGAATATTCTGCCAGATCATAATATATGCAATAATTACACGCTGCACAGTAGTTAGGCATTGATTTGATGCAACCAATCTATTATATTCATCCCTACTCTAGCAACATCTAATTCGTCCAATACTCCGCTATGCATTATCACGTTTCGTGATTTTTCGATTGTCTCAAATGTAGTACGTATCCACTCTTGAGCATTAGAAAAACCAAAGTATGGTTCAAAATAAGGCCAATTCCCCTGCGAACACATTATCTTAGGTAAATCACCAAATTCCAAATATGACATCATCATATCACCACGATTTATATGCCATTTGACTTTGGTTTCAGAATCTTTTCTACTTTGCGCTTTCTCTCTAATACCGTTTTGTACACCTTTTGCCCACCAATCGTCGCCATATGCCCCAGCAAGTGTTGAGAAAACAAATTCTCGTGTTGCGTTTTCAAATGCTGTTATGGTCGCAAAAACGGTTATCATTGTTTTTGATTGCTCGACATATTTGCTGTCGATTTCATCGAAATGAAGTTCTTTTGCCAATGACTCAGAAAAGAAAGCTTCTTCTGCGGTATACTTTTTGTGACCGGCTTTGTCAAGGGCTTCTTCTGCCAGTATTCCTCGAAAAGCAAATGAATATAAATCCGTCTCCATGTGCCGATATCTCCTACTTTAACGGTAAGTGTTTGGTTAAACTTGCAAATAGAGCATCATAAACTGCCTGATCGCGTGTTGCAGGCAAATGAATGTGGATATCGTAATTCAAATCAATTCTGTGTCCTTCGTGAGGATGGGCAACCTTTGAAGTTAATCCGTTATCAGAGCTTTGCACAGGATCAGCATTTTGAGATTGAGTCGGTGTAGGTGAGCTTTGCGTTTCAGCCCAATCTGCATATCCGCATAAATTTATAAATGTGCTTGCCATATGTCCGATAGTTGCATTTTCTTTAGAACCATTAGTCAAGGTCTTGAATTTTCCTTCGACCTCTCTTTCGTCATTTTGTTAGCAGACGTGTTAAGGGCAAACAAATCGGCGTATGCTTCTTTTATTCCCTCAGCAACCATTTGTTTTGAAAAGCTTTGATCCAAAAATTTGAAGTATCTTTCTGTTGGGGTTCCACTATCATCCAAAAAGCCAATTGCCTTTAATACGTTTACAAATTGTCTGTCATTTGAACTGGTAAAGCCTAAATCAGCCATGAACTTTGTTGTAAATTTGTCTGGGGCTTTTGCTGTCAGCATTGTATCAAAATACTGAGGAATTTTTGTGAAACTCCCTGTCATATAACTTGTCGGTAACGCCATAGTAATCCCTCCATAGATTATTTGAAATTTGTACTTTTTCTCCTTTAATCAGGTGTACATGTCATACATGAGCAGTTTCAAAACTAACTCCTTTGGCCACGCAAACCAACTCATAAGGTGCAGATATATGTTGCTAATATCGTCGGTAATATACGAAGAGAAGCCAAACGATACGACATGGTTTATGCTGTCACAACAACGATGCGTGATAAATGTCCTTCCAGATGTGGTGTGTCTCGCGACTCATTGTATGTAGACTTATTGTATTCGATATTGTAGCATATATCATGGAGGTTTACAAGTATGGATATAGTCAAGGTTTTTGGATCAAATGTTAAGCGGTATCGCCAGCAGACCGGGTTATCTCAGGAGGCATTTGCAGAAAAGTGCGGTATGCACAGAACATACATTAGTGCTATTGAATGCTTTCGCAGGAGCATTTCGTTAGAAAATATTCAGAGAATTGCAGATGCACTTGGCGTAGAACCATATAAACTATTTCTTATATCGGAGGAGGACGCATGAAGCAGTTAAGAGAGAAAATTGAAGAATTGCTATGCAATTCAAAATGTACGAAAGAGGAAATTTCTTCTATAATGCGTGAAAAAGCATTATATCCATTCAGTAGAGAGAGCCGAATTCTAGCATATCTGATGTCTCTTGGTGAAATTACATATGACGAATATGCTAAGCTCGACGAAGACTACTGCAATAGGAATCAGTTCCTCGAACTGTTTGATATGGCTCCCCGCACATATGGTCAAACATGGGGAGAAGAATACATTAGAAAATTGTTCCCGCAGTTCATCAAAGCTACGAAAGAAAACCTTGCCGACGTATACCCTGATTTTGACGGCGAATTTGATCTTTGGCTGGATGGTATTAGGATTGAGGTTAAAGCGTGTCGAGCAAATAGTACAAAAAGTAGTGGAAGTTTAGCCAGCCGAGCCTATTTACACACCGAGGCGCATGATACGGGGTTCAAATATCACTATCAGCAGTTAAAACCGTCTTGTTGCGATGTATTCATTTGGATTGGTACTTGTCGGGATACGTTGCTTTATTGGGTTTTGAGTAGTGACGAACTTCTCAAAACAGGGAAACTAGGCTCGCAACATAGAAATGAACATACAGGAACGGCAGATAATCCAGTGTTTGAAGGGCAAGTGTTCATGACAGAAGATGAGTTGCTCCCGTTCTTTGTAAAAGAAGAAAACATACTTGATGCGGTTTATGCTAAGGGCAAGTCAAAAATCGATAAATAGATTTTTACCAGCCAAAGCCGCTGTTATGATTTTTCTGTCTTGTACTGTTAAATGGTACAGACCCATGATCATGTCATCTAACTCGCTATATAGACCGCTAATGTTTTCGAAAGAGTTCATTATGCGGTCTACTTTTTTTATAATACTGTCCTGTTCTTCTGCTGAAACAATGGGTATTGGTACCTGTTCTATGTGTGAACGGAGTAATTTGACAGAGTTGAATTTCTTTGAAATAAAAAAGGCTACAACGCTTGAATTAAGTATTGCAAGAACATACTTTATTGCAAGTCCATCAATTTCGGGGATAACAATATTACAACTGTTCAAAGAAAGTGTTTGCTTATTGTCATAAGTGAATACAGGTACTTCACTGATAAAGCGATAAAGTAGCTTTTCTTTTGCACGGTAGATTTCTATAGGAGCTACTTGCTGAAAAGATTCTGGCTCAAACCGGATGTAATTTCCAGACGGACACACTTTATATCTTTGAATATCGCTCCCCTTCAGAACCAACTCATTATCACTTTGTTTTTCTGTAGATATATATTCCTTATTATTACCCGTGACAATCCCAAGCGCAAATTTCGCATTTTCTTTCAAAAAAGCCGCATTTTCAATCCCACTAATCGTACTTAAGCAACGATTTTCTTCATCAGAAACATTGAATGAGAGGGTTCCGTCAGAGAAAGTGCGATGCTTTGAAATGACAAAAGTAGTATTGCCGGTTGAAACTTCACAGCCAAGGACTGTCTTAGCTGCGTCGGGCATAATTCCGAGAATTATAGAGGGACATTGTACGCCGGAAAACACATTTCCTAAATAGGCAACAAATTTGAATGAACAGGTGTCGAGAATTAGTCTTCGTACCGCTTCATGTGCAGTTACGCTTAGAATAGCCTCAGGCAAAACAAACGCCATCACACCATTGTAAGTGAGCATAGTTAGCGCTTTTTCTACAAACAAGTCATACGACTCTAGACTTTTACCGGTTGCAGTTTGAAAAAGCTTGCGATATGTGATTACATCAGCTTCAGAAAATTCACTCCCCCACGGCGGATTTCCGAGCACAACATCAAATTTCTGCGTAAAGGTCATCAAATATGTGTTACCGATAATGAATCTGGAATAAAGATCGGTAACGGTCATTTGGGGCGTCATAAGTGCAACATTGATTCTGGTGATATAAATGCTTATGGGGTCGATATCTTGACCATAAAGATTTGAGTAGTCCATTCCCATCATACCAAGTCTCAGCAAAAAATTACCGGTACCACAACAAGGATCACAGATCGTTCGCGCGTTCAAATTAACATCATTTTTGTATAGTCTTTCAATCAACTCATTTACAACCTTTTCGGGAGTATAATAGGCACCCCTGCTTTTTCGCCGGGCAATATCCTGTAAGGAAATATATACAAAGCCTAACGAGTCTTCCCCGCTCACAAAAAGAATTTCTTTTGTCAATGCGGGCTGTAATCTTTCAAATAATGCAGAATCTATGTTGTAGGATCCTAGCAAATCTTCAATTAGAATATGGAAATCGTCAAAGTGTTTTTGCGTCAAAAAACGCATTAGAAGGTTGTTATCTGAATACTGCTTATTTCGGCTTTGATAATAAAGCTGAACGGCAAAATTTGCAAGTACTGCAACCATATCCCTTTCATCTTCAATGATATTTAGTTCCAATAGTTCAGAAACTAACCTCTTATTATTTTCAGTATGAATATAGTCTTTGTAGAGGATTTTTCCTGTGGAGGACTTTTTGTTTCTGCGGCTCTTAAGCTTCTTATTTTTGGGATTTTTAAGTTCTGCCGAAAATCTTTCAATATATCCTCGGCTGAAAAACTGGTTATCAACGTCAGGAACAATCTTACCCAAGCGAATCCAGTTTTTTGCAGTTGCTTTTGATATAGACAATTCCTTACATACATCATCAACAGTAAAAATGTCGTGAACGACACCAATCTGGTCAGCTTTGTTACAACTTATATGTTTTCTTCGACCGTCGATAGGCTTGGAAGCAGTATCAGGTATTAGCCATACTCCGCTAACCATATTTGCACCGTCAATACGTCCTTGTTCACACAAAACTTGAACTCGTCTCTTTGATATGTTGAATTTTGAAGCCGCATCATTAACTGAAATATACATAGATTCCTCCAGTTATTTCGTAATTTAATGATCATATTATACTCACAAAAACGAATAGTGTCAATATTAATGATGATTTCATAGGAGTACAAATATTAAATGCGTCTGGAGTCTACAATTCATAATTGTGGTCTTCCTTTCAGTCCATTCTTCTTGGCAAGCTCACTTGCTGCCTGTCGGCGCGTATCCGAATACGGCACGGTCAGACGGACGGCGAATCGTCTGCGGTCAATCTCGAAGGTCAGGCCGCCCTGTTCATCATCGTCGGTCTGCCTGCACAAATCGGGATGCTCTGCTGCATACTGCGTCAGCCGCTTTTTGAGCGCGGTATTATGCGTCTGGATTTCGACGGTTTTACTGGCTTCATCGAAATAGATGCAGGTCGTTTTCTGCCGCTTGGTCAGTCCGGTTTTCATATTGCCTCCATTTCTGCCTGTTCTGCAAAAACAGGCGCATTTTCAAGATTTTTTGTCAGCTCTACACCTGCAAAAACAGGTTGATTTTTGCATGGGGAGCGCCCAAATGATACGCGGCTCGATCTGGACGCTCCCATTCGGTAAAATCCGTTTTTCTCAGTTCAACACGACATCAGCGGGCATCGTCCCGCATTGCCGCTTTTTCTCTGCGAGGACGGAAGAAATGCCAGAGGTTATTGCGCTGAATTACGTCTTCATAGTGTTGAGCTTTCCCGCGAAGCTCTGCGTTTTCGCGTTCCAGATCCGATGTGCGGAGCTTGCTGCGAACAGATTTGTACTCGGAAAGCTCCTGTTTCAAACCGGCGATTTCTGTTTTCAGCTTTGCAATCAGCCTGTTTGCCGCGTCCAGAGCCTTTTGCAGCTTGGATTCCTTTTTCTCGATTGTAATGTACTTCTTTGCAAGCTTGGACAGATGTTCAAAATCCTCACGCTCCACGGCAACCTTGGTAGAAAAGGGAATGGACTTCGCTTCAATCTTTTCAATGGCTGCCACATCGACCTGCTGATTCTGAATTTTTTCGATCTGTTTTCCGAGCGTCGCTGCCTGCTGCTCCTGCTGTCGGTTCTGCTCCGTGAGTTCTGCCAGCCGTGCCTGCTCCCGCTGCACCTTGAACTGCGTCACTGTCAGGTGTTCCTCGGAGCTGCCGCGTTCGCCGCGCTCCACATCGTTGTACCCGGCGTCGCGCATATACCGGAAGAAATCATCCTGCAAAACGCTATAGGATTTTTTGAGAACAGGCTTGCCCTTGGCGCTCAGAATCGGCGTACCGTTCTCGTCCAGCGTGGGCTTGGAAGCCCATTTCTTGCTCATGCTGACCTGCTGTATCGTTTCCTTGACCGTCCCCACCAGCGATTTATCCTTGCAGCGTTTCGTCCATAGAATCTGTTTCTCCACGACAGGGATGTAGACCACATGAAGGTGGTAGTGATACACGTCCTGCCCCAGTGCGTCGGACATGGCGCGGTTGCGCTCATCGGCGTGCATGACCGCCGAAAGGATGTACTGCTCGCCGCCGACGATTTTGATTGCAGCTTTGTATGCGTCAGTGTAAAATTGTTTTGCAAACTCATAGCCGCCGTGGTTATAGAAGTACGCGGAGTTGACGTCGAAGATCAGCTCTCCGAATTTCTCGGCATCCGCTTTCAGACCGCGTGTGGAGATCACGCCGTCGGAGCGCATCTGCTCGAACATCTCCTTATACCCGGCGGTTGGTGTTTTGAAATGGA
>ERZ827440.3993-NODE-3993-length-10467-cov-21.533423_pt1 | contig 10467 bp, 10 predicted proteins | sample MGYA00519774_ERZ827440 | MGnify/ENA primary metagenome ERZ827440 (study PRJEB31778, sample SAMEA3449302) | human gut metagenome | biome: human gut; feature: human-associated habitat; material: faeces | place: United Kingdom | collected 2010/2012 ... | reverse complement strand
GATGGCGGAAAAGGCATCGCCAGACGCGCCGCCGAATTGTGCGGTGGTGCCTTAACAATTAGCAATGAGCTATTAGGAATGAAGGGCAGTATGCAGCGAACAGAAGAGTTCAATGCAGTTCCTTCAGCGGAATTGGTTCTGCCGGAACGCCGCCGAAGTTCCCCAGCGGGAGACAGAGCCAAATCACATCGTGCCACGCATGGTGCTTGTAGCCAGTCTTTTCCCAGATGCCGATGTCGCGGAAGCCCAGCGAATGATGCAGCCCGATGCTGCGGTCGTTTGGCAGCGTAATGCAGGAGTAGGCGTTCATGTAGCCCTGCCGCGTCAGCAGCTGGATGCACTCGGTCATCAGCGCCTTGCCTATGCCGTGTCCCTCAAAGCCGGGGCGCAGGTAGACCGTCAGCTCCACATCCCAGCGGAAAGCCCCACGAGAACGCAATTCATGGGCAAAAATGAAGCCGGATAACTGACCATCATCTGTTTCTGCGACCAGAAAGGGATATTTTCCCACCGCAATCATATTGGCGTAGATTTGGGGAGTGGAATGCTCCAGCGAAAATGTGATGCAAGTGTTGTCCACATAGTAATTGTAAATGTCCGCAATCAGCGGCGCATCGGTAACTTTTGCGGATCGAAGCATGAAATTCGCTCCTTTCCGATGTTTTTGCCATATGATAGCACGGAAAGAGGAAAAGTGCAAGCTGCCAAAAGCAGAAATCTCGTTATTTTCTGAAATAGCTTGCAGGAAAGTGCTCAAAAGTGTCGAATGTTCTTATATAAGTATGATTTTTGGAGGGCAATGCGGCGATGACGCTGAATGATACGATTCGTGCGCTTCGACGGGAGCGGGGCATGACGCAGGAACAGCTGGCGGAAGCCATGAATGTATCTGCCGCCGCCGTGTCGAAGTGGGAGAACGGGCAGAGCGTGCCGGATATTCTGGTACTCACTGCGCTGGCGGACTTCTTCGAGGTGTCGCTGGATGCGCTTGTGGGTTACACCGTTCAGGCGCACCGCCGGGGCGACATGGTCGCGCGAATCCGCCAGCTGGTTGTGCAGAAGAAGCACACCGAAGCGACGCGCGCGGCACGAGAAGCGCTCCGCCGCTATCCCAACAGCTTCGATGTCGTCTATGAAGCGACGCAGGCGTATGGTTATTCCGGCATGGAGCAGAACCGCCCGGAGGATTTGCGCAAGGCGCTTTCGCTTGCTGAACGCGCTATGGTGCTGATTAATCAGGATCAGGAGCGGGAGAAACATATCCGCCCCGAATCCATCTGGTCGTTCATGGGCAATTATCACGCGCACCTGAATGAGTATGACGAGGCGATTCGCTGCTATGAAAACGGCAATGTCGCGGAAGTGAACGACATTGCTATTGCCAACAGCCAGACGGAACTGGGCTGCTATGACCATGCGCTGCCGAAGCTCTCGCGCGGGCTGGTCGTCAGCGTGATTCGCCTGTTCAATGCCGCGACGGGCGCTATGAACTGCCTGATAGCTTCCGGTCGGCAGCAGGACGCGATTGCGCTGGCATCGTGGCTCTGCCGCGCGCTCGATGGCATGGAAAGCACGTCGGGCAGCTATATTTGGAAGATGAAAACAATTCTGTACACCAATTCCGCACGGGCCATGGTGCGCATGGGGCGCATGAACGACGCGGAATTGCAGCTGCGGCAGGCGATTCACTGCGCTCGCCGCTTCGATGCCGCACCGAGCTACAGCGTGAACGGCTTCCGCTTCTACTGGGGCGAGGAGAAGTCGATTCTGGACATTACAGGCGAAACGGCAATGAGCGCGATTGAACGGTGCATTGACCGCAATGATGATGCCCGCGCGGAACTGCGGGAAATCTTTGCGCGCTTACAGGCATAATTTGAATTGCACTTTTGATGCAGAGGGTTTTGCCTCTGTGGAGGCGCGGAGAGGACGCCCTGTTCATCCCGCGCCGCCCCTTCGGAACTCGCAATGCTTGGGGGAAAATTCAAATAAAATTCCCTGCCGGATGAAAGGAGAATGTTCATGCTGCACGCGAATCCGCTGCTGCGGGATATCAGCTGCGACAAGAAATTCATTACCGTTGGTGAAATCATGCTCCGCCTGACGCCGCCGAACTACGAGAAGCTCCGCATGGCGAACAACTTTGAGGCATCCTACGGTGGTTCGGAGGCAAACATTGCGCTGGCGCTGGCGAATTTGGGCATCGACAGCACGTTCTTCTCGGTTGTGCCGAATAACTCGCTGGGCAAGTCGGCAGTGCGTCTGCTGCGCTCCAACGATGTGCACTGCACGCCGATGATTCTCTCCACGCCGGAGGAAACGCCGTCGCACCGGCTGGGCACATACTATCTGGAGACGGGCTATGGCGTTCGGCCGAGCAAGGTGATTTACGACCGTAAGCATTCCGCTATGGCGGAATATGACTTTTCGGATGTGAATTTGTCCGCGCTGCTGGATGGCTTTGACTGGCTGCACCTGTCCGGCATCACGCCGGCGCTGGGCGAGAACTGCGCACAGCTGACGCTTGATTTGCTGCGCGTGGCGAAAGAAAAGAACATGACCGTCTCCTTTGATGGAAATTTCCGCTCGGCGCTGTGGACGTGGGAACAGGCGCGTGATTTCTGCACGCAGTGCCTGCCGTATGTGGACATTCTGTTGGGGATTGAGCCGTATCACCTCTGGAAGGATGAAAGCGACCACAGCAAGGGCGACTGGAAGGACGGCGTACCGCTTCAGCCCTCTTACGAGGAGCAGGACGAGGTGTTCCAGCACTTTGTGGAGCGTTATCCGAACTTGAAGTGCATTGCGCGGCATGTCCGCTATGCGCATTCTGGCTCGGAAAACAGCCTGAAGGCGTTCATGTGGTATGATGGGCATACGTTCGAGTCGAAGCTGTTCACCTTCACGATTCTTGACCGTGTCGGCGGCGGCGACGCGTTTGCGTCCGGTTTGATTTACGCCATGCTGCACAATTACAAGCCGATGGATATGCTGAATTTCGCCGTTGCGTCCAGCGTCATCAAGCACACCATCCACGGCGACGCGAACATCACTGACGACGTGAAGTCCATCCGCAATCTGGCAGACATGAACTACGACATCAGAAGGTGACGCAAGGGGCTTCGCCCCTTGACCCCACCAGAGGCTCTGCCTCTGGACTCCGGCAGGGGGACTTCGTCCCGTTTCATTTGCCCTGCACCCGCGAAGGGGCTTCGACCCTCTCGACACCCATCTCGCGATTGAGTTGGTTTCACTTTCATGCTTCTTCCGCGTGTTTATCCGGGAACGGAAACGCAGCAGTTGCAATCCACATAAAAATCAGCAAAAAAGGCAGGAATCACACCATGCAGGAACTTCAGCAGCGCATTCTTCAAGACGGTGACATCCTCCCCGGCGGCGTTGTCCGCGTCGAGCGCTTCCTCAACCACCGCGTTGATACCGCCCTCGCACGCCATATTGGGCAGGCGTTCGCGGACGCTTTCCGCAATGACCAGATTGACTGCATCCTCACCGTCGAAGCCAGCGGCATCATCTTTGCCATGACCACTGCACTGGCGATGGGCGACCTGCCCGTCATTATCGCCAAAAAGGGTCAGCGCCGCAACCTTGGCGACGATGTGTATACCGCTGATGTGTTCTCCTTCACCCACCAGACGACCAGCACCATCCACGTTGGCAAACGTTGTCTGGAAAAGGGACAGCGTGTGCTGCTGATTGATGATTTTCTTGCCAACGGCGAAGCGCTCAAAGGCTTGATGGACATTTGCCGTCAGGCGGAGTGCCATCCCGTCGGTGCGGGTATCTGCATTGAGAAGTGCTTCCAGCCCGGCGGCGAAACACTGCGTGGGATGGGCTTGAAGGTGGTTTCGCTGGCAGCAGTGGAGAAGACGGAAAAAGGCGAAATCCGCTTCCTCGGCCAGGAGTAACGCAGCAAACGCCGCCATACGCCCGCAAAGGGCATCAGGAGCGTTTGCAGACACAGAATCAAGGAAATAGCCCTCCACAGCATCATCGCCTGTGGAGGGCATTTCTGTGCATTTAACACCCTTCCGCCTCTTCGGATAAACACGCGGGCATAGCCTGATAGCGTCACCAACTCAATCGCGCGAAAGGGTCAAGGGAGGAACTCCCTTGCAGGGTGCAGGGACAGCGTCCCTGCCGGGGTCAAGGGGCAGCGCCCCTTGGGTCTCCCCTACTACCTTTCGATTTCGTCCCGTAATAAAGCGACGGCTTTCTTTTCAACACGGGAGACGTAGCTTCGGGAAATGCCTAAGCGGCGCGCAATTTCGTGCTGGGGATGCTGACGGCCGTCGGTCAGCCCGTAGCGCAATTCCAAAACGAAACGCTCACGCGCGGGGAGACGGTGCAGCACCTGCTGTACTTTTCCCGCTGTCACGCGGCGGATGACCGTGTTTTCCAACTCGTCCGCGTCCGTGCCGAGAATGTCCTGATAGGTGATGTCGTTGCCTTCGCCATCGCTGCCTACCGGGTCGGAAAGCGACACGTCCCCGCGCCGCTTCCGGCTTGCGCGCAGGGTCATCAGAATTTCGTTCTCGATGCACCGTGCCGCGTACGTCCCCAGCGGCGTTCCCGATGCGGATTTGAAGCTGTCCACCGCCTTAATCAGCCCAATTACGCCGATGGAAATCAGGTCGTCTGCGCCGTAGCCGGGAATCTGGTACTTCCGCGCAATGTGGCTCACCAAACGCAGGTTGTGCGTAATCAGCTCCTGCCGCGCGTTGTGGTCGCCCGCATCCAATTTTCCAATCAGTTCGGCTTCCTCCGCCCGATTCAGCGCCGGCGGAAACTCCGATCGCCCGGTGATGTATCCCAGAAAAAACAGGCATTGCTGCATCAGCAGCGCAAGCAGCTCCAGCATATGCATCCCTCCACGAAAAGCGTATGCGCCGCGCCGGAAAAGTATCACCCGTGCATTGACAAGCGCCCTCTTTCGCGGCTATAATGGAAGAAAGCTGGACAAATCAGGAAAGGCGGAAACAACGATGAAGCAGATGGGAAAATGGCTCGTGACGGCAGTGCTGGCGCTGCTGATGATGATTCCGGCGGTGCTGGCGGAGGAAACGGCGTCCTTCATGACGCTGACCGTGCCCACGACGGCGCAGGAGATTGATTTGGGGCAGAATGTCGTGACGGATTACGACGCGCTGTGCCGCTTTCTGGATGAACTGCCGGACGTGCGCAAGGTAGATATGTTCGCCACAAAAATCAGCCGCAAGGATATTGAAATGCTGGCAGCGCGCTATCCGCAGGTGAAGTTCGGCTGGACGATGCGCGTGGGCGACCACCTCGTCCGCACCGATGCCACCGCGTTTTCCACGCTCCATAACAACCAGAGCGCGACGCACACCAGTGCGGAGCTTTCGGTGCTCAAATACTGCACGGAGATGCTCGCGCTCGACATCGGACATAATCAGGCGACGGATATTTCCTTCCTCGCGGAAATGCCCCAATTGCGCGTGCTGATTATCGCCTGCAATAAGGTGGAGGATATCTCCCCCTTGGCGAACCTGACGAATTTGGAGTATCTGGAGGTTTTCAAGAACAAGATTCGCGATATTTCTCCCCTTTCCGGGCTGACGAATCTGATTGACCTCAATATCTGCTTCAACTACGTCAAGGACTGGACACCACTGGAAAACCTGACGCAGCTGGAGCGCCTGTGGGTTTATAACTCCAATAACTACATGGAGAATGACCCGATTCCCAAAGAAGTTGTGCGCTCGCTGAAGGAACATCTGCCCAATACTTATGTTGATTCCAAGTCGTACTCCACCAGCGGCGGCTGGCGTGAGCATGACCGCTATCAGATTGTCTACAAGATGTTCAAGAGCGGCGAATACATCCCGTTTGCGCAAAGTCCCGCGACGCTTGCGCCGGGTGAAACGCCTGCCCCGACGGGTGTGCCGACGCCGACACCTGTGCCGACTGCCACGCCGGAACCTACCGCCACCCCCGCCCCGACGGTTCGCTATGCCAACATGACGTTCGACCGCGACGCGGAAGCGATTGATCTGGGCAAAACCGCCGTGTCGGACTTCAAGAAGCTGACGGCGTTTTTGGACGAGCTGCCGAACCTGAAAAAGTGCGATATGTACGGCACGAAGATGAAGCGCGCAGACATGGAAATGCTCTCGGAGCGCTATCCGCAGGTGGAGTTCGGCTGGACGATGTACGTTGGCGACCACCTCGTCCGCACGGATGTGACGGCGTTCTCCACCCAGCATACCTATCAGAGCAAGTTCCATACCAGCAAGACGTTCTCGGTACTCAAATACTGCCACAATCTGGTTGCACTGGACATTGGGCATAACGAGGTCAGCGATCTGTCCTTCTTGGAGGATTTGCCGCAATTGAAGGTGCTGATTCTCGCGGCGAATAATATCACGGATATTACCCCGCTGGCAAAACTGGAAAATCTGGAATATCTCGAATTGTTCCTCAACCACATTTCCGACCTGACCCCGCTGGAAGGGCTGACGCACCTGCGCGACCTCAACCTGTGCTATAACAGCATCACGGACTGGTCACCGCTGGAGAATATGCCGTGGCTGGAGCGCCTGTGGCTGAATTACAGCGGCAAGTACGCGCGGATTGACCCCGTTCCGGCGGAAGTCATCGCCCAACTCAAGGAAAAGCTGCCGAACACAGAAATCAATACAACTGCTGCGCATTCCACGGCGGATGGCTGGCGTTCCCATGCGCGCTCGACGCTGGTGGGCGATATGTTCCGCAAGGGTATCTACGTCCCGTTCGAGGATTGAGATGAACCCTTGCGCCGCGGGCGAAAATATGGTATGATAGCCGTTGGAAATCGAAGCATAGCGTATAAGGAGTTATGAACTTTATGGATATGAAAACGAAACTCGCCGGACTGATGGCGCAGTGCTTGACCGACACATGGCAGGACGCGCAGGGTCTGCCGACGGCGGAGGAAATCCGCGGTCTGCTTGCCGTGCCGCCTGACCCGAAAATGGGCGACTACGCGCTGCCGGTGTTCCGTCTGGCGAAAGCACTGCGGATGGCACCGCCGAAAATCGCCACGACCGTGGTCGAAAAGTGGTCGCATGAGGACGTTGCGCGGGCAGAAGCCGTCAACGGCTATGTGAACTTCTTCCTCAACCGCGTCAATTTCGCGGCGGAAACGCTTGAAAGCGTGCTCAAGGCGGGAGAAAACTATGGCTCGTCCGACATGGGCAACGGCAAGACGATTTGTCTTGACTATTCCTCTATCAATATCGCCAAACGTTTCCATATCGGGCATTTGTCCACCACGATGATTGGTCACAGTCTGCGCCGCATCTATGATTTCCTTGGCTACAAGACCGTCGGCATCAACCATTTGGGCGACTGGGGAACGCAGTTCGGCAAGATGATCTGTGCCTATAAGCTCTGGGGCAATGAGAAAGAAGTGGAAAAGGGCGGCGTGAACGAACTGGTTCGCCTGTACGTCAAGTTCCACGAGGAGGCCGAGAAAGACCCTACGCTGGACGATCAGGGCCGCGCGTGGTTCAAGAAGATTGAGGATGGCGACGAGGAAGCCCTGCGCATCTTCAATTGGTTCAAGGCGCTCACCCTCCGTGATACCGAGCGCGTCTATAAGCTGCTGGGCGTCACGTTCGACTCCTATGCGGGCGAGTCGTTCTATAACGACAAGATGGATCGCGTTATCAACGAGCTGAAGGAAAAGAACCTGCTGACCATCTCCGAGGGTGCATCTATCGTTGATTTGAGCGAGGACAACATGTCCCCCTGCATCATCCTCCGCTCCGACGGCGCGACGCTTTACGCCACCCGCGACCTTGCGGCGGCCATCTATCGCCATGATACTTATCATTTCGATAAGTGCCTGTACGTCGTGGCGTATCAGCAGGATTTGCACTTCCGCCAGATTTTCCGTGTGCTGGAAAAGATGGGATACGAATGGGCGAAGGACTGCGTGCATGTCGCGTTCGGCATGATTTCCTACGAGGGTCAGGCACTCTCCACCCGCAAGGGGCACGTCGTCTATCTGGAAGATTTGCTGGAGCAGGCGCAGAAGAAGGCGCTGGACATCATCAACGAAAAGTCCCCGAATCTGCCGAACAAGGAGGATGTTGCGCGTCAGGTCGGCATTGGCGCGGTCGTCTATACCGATTTGAGCAACAACCGAATCAAGGACGTCGATTTCTGCTGGGATCGCGCGCTGAATTTCGACGGCGAAAGCGGCCCGTATGTGCAGTACACCCACACGCGCTGCTGCTCTGTCCTGCGCAAGGCGGCGGAAATGTCCCTGCCCGAAGCGGATATGAACGCGCTGACGGACGACGAGGCACAGGCGCTCCTGCGTCTGCTGGGGCGCTTCCCGGATGTCATCAAGGAAGCGGCGGAGAAGTATGAGCCGTCAATGATTACCCGCGCTGTGACGGATATTGCGCAGGCGTATAATAAGTTCTATTATGAGCATCGGATTCTGGATGGCGAACCGGCGACGGCCGCCGCGCGCGTGGCGCTGACGAAGGCGACGAAGGATGTTATTAAGACGGGGCTGTGGCTGATAGGCATCGAAGCACCCGAACGCATGTAAGGGAAAAAGAAGGTTCTTAACGGAAAGTTGGGGAAGTAAACAAGGACTTAGGCGAAGCCCCAAAAAGCTGCACGCGGAAGGAGCATGAAAGCGCGACCAACCCAATCGCGAAAAGGGGTCAAGGGGCAATTGCCCCTTGCAGGGTCAAGGGACAGCGTCCCTTGTGGGGTTTGGGGCAACGCCCCAACTGTTCCGCGTCAGACCAATCCCAAGGAAGCCGCCAACAAAGGTGCAGGCAGCGAAGCGTCCCTGCCAGTAACTTTGCGCGTCCGCAGACGCGCCCTCAAGCTGCTCTTCCCCCAAGATTCCGTGAAGAACCAAAAAGAAGAAACGCACGGAAGGCGTATGGAAGAAAAACCAACACAATCGCGCGTGAATTCTTTTTCTGCCCGAATAGGCAGGAAAAAGCGACTGCATTGTAGAATACCTGATTGTTTGCTAATGAACAGAGGTCAGTCTCTCTGTTCAGAAAGAAATCAAAAAAAGGAGTGAAGCACATGGCAGAGATGCTCGAATTCAAGTTCGACACGCAGCTGCTCATCGAAGGGCACGACCTCGACGAGGACGAAATCAACGACTACATCACGGAGCATTTCAAGGGCGACTGTCTGCTGGCAGTGGGGGACGATGAATTGATTAAGATTCACTTCCACACGAACGAACCGTGGAAGGTGCTGGAATACTGCGCGTCGCTGGGTGAAATCCACGACATTGTGGTGGAGAATATGCAGCTGCAGAGCGAAGGTCAGCACGGCTAATTGCACACAATATAAAGGGGCGCTGTCCGGCTTGGTGGTCGGAACAGCGCCCTGCTTATGTGATATGATTTTCCAAACGACAGTGCATCATAATTGCGGAATGTCATTTTCTCTGCTTGGCGGGAAGATGGCAATGCCGTTTGAAAATCGTTTATATTAGGGCAACACCGCACAACGCGGCGATGTCACCTTATACTATTTCCAGATTCACCTGCGCCATCTGCTTGCGCCTTTTCCCTTCTGGCGTCCGCTCATTCCACTTAGCGTAGCGCTGCTACGCTGCGTTTCATTCACGTTAGCCAGAATGAAAAATTCGCGGCGCATCTTGGCGCATTCTTATCTGGAAATAGTATTAAACGTTCAGGTGTGCCTTCTTCAAGCGGCTGGAAATCATCGGGCCAATCAGCACGACAATCACCATCTTCACGATGTCCAGCGGAATGAACGGATAGACGCAGATGGCCAGCGCCGCGCTTGCCGTCTTGCCCGCCTGTACGCAGAACCAGACTGTGCCAATCAAGTACAGCACGACTTCACCCGCGACCATTGCCAGCAGGTGCAGCCACCACTTGTCGCTCTTGCTCATCAGGAAGCCCGCCAGCGCCACCATCGGGATATAGCCGACGATGTAGCCGCCCGTCGCGCCCGCCAGCTTCGACACGCCGCCCGTGAAGCCGCTGAACACCGGCACACCGACCAGCCCCAGCAGGATGTACAGGCAGACGCTGATGGTTGCCTTCTTCCAGCCCAGCACATAAATCGACAGGAACAGCACCAGCGTCGCCATGCTAATCGGCACAGGGCCAATCGGCAGCGAGAGCGGCGCAAGCACGCAGATAACCGCCGTCATCAGCGCAATTGCAACCAAGGTATAGGTCGTGTTTTTTGTAGAAGATGTCTTTTCCATCGTCGGGAATCCTCCTTGCGTAAACCAAAATGCGGTTTTGAGTTTACCATAGTTTCAGACGTTTGTCAACTGCTTTTTGCGCTTTGGTTGACGATGCGGAACTTTTCGCCCTTCCTTTTTCTCTCGAAATGTGGTACACTTAAGGCACCACCGCACAATTCGACGGCGCGTCTGGCGATGCCTTTTCCGCCATCTGCGGCATGCAAATTTCTCGATTT
>ERZ827440.3987-NODE-3987-length-10483-cov-3.202819_pt1 | contig 10483 bp, 6 predicted proteins | sample MGYA00519774_ERZ827440 | MGnify/ENA primary metagenome ERZ827440 (study PRJEB31778, sample SAMEA3449302) | human gut metagenome | biome: human gut; feature: human-associated habitat; material: faeces | place: United Kingdom | collected 2010/2012 ... | reverse complement strand
CATGAAAGGTATTCATGATGAGTTCTTCGTATCTCCGGTATAAGATCAGCGGTCTATGTAAAAGATCGGAGAGCTTTAAGGAAGAAACCGCATTGTGTTTCGAAGAATTATGCGGTGTATCTGTGGTAACGTCAGCGGTCTTTGAAACCATATTTTTGGGTGCTGATACTGCAATCATCGGCTCAGAACACAATTCCATATAAGACACTTCGTCAAGACGCAGTGGTGTTCTGGCAACGGAGATATCGATGATCCCGTCCAGAAGATACTGATAAAGCGAATAAGTGATCCCGTCGTGGACTTCAAAGTTCACGTCGGGATTTTTTTTCGAAAACTGGGAAATATAAGGCATGATGGTATCTACAGTTGTGGGAGTCAGACCGATACGCAGGATCCGTTTTTTCCCGGTTTTCGAGACCTCGAGCTCGGTAGATCTGGCGTATTCCAGCAGATTACCGGATCGGTCGTAGAGAAGCTTTCCGGCTTCAGTAAGAGTAACGCCCTTGCTGGTGCGGTCGAAAAGTTTTACATTTAATTCATTTTCCAGCTGACGGATCTGGTAGCTGAGCGGAGGCTGGGACATATTTAAGTGTCTTGCAGCTTCGTTGATGCTGCCGGTGGATGCGATCTCGCGGAAATATTCTAACTGTCTGAGTTCCATGTTGGATTACCTGCCTTATATATTTTTTGTATTGCAAAGCTATAAAAACAATATTATTCATATCAATGATAACGGACTATAATAAAACAGTCAAGGGATATTATAATAAGTAGATAACGATGACTTATTAGTTATCGGAAAAAGGAATGGAGTGAAAGAAATGAAGCGTCTTGAGAAGTTTCTGAGACCTTACCGCAGAGAGAGTATTTTGGCACCGCTATTCAAATTATTAGAAGTCGTGTTCGACCTTATGGTTCCGGTTGTGGTAGCTCAGATTATTGATGTGGGCGTTGCGAAGAATGATTATGGATATATTGTGGAAATGTTTTTCGTGTTACTGCTCATGGCAGCAGTCGGACTGTTGTGCAGTTTTACCGCACAGTTCTTTGCCGCAAAGGCAAGTGTTGGATTTGCGACCAGCGTCAGACAGGCAATGTTCGACCATATCCAGGGATTGTCATTTACAGAACTGGATACGCTCGGAACAGACACACTGATCACGAGACTGACGGACGATGTGAACCAGGTGCAGAATGGAATTAACATGGGACTGCGTCTGTTACTTAGAAGTCCGTTTGTCGTAATCGGTGCGATGGTGATGGCATTTACCATCAATGTGCGCTGTGCACTGATCTTTGTAGTGACAGTACCGATCCTGTTTGTCGTTGTATTTTCGATTATGCTGATCAGTATTCCGCTGTTCAAGAAAGTACAGGCAGGTCTGGACCGTGTGACAGGACTTACGAGAGAGAATCTGACAGGTGTCCGTGTCATCCGTGCATTCTGCAGGGAAGAACAGGCGGTGGAAGAATTCGAAGAAGGAAACAGAGAACTTACAAGATTGAATGAGTTCGTAGGAAGAATTTCTGCCCTTTTGAATCCGCTCACGTATGTATTGATTAACGGAGCAACTGTGTTACTGATCGCACGTGCCGGAGTGCAGGTCAATATCGGGAATCTGCAGCAGGGACAGGTAGTAGCGCTGTATAACTATATGGCACAGATTATCGTAGAACTGATCAAGCTGGCATCCCTGATCATTACGTTGAACAAATCAATGGCTTGCGCAGACCGTGTGTCCGGTATTCTGGATGTGAAGTCCAGCATGGAATACAAAGTGGCGGCTGAGCAGATGAAGAATGAACAGATAAATGTTGATCAAAGAAAATATGGGACAGACGGCGAGAATGAACAGGCCGACAGTAATCTGGCAGTTGAATTCAACCACGTCACCTTCACATACGAAGGTGCCGGAGCATCCAGCTTATCGGACATCACCTTCCGTGCGAAGAAAGGACAGACGATCGGAATCATCGGAGGAACCGGAAGTGGTAAGAGTACACTGGTCAGCCTGATCCCGAGATTCTATGATCCACAGGAAGGAACGGTAAAAGTAAATGGTATCAATGCAAAGGACTATCCGCAGGGAGAACTTTGCAGTGAGATCGGAGTGGTACAGCAACGTTCCATCCTGTTCAAAGGAAGTATCCGCGATAATCTGAAGTGGGGCAATGATCAGGCTTCAGATGAAGATCTGTGGAAAGCAATCACAATCGCTCAGGCAAAAGATGTTGTAGAAGCTAAGCCTGGAAAGCTTGATTCTGAAGTAGAACAGAACGGACGTAACCTGTCCGGCGGACAGAAGCAGCGTCTGACGATCGCACGTGCACTGGTCAGCAAGCCTGAGATATTGATTCTGGACGACAGCTTAAGTGCGCTGGATTTTGCGACAGACGCAGCGCTTCGTAAAGCAATCGGTGAACTGGAAGGCAATGTGACAACCTTCCTGGTATCTCAGAGAATTTCCGGTATCCGTCAGGCAGACAAGATCCTGGTTATGGAGGACGGTGAGCTGGCAGGACAGGGAACCCATGAAGAACTGATGGAGACTTGCGAGACCTATCAGGAGATCTATTATTCACAGTTCCCGGAAGAACGTCCGGCTGCAGTTAAATCTTCAAAGGAAACCGGAAAAGATTTGGACAAAGCGGATAAAATGACAGAGAAAGCAGAGAAAGGAGCGGCAGAGTAATGAAGAAATTATTAAAGCTCATAGGAAAGTATAAGATTTTCCTTGCATTCAGTGTAATCTTTGCTGCAATCTCTGTAGTATTGCAGTTATATGTGCCGGTTTTATTCGGTGATGTAATTGATGAAGTTGTATCGGCACATCAGGTGAACTTTGATATGATGTGGTATTATCTGAAGCAGATTCTGATTTTTATCGTGATATCAGCATTTGCTACGTGGTTCATGAATCTGTTGAACAACCGGATGACTTACCGGATCGTGCAGGATATCCGTTCACAGGCAATCCGTCATATCCAGGTACTGCCGTTGTCTTATCTGGATCAGCACAGCACCGGAGATATTGTAAGCCGTGTCATTGCAGATACAGATATCTTATCCGATGGTCTGTTGTTGGGATTTACACAGTTATTTTCAGGAATCGTGACGATCGTTGTGACACTGATTTTCATGTTCTCTAAGAATGTGTGGGTAACACTGCTGGTGATCGTACTGACACCATTTAGTTTCGTAGTGGCGAAATTCATTTCTTCCAGATCTTATACGATGTTCCGGAAGCAGAGTGAGACCAGAGGACGGCAGACCGCACTGATTGAAGAAATGATCGGCGGACAGAAAGTAGTAAAAGCATTTGGGTACGAGAAAGAATCATCCGGAAGATTTGATGAGATCAATAAAGAACTGCAGAACTACAGCCAGAAAGCAGTGTTCTACAGCAGTTTAACGAACCCGTCCACACGATTCGTCAATAATATCATTTACGCTGGAGTAGCTTTACTTGGAGCATTTCTGATACCGGGCGGCACGCTGACGGTCGGAGGACTTTCTGTACTGTTAGCGTATGCGAACCAGTATATGAAGCCGTTCAACGATATCAGTTCGGTAGTCACAGAGATGCAGAATGCGCTGGCATGTGCGGACCGTATCTTTGATCTGTTAGAGCAGAAAGAAGAGACATTGGATGCGGAAGGAGCATTTGCTAAAGTTGATGGCAATGTTACAATCGACGATGTGGCATTTAGTTATGATAAAGAAAAAGAACTGATCGAGAACTTCAATCTGGATGTAAAACCGGGTATGCGTATTGCAATCGTTGGTCCGACAGGATGCGGTAAGACGACATTTATCAACCTGCTGATGCGCTTCTATGATGTAGATGAAGGAAAGATCCTGGTGGATGGAAAGGACATCCGGGAGGTATCCAGACATGCCCTTAGAAGCAGCTTTGGTATGGTGTTGCAGGATACCTGGATCAAGAGCGGAACCGTAAGAGACAACATCTGCTTTGGAAAACCGGATGCAACCGATGAAGAGATCATTCGTGCAGCGAAGGAAGCAAGAAGCTGGGAATTCATCCGGAGACTTCCAAAAGGTCTGGACACGGTGCTTCATGAAGACAGTATCAGCCAGGGTCAGAAGCAGCTTCTGTGTATCACAAGAGTCATGCTCTGTCTGCCACCGATGTTGATCCTGGATGAGGCGACATCAAGTATCGATACCCGTACCGAACTGCAGGTACAGGAAGCATTCGATAAGCTGATGAAAGGAAGAACAAGCTTTATCGTGGCACACAGACTTTCGACGATACGGAATGCTTCGTTAATCTTAGTTATGAAAGACGGTAAGATCATCGAGCAGGGCAATCATGAAGAATTGCTGAAAAAAGGTGGATTTTACCATAAGTTATACCATAGTCAGTTTGAAGGTTAATACGCAATCTGGCAAAAAGCTCGCTTAGGCGGGCTTTTTCAGTTATAATACAGATAAATACTAATCAGTAAGAATGGAGAAAATCTGTAGAAGGAATGTGCTATAATATTCTGCAGTGAAGAAGAACAGAGGGAGTAACAGTATATGACGATCAAAGAAATTGCCAAACTGGCAGGAGTATCCAGCGCAGCGGTGTCGAGATACCTGAACGGCGGATACGTCAGTGACGAGAAGAAAGAACAGATTAAGAAAGTAATTGATGAGACCGGCTATCAGCCATCGGCGCAGGCGCGTATGCTTAGAACCAAGAAAGCGTGTCTGATCGGGGTGGTTGTACCAAAGATTAATTCAGAATCCATCAGCCGGATCACGGCAGGAATCGAAAAGGTTCTTTCGGAGCGGAATTACCAGATGCTGCTTGCCGGAACGGATAATACACCGGCGAAGGAAATAGAGTATATGCGTCTGTTCGAGAATTATCCGGTAGACGGGATTATTCTTGTGGGAACGATGATCACGGCGGAACACCGGAGATTTCTGAAAGAATCGAAAGTACCGGTGGTTGTGATTGGTCAGCATACGAAATATGCGAACTGTATTTATCATGATGATTACGGCGCAGGGGAGGCCATGGGATGTGCGGTTGCGGCAAAGAGCCGGAAAGAGATTGCATATATCGGAGTATCAAGAGAAGATAAAGCAGCTGGAGCGGCCAGAGAAGATGGATTCCGGGAAGGTCTGAAAAGGTCGGGAAAAGAATTAAAAGACGGATATTATAAGGTGGCGGAGTTCACGACAGAATCCGGATATGAAAAGGTTCTGGAATTATTGAATGAAAAACATGACATCGATATCATATCATGCGCCACTGATACAATCGCAGCCGGGGCAATCGAAGCGATTCATACTTATGCCGGAAGTCAGATTCCGAAGAATGTAGAAGACACAGGATCCAGATTCCGTTATATATTAGAAAATACATCGATTCAGGTTACCGGATTTGGCGATAATCAGCTTTTAAAGGCGGTAACAGGTGGAATACCAACAGTGCATTTTGGCTATAAGACCAGTGGAATCCGGGGCGCAGAACTCCTGTTGGATGTAATAGAAAGGGATGAAAGCATTCCGGTAGAGATCAAACTTGGATTCCGGCTCGCTAACATTGATGATCCGGAAGAAAATATAGAAGACTAAGAGATGCCGGAGCAGAAAATCAGTGTGCAAAATGTGTAAATAGATTCCGAATCAGTCAAAAACAACAGAATTCGTGCAAACCGCACAAAATCGAATAGCAAATATCAGTAAAAATGCCATCTTTACAAATGGCATTTTTTTTCTTATTATAAAATCACAAGATGTGAAAACGATTACACATAGAACGAGGAAGGAGAGTTAATATGGATTACAGAAAGACCGCACAGGACATCCTGGATCATGTCGGCGGAAGTAAGAACATTGCATCTGCAGCACATTGTGCAACGAGACTTCGTCTTGTCATTGCAGATAATAAGAAAGTAAGTAAAGAAGCACTTGAAAATGTAGATGGGGTAAAAGGAGTCTTCGAAGCATCGGGACAGCTTCAGATTATCCTCGGAACCGGTACGGTAAATAAAGTATTTGCCGAGTTCATCGACATTGCAGGTATCACGGCAAGCTCGAAAGCAGAGGCAAAAGAGGCAGCTGCAGAGAAGCAGAACTGGTTCATGCGTGCGATCAAGCTGCTTGGTGATATCTTCGTACCGATTATTCCGGCCATCGTAGCCAGCGGTTTCTTAATGGGAATCATGAACTCACTTGATTTTATGAATAGCAACGGATTCCTCCATATTAATACACACAGTTCGATTTATGTATTTGCGAATCTGTTCAGTAACATTGCTTACACATTCCTGCAGATCCTGATCGCATTCTCAGCTGCAAAAGCATTCGGTGCGAACCAGTATCTTGGTGCAGTTATCGGTATGATCATGATCCATCCGTCACTGCAGAACGCTTATACTGTAGCAACAGAGGGTGTACAGCAGACACAGAGCGTATTCTTCGGACTGTTCAAGATTGACATGGTCGGATATCAGGGACACGTCATTCCAGTTATCATCGCCGTATGGATTCTGGCAGTGATCGAGAAGAAGTTACATAAGATCGTTCCGGAAGTTCTTGACTTGTTCGTAACACCTCTGGTCAGCGTATTTGTAACAGGTTATCTTACATTATCAATTGTAGGACCGATCTTCGTATGGGCTGAAAATGCAATTCTCGGAGCAATCCAGTGGATGCTAACGCTTCCTCTCGGAATCGGAAGTCTGATCATGGGAGGTTTATATGCACCAACCGTAGTAACCGGTATTCATCAGATGTATACAGCCATTGACATCGGACAGCTTGCAAAATACGGTGTTACATACTGGCTTCCACTTGCAAGTGCAGCCAACGTAGCACAGGGAGCTGCAGCACTTGCAGTAGGTATTAAGTCTAAAGATAAGAAGATCAAATCTCTGGCGCTTCCATCATCACTCAGTGCATTTATGGGAATTACAGAGCCTGCAATCTTCGGTGTAAACTTAAGATTCTTCAAACCATTCATCGCCGGATGTATCGGTGGAGGATGTGGGGCATTATATGCATCACTGGTGCACCTCGGAGCTAAGGGGACTGGTGTAACAGGTATCTTCGGTATCCTGCTCTGCCTGAACCAGCCGCTTCAGTACCTGATCGAGATGGTGATCGCAGTCGGTGTTGCATTCGTGATCTCATTCCTGATCTATAAGGATGCAGAACCAAAGGCAGCAACAGAGACAGCAGCAGTAGAAAATATTGAAACAGCAGACGCAGTAACAACAGACGCAACAACAGCAGACACAACTGCAGAGATAGCAGAAGAGACATTAACAAGTCCGGTAAACGGAACACAGATTCCATTATCCGAAGTAGCAGATGAGATATTTGCATCCGAGATGCTTGGAACAACCGTTGCGGTAGAGCCTGCAGATGGCAAGATTGTAGCTCCATGTGACGGAGAAGTTTCCAATATTTTTGAAACAGGCCATGCTGTATGTATCACAACAGAGTCCGGCGGTGAACTCTTGATCCATATCGGTATCGATACTGTGAAGATGGATGGAAAAGGATTTACAAAGAAAGTTTCTGATGGCGACAAAGTACATGCAGGAGATATTCTGGTAGAAGCGGACCTTGAGGAAATCAAGAATGCAGGATATCAGACGACAACAATGATGATTCTGACAAATACAGATGAATTCGGAAATGTAACAAAGGCAGAACCTGCTGAAGTTAAGACAACAAGTAAAGTTATGACACTTATAAAATAATGTGTATAGAAATAATGCTTATAGATAGATGGAGACGATTGATTTATGAACGCATTAACAAGAGATCTTGTAAAATTAGTAGAGACAGCAGAACAAAGCCAGAAAACCAGAGAAGAGTTATCCGTATCAGATAGAAAATTTCGTGAAAAACTACACCTGATGCCGCCGGTCGGCTGGCTGAATGATCCAAATGGACTCTGCCAGTTCCAGGGTATCTATCACGCGTTTTTCCAGTATTCGCCGTTTAATGCAGAAGGCGGTGTGAAGATGTGGGGTCACTATACCAGCAAGGATATGATTAAGTGGGAATATCAGGGTACCGCACTTTATCCAGATCAGCCATTTGACTGTCACGGAGTATATTCCGGATCCGCATTTATTGAAGATGGAAAAATGTATCTGTACTATACAGGAAATGTCAAATTAGAAGACGGGGAATATGATTACATCCGCACCGGACGTGAGGGCAATACCGTTCTGGTTATAACGGAAGACGGCAAGACGTTCGGAAAGAAAAAAGAACTGATGAGAAATTCAGATTATCCGGACGATCTGACCTGTCATGTAAGAGATCCAAAGGTATGGAAAGAAAATGGTACTTATTATATGGTACAGGGTGCAAGAACGAACGAAGATGTAGGTCAGGTACTTGTATTTGAATCTGAAGATAAAGTAAACTGGAAGTTCAGAAACCGGGTGGAATCCGAAAAGCCATTCGGGTATATGTGGGAATGCCCGGATTATTTCAAAATCGGAGATAAGAAACTTCTTTCCACGTCTGTTCAGGGACTGGAAGGTGGTATCTGGGAGGATCGTAATGTATATCAGTCCGGATACTTTGAGATAGAAGGAGATATTCTTGGAGAATACAAGTTGTCAGAGTATCATTTGTGGGATTATGGGTTTGATTATTATGCCCCGCAGAGTTTTGAGACGGAAGACGGAAGAAGGATCCACATCAGCTGGATGGGAATGCCGGACTGCGAAGAATACAGCAATCCGACCATTCAGACAGGATGGCAGCATTGCTTTACATTTCCAAGAGAAATCTTTGAAAAAGACGGCAAGATCTGTCAACGTCCGATAAGAGAACTAGAAGAGAAGAAACATCTGGTAAGTGATGTGAAAGGTATGCTGGTAAGAGAGGGATATCCGGTATATGAAATGACGATTTCGGATATTACAAAGAACCGCTTTAAAGTTATCCTTTCAGAGAAGCTGATCCTGGATTATGCTGACGGAAAATTCCGGATGCATTTTACAGATCAGGATAAAACTTCGGTATCTTCCGGAAGAAGCATGAGATATGTAGAAGTGGAAGAAGTGGAGAATCTGAAGATTCTGGCCGATACATCCTCTGTTGAAGTATTTGTAAATGATGGGGAATATGTATTTTCGACAAGATATTATCCGGAAGTTTATAAATTACAGGCAGAAGCTGTGGGAGCACAGATTACGTTGTCAGAAATTATGTAACGAAATATCAATCTGAGATACCAATAATATAGAAAGAAGATCACCATATATCAAAAGAAAGAGTTTCAGTAGAGAAATTTTCAAAAGATATATGGTGATTTTTAATACCAATGTATACAATAGAAGCTGCCAGTGGTAGGTTCTATGTATGCAAGAGATACAAATATTTTTCAAAATTAACGCCTTCGTTTACCGGAACATGTTCTTCTACAGAATCAATTAATGATTTTTCAAGAAAAGAACCTGCGGTCTGCATCATTTCCGTAAGGGAAATATCTCTGGCAAGTCCGCCTGTGATGCAGGAAGCAAAGAGATCACCCGTACCGGAATAACTTCCGTTGCAACAGGGATATGCCGAAAGAAAATGTGAAGAGCCATCTAGCAGGAGATTTCCAATCTTATGAACTCCGTCATCTGCAGTAAAATGAATACCAGTGATGAGGACCTTTTTTTCATGATCCTTTGTCAAAGTCTGCCCTGCATCCTTAAGTCGTGAAATGAGCTGCTGTATAGACAGAGACGGATCCTGCAGGTTGTTATAATCTATATCCGTCAGCAGACAGAATTCGGTAAGGTTAGGAGTGATAACATCTGCACGTGCGGCAAGTTCTTTCATAGCAGTCAGAAGCCCGGAAGTATACATATCATAGGTAACGCCATCGTCTCCCATTACAGGATCGACCAGAAGAAAGGTGTCTGCTGTCTGGAAAGTATCCAGAAAGTGCATGATCTGTTCAATCTGGCAGACACTGGCAACATAACCGGTATAGATTCCGGAAAAAGAAGTGCCTAGTTTCTTCCATTCCTGGCGGAAATAATCCATCTTATCGGTAAAATCATAACAGTAGTAGCTGGGGTATTCTGTTTGTGAACTTAAAATGGCGGTAGGGAGTGGACAGGCCTGGATTCCCATCGCAGATAATACGGAGATGGCAGCAGTCAGGGAACAGCGTCCAAGTCCGGACAGATCATTGATTACAGCAACTTTTTTTGTCATAAAGAAATCCTCATTTTCTAATGTATTGTAAATATGTAATAATTATACCATTATAAAAAGAAGAAAGAAACGGCCAGAGAAAAGGAAGACTTGCAGGCCACCAGAGCTTAAAAAAATAATTTAAAAAATTTGAAAAAGTTGTTGACAGATAGAAAACGTTGCGCTATAATTAATTTCGTTGCTGAGGTACATAAATAACTGAGGCAAACAAATATAATATGTGCGCGTAGCTCAGCTGGATAGAGCGTCTGGCTACGGACCAGAAGGTCGGGAGTTCGAATC
>ERZ827440.3983-NODE-3983-length-10502-cov-3.291758_pt1 | contig 10502 bp, 8 predicted proteins | sample MGYA00519774_ERZ827440 | MGnify/ENA primary metagenome ERZ827440 (study PRJEB31778, sample SAMEA3449302) | human gut metagenome | biome: human gut; feature: human-associated habitat; material: faeces | place: United Kingdom | collected 2010/2012 ... | reverse complement strand
TCAGCCAGAAGGCCAAGGACAAGATCATCGGCTATACGGTCAAACTCGGCCTGAGGATCGGCATCGTCGGCCTCTATAACATCCAGTTCATCCTCGACGAAAACGACGAGGTCTATGTCATCGAGGTCAACCCGCGTTCGTCGCGTACCGTGCCGTTCCTTTCCAAGTCGACGGGCGTGCCCATGGCGCACATCGCCACGCAGGTCATCCTGGGCAAGACGCTCCGCGAGCTGGGCATCACCGAAGTCTACGGCAAGGAGAAGAAACGCTGGTACGTCAAGGCCCCGGCTTTCTCGTTCGCCAAGATCCGCGGTATGGATTCGTACCTGTCGCCCGAGATGAAGTCCACGGGCGAGGCGATCGGCTACGACGACAAACTCACCCGCGCGCTTTACAAGGCGTTGCAGGCCACGGGCATGAACGTCTCCAACTACGGTACGATCTTCGTCACGATCGCCGACTACGACAAGGAGCAGGCGCTGCCCCTCGTGCGGCGTTTCTACGACCTGGGCTTCAACATCGAGGCCACGACCGGGACGGCCGAGTTCCTGCGCAACCACGGCATCCGTACCCGTACGCGCCGCAAGCTGAGCGAAGGCAGTTCGGAGATCATCGACTCGCTGCGCCAGGGACATGTGAGCTACGTCATCAACACCATCGACGTCAACCAGCATAACACGCGCCTCGACGGATACGAGATCCGCCGCACGGCCGTCGAGAACAACGTGACGGTATTTACGGCGCTCGAAACGGTGAAGGTGCTGTTGGACGTGCTGGAAGAGATTACGTTCGGGGTTTCGACCATCGACGCGAAGTGATTTCGGGTTTTATGCCGCACCTGCGGCACATCGGGACAGAAAAGCATGTATAAGAAAGGCATCTATAAAATCCTTGCCAACGAACCGCTGACGGCGACCGTATGGCGCATGGTGCTCGGGGGGGACACGCAGTGGATCACCGCCCCCGGGCAGTTCGTCGACATCGCCCTCGAAGGCCGTTACCTGCGCCGTCCGATCTCGGTCTGCGACTACGACGCCACGACGCTCACGCTCATCTACAAGGTGGTGGGCGAGGGAACCGCACAGATGAGCCGTATGGCTGCGGGCGGGGAGCTCGACCTGCTGACGGGGCTCGGCAACGGGTTCGACGTGCACAATGCCGCACAGCGTCCCCTGCTGGTGGGCGGCGGCGTAGGCGTGCCCCCGCTCTACAACCTGGCCAAGAGGCTGTTGGCCGAAGGACGTCGGGTGTCGGTGGTGCTCGGTTTCAATACGGCTTCGGAAGTCTTCTATGCCGAGGAGTTCGAGGCGCTCGGCGTCGATGTGACGGTCGCTACGGCGGACGGTTCGCGCGGCATGCGAGGCTTCGTCACCGATGTGCTTGCGGACGGATGTACGGATTATGATTACGTGTATGCCTGCGGCCCCATGCCGATGCTCCGTGCGCTGTCGGGGGCCATTCGGGTGCCGGGGCAGTTCAGCTTCGAGGAGCGGATGGGATGCGGTTTCGGCGGCTGCATGGGATGCACCTGCCATACGCGTAACGGCAACAAGCGTATCTGCAAGGAGGGCCCGGTGCTGACGACGGACGAAATCATATGGGAGGAACGATGAAGATGGAAGGAATGGATACGGCGTGTCGCCCGGATATGTCGGTGGAGCTCAGCGGACTCCGGCTCGACAATCCGGTGATACCCGCGAGCGGCACGTTCGGTTTCGGTGCGGAGTTCGCCGAGTTTTACGACCTGGACATACTCGGTTCGTTCTCTTTCAAGGGGACGACGCGGGAGGCGCGTTTCGGGAATCCGACGCCTCGCATCGCGGAGTGCCGTGAGGGAATGATAAATGCCGTCGGGCTTCAGAATCCCGGCGTCGAGGCTGTGATAGCGGAGGAGCTGCCGCATATCGCGAAGATATTCCACAAACCGGTGGTGGCCAATATCAGCGGGTTTTCGGTGGAGGATTACGCCTACTGCTGCGAGAAAATCGATGCGCAGGAGCAGGTGGGTATCATTGAGGTGAACATCAGTTGCCCGAACGTAAAGCACGGCGGGATGAGTTTCGGCACGGTGCCCGAAAGCGCCTATGAAGTGACCAGGGCCGTGAAGGCCGTCACGACAAAGCCCGTATATATGAAACTGAGCCCCAACGTGACCGATATCGTGTCCATCGCCAAGGCATGCGAGGAGGGTGGAGCGGACGGGCTGACGCTCATCAATACGCTGCTGGGCATGCGTATCGACCTGCGTACGCGCAGGCCCGTCATCGCCAATACCATGGGCGGTTTTTCGGGGCCGGCCATCTTCCCAGTAGCGCTGCGCATGGTTTATCAGGTGACCAAAGCGTGCCGGATTCCGGTCATGGGGTGCGGCGGGGTGGCGACGGCCCGCGACGTCATCGAGATGATGATGGCCGGAGCCACGGCGGTGCAGGTGGGAGCCGAGAATCTGCGCAATCCGTATGCCTGCAAGGAAATCATCGAGGCGCTTCCGGCCGAGATGGAGCGGTTGGGAATCGCCCGCCTGCGGGATATCATCGGGGTGGCCTGACAGCGTGTGCGGGAAACGGCTGCCGGAGGCGGGAGCCGACGGGGGAGTCCCCGGCAGTGGAACGGATGATAATTTTGAGTAAAGTACAGATAAATACAATGGCAAAAGACGTGATTATCGCGTGCGACTTTCCGGGCGCGAAAGAGACTTTCCGGTTTCTCGACCTGTTCACCCAGGAGAAACCTTTTCTGAAGATAGGCATGGAGCTCTTCTATGCGGAGGGCCCCTCGATAGTGAAGGAGATAAAGCGGCGCGGTCACAGGATATTCCTCGACCTCAAGCTGCACGATATTCCCAATACGGTGAAGAAGGCGATGTCGGTGCTCGCACGGCTGGACGTGGACATGACCAACGTGCATGCTGCCGGTACGATAGAGATGATGCGTGCCGCGCTGGAGGGACTTACCCGTCCGGACGGTACGCGGCCGCTGCTCATCGCCGTGACGCAGCTCACCTCCACCAGCGAGGAGCGCATGCAGCGCGAGCTGCTTATCCAGGCTCCGATAAACGATACCATCGTGCAGTATGCCCGCAATGCGAAGGAGGCGGGGCTCGACGGCGTGGTCTGCTCGCCGCTCGAAGCCGGCATGGTGAAGGAGGCGTGCGGGACGGATTTTGTGACCGTAACGCCCGGTGTCCGTTTTGCCGACGGTGCGAAGGGGGACCAGGTACGGGTGACCACCCCGGCCCGTGCGGCGGAGATAGGCACCGACTACATCGTGGTGGGGCGTCCCATCACGGAGGCCGCCGACCCGGTGGGGGCATACCGCCGGTGCGTGAAGGAGTTCATGATGCAGTAGGCAGCCGGAAGATAACCCTGACTTTAAATAATTAAACCGACATAAAAATGGATTTGGCTTTGGAAATGGACCGGAAACCCGCTGATGCTGCCGGGTGCTGCTGCGGCATGGCCGGTGAACTGAAAGAACTCGAAAGACAGATTGCGAAGGACCTTCTTTCGATAGGGGCGGTATTCCTCAGGCCCGGGGAGCCCTTTACGTGGGCGAGCGGGATAAAGAGTCCGATTTACTGCGACAACCGCCTGACACTGACTGCACCGCGGGTGCGCGACCACATCGAGGCGGGCCTTGCCCGTGTGGTGAAGGAACTCTATCCCGAATGCGAAGTGTTGAGGGGAACGAGTACCGCCGGCATTGCCCATGCGGCCATTACGGCCACCCTGCTCGACCTGCCGATGGGGTACGTGCGCAGCAGCGCCAAGGACCATGGCCGGACGAACCGCATCGAAGGCCGGCTGGAGAGGGGACAGAAAGCGGTTGTTATAGAAGACCTTATCTCTACGGGCGACAGTTGCATCGAGGTGGTGAAGGCGCTCCGCGAAGCGGGAGCTGAAGTGCTGGGCATAGCGAGCATATTCACGTACGGCATGCAGACCGGTCTCGACCATCTGCGCGAAGCGGAGGTGCGTAACCACAGCCTCTCGAACTTCGATACCCTTGTCGAGGTAGCTGCCGAGCAGGGATATATACGTCCGGAAGATATCGAACGCCTGATGGCCTTCCGTGCGAATCCGCGCGACGAGTCGTGGATTGGGACGATTCGGTAGTCCTTTCGGTGCGGCAGGGTGCCGCCGCAGGCCGCCGGCGCACAGGCGGAATGGAAAGAAGAACATCAGTTACCATAATTTATAAAACAGGTTTATTATGCATCACCTTATCGACATCACCGACCTGAGCATGCAGGAACTGCAGGAGATTATTGATCTCGCGCTCGACATCATCGCAGACCGTCCGGCTTACACTGAAAGATGCAAGAACAAGACGCTGGCCACTCTCTTCTACGAACCCAGTACGCGCACCCGCCTCAGCTTCGAGGCCGCGATGCTCGAACTCGGCGGTAATGTTCTCGGATTCTCGGATGCAAGCACCTCTTCGGTAACGAAAGGCGAGTCGCTTGCCGACACCATAATGACCATCAATAAGTTCGCCGACATCATCGCCATGCGTCACCCCAAAGACGGCGCTCCGCTCGTGGCGTCGCGCGTGACCGACATACCGATTATCAACGGCGGCGACGGTTCGCACTGCCATCCGACGCAGACGCTTGCCGACCTGCTCACCATCAAGCGCGAAATGCGCCGGCTGGACAACCTCGTCATCGGTATGTGCGGCGACCTGAAATTCGGCCGTACGGTACATTCGCTCACCAAGGCGATGATGCGTTACGATAACATCCGTTTCGTGATGATTTCGCCCGACGAGCTGAGGATGCCGGAGCACGTGCTCGAGGAGCTGCGCGAGGCGGGTATTCCCTACACCGAGGTGCGGGATATGGAGAGCGTGATGCCGGAGCTCGACATCCTCTACATGACGCGCGTGCAGCGGGAGCGTTTCGACGACCCGGCCGTGTACGAGGCGCTGAAGGATACCTATATCCTCGATGCGGAGAAGATGAAGCTCGCCAAGAAGAACATGGCCGTACTGCACCCGCTGCCCCGCGTGAACGAAATCGCCGTGGAGGTGGATAAGGACCCGCGTGCGGCTTATTTCCGTGAGGTAGAGAACGGTAAGTTCATGCGTATGGCCCTTATCTGCAAACTGTTCGAGTGGGAGAACAAACGCATGGAGAATCCGCAGCTGGTCGGCGTGGAGGAGAATCCCGCAGGTGTGAAGTGCCCCAATAAGCGCTGCATCTGCAACTCGGAGAACGTGCCCCAGCTCATGCGTCCCGTCGAGGGCGAAGAGGGTGCATACCGTTGCGCTTACTGCGAAACACTTGTCAGAAAGTAACCTTTCGGTTCTTTGCGATACGATTCGGCCGTCCGGGAAACACACGTTTCCCGGACGGCTTTTGTCTGCCGGTGGCTGTGCATTTTTCCCGTTGCCGTCCGATTTTTTATAATAATATTGACCGACGGGGAAGAAAACGATAATTTTGCGGCACGGAATCGTGTAAAAAGACGAAGCGTATGAAGAAGATGAAAAGCGTAATGCCGCTGTTTCTGCTGCCGTTGCTGCTGACCGCATGCGAGAAGATAGGCGAGCTGTTCGGCGGGGACGGGGGAAGTACCGTGACGCCGCCGGAGATAAGGGTGGTGGCCGTGACCGATGTGATGGCCTATGTCGAGGTGGAATATTATGATGAAACGACAGGGGCCGAGGTCGGCATCTGCTGGGCGGAACACCCTGCGCCGGGAACCGAACAGACCATTGCCCTGTCCGGTCCGGGGATGGCGGTCGAAATTGACGGGCTTGCTCCCCAGACCGAATATTACGCACGCAGCTATGCGCGCGGCGGGAACGGTAAGACGACGTTCGGCGGCGAGGTGCAGTTTACGACCGACCGCGAGCGGCCCAAAGTAACGGTTGAGGGTCTCACGGTGTACGACCAGTCCGTTGAGGTGGTGTGCAGGGCATGGGGCCCCCGCATCAAGGAGGTCGGCGTGTGCTGGAATACCGACGGTTCGCCCAGCACCGAAAACGGGGAGTTCCGGCTTTGTACGTACGATGCCGGGAACGACCTTTACCGGGCGACCGTGACCGGCCTCAGTGAGTCGACGCACTATTATCTCAGGGGGTTCGTCCGGACGGACGACGGCTATACCTATTTTTCCGACGGCGAAGCGGATTTCCGTACGGAGGGCGTTTACGTGCCCGACATGCAGATTATCATGCCCATCGGGAAAGAGGATACCTATGCGGATGTCATTTACGGAGTGTACGAGGAGCATATCGTTCGCCGCGGGCTGTGCTGGGCGACGGAGCCGGAGCCTACGGTGGATGACGCGATGACCGACGACGGTTCGGTCGAAGGGACCCTGGAGGTGCGGATTGAAGGGTTGCAGCCGGCCACCGACTACTACATTCGTCCTTACGTGGTGCTTCCGCACGCAGTGGACGGAGAGCGCCTCTATTATGGGGCGGAGGAGATGTTCACCACCTATGAGGCCGACGAATTCTTCGAGGTGCCGGATGCGGTTTTCGCCGCGTATCTCGTCGCCAAATTCGATAAGAACGGCGACGGTAAGGTCTCCCGGCGCGAGGCGGTCGATGTCTCCTATATGGACGATTTGTCCGGCCGGAACATCACTTCGTTGAAGGGCATCGAAAATTTTCCGAATCTGGCTGTTATCCGCTGTCGGGACAACCAGATAACGGAGCTTGACATCAGCGGCAATCCGAAACTGTTCAATGTGGAGTGCAGCGGCAATAGACTGACCGCCCTCGTCTTGGGAGACGGGGAACTGGAGATGTTGGAGATGCTCGACTGTTCCGGCAATTTGCTGACCGACCTGGATGTCTCCGGCCTCCCAGCCTTGAGAGACCTCGACTGCGACGACAACATGCTGCGGAGCCTCGACCTCGGGGCGAACGGCCGGTTGGAGGAGCTGTCGTGTATGAGCAATCCCCTGACTGCGCTCGACCTCGGCGATAATCCGGAGCTGACGAAACTCTATTGTGCGAATTGCAAGCTGACCTCGCTCGACCTGTCGGCCAATCCGAAACTGACCGACCTGTACTGTAGCGACAACGGCCTGACCCTTCTCGAAATATCGAACTGTACCGCTCTGACCGACCTCTCCTGCCGTTTCAACAGCCTGGCGTCGCTCGATGTTTCCCGTGCGACGGAGCTGCGCGACCTCGACTGCGGGTACAACGAGACCATCGCCGCACTCGACCTGAGTCGGTGTAAAAAACTCGAACGCGTGGATTGTGCCAAGAACCGTATTGCGGAGCTCGACCTTTCGGACAATCCTCTCCTGGTCTCCGTGCGCTGCGAACAGAACGCATTGACCTTGCTGGACGTTTCGGGCTGTACGGCACTCGAATCGCTGATGTGCTACGGCAATGAACTTGCAGAGCTCCGGACCGACGGCCTTGCCGTTCTCGACTTCCTGAACTGCAGCCAGAACCGCCTTCCGTCGCTCGACCTGAGCGATGCGGTGCGGCTTACGACGCTCGTCTGCAATACCAATGCGCTCGTCTCGCTGGACGTATCGCACAATACCTATCTCGAGTACCTCGACTGCGGGAAGAACAACATTACGACGCTCGACCTGCGGAACAACCCGGACCTGGATGCCTCCGGCCTTGTCTGCGATTCGTATGTGAACGTCATCTGGAAGTGACCGTCGCCGCCGGCAGCCCGTGCGTCGGCGGCTAAGGAAAGCGGTGGTTGCGTTACGGCAGGGGAATTTTCCCCTGCCGTAACGCATGTATGGGGAAGGCGTGCCGCCTTCTGTCCGTACTGCACGGGGCCGTTCCGATGCCATGATGCCGATTCGGGCGGTGCGGCAACGGCTCCGGCGGTCCGCTGCGGGAGGTTACGACGCGAAAAAAGGGCGCGGCATTGTATTTTCCGTAAATATATATTATCTTTACGCCTTTAAAGAACGAATGGTTTGGCCGCGGGGGCGGCCGCAAAGGTTCCGGTGATTTTATTTATGCCCGTAAAGACTCTTTTGGTATTTGTACGACAAGGGTCGTGTCTCTGTTTTTTCCGGCCGGAAAGTTCGGATGCGGGGGCGGAGAGGGTGACGGAACCCTTGCGGAGAATGGCCGCAGACCCCGGGGTGGAATAAGCCGCTATGACATGGTCGTGTTGTAGCGGTTTGTCGTTAGAGCGGATTATTTTAGAATGAAAAAAATATGGTAAAGGTAGGAGTCATCATGGGGTCGGTGAGCGACTGGGAGGTGATGTCGGCGGCCGCCGAGACGCTCGAAACGTTCGGCGTGGCGTATGAAAAGCGGATTGTGTCGGCGCACCGCACGCCCGACCTGCTGGCCGAGTATGCCAAGACGGCCAAATCCCGCGGCATAGAGGTCATCATCGCCGGTGCCGGAGGCGCGGCGCACCTGCCCGGCATGGTCGCTTCGATGACGACGCTCCCGGTGGTGGGAGTGCCGGTGAAATCGAAGGCGCTGAACGGGCTCGATTCCCTGCTCTCCATTGTGCAGATGCCTGCCGGCGTGCCGGTGGCGACCGTTGCCATCAACGGCGCGAAGAACGCCGCCCTCGTGGCGGTGAGCATTCTTGCCCTGCACGACGAGGCGCTGGCGCTGGCGCTGGAGGATTTCCGCCGCCGTCAGACCGAAACGGTGCTGATGACGGAACTGCAGTAACTACGAACCGGTTTTGAAAAGGGTGAAGACCATAGGAATCATAGGCGGTGGACAGTTGGGGCTGATGATAGCCGAGCAGGCCGCCGTGCTCGGGGCACGGACGGTGTGTCTCGACCCTTCGGCGGATGCGCCGGCCTTTCGGGTGTGCGACGACCATATCGTGGCCGCTTTCGACGATGCCGCCGCGCTGGAGGAGCTGTGCCGCCGCAGCGATGCGGTGACCTACGAATTCGAGAACGTTCCGGGGGAGATACTCATTCCCCTGACCGAACGGTACAATATTCCGCAGGGCTACCGGCCGCTGTTCGATTCGCAGGACCGGATAAGAGAGAAGACCAATGCCCGCGACAACGGCCTGCGCGTGCCCCGTTTCGCCGAGGTGCACGACCGCGAATCGCTGATGAAGGGGATTTTCGAGATAGGCTATCCGTGTGTCTTCAAAACGCGGACGCTGGGATATGACGGGCACGGACAGGCGGTGATACGTACTCCGGAGGATATCGCCCGGGCGGAATCCTATCTGGGGGTACCGGCCATTCTGGAGGAGTTCGTGCCGTTCGATTACGAGGCGAGCATCGTCATGGTGAACGACGGCGAGCGAATCGTGAGTTTCCCGATAGGGCAGAACATCCACCGCGACGGCATCCTCGACCTGTGCATCGTGCCGGCCCCGCGCATGGACGATGCCGTGCGAGCCAGGCTCGTCGAACAGAGCGAGGCGTTCATGCGCCGGTGCGGTTATACGGGGATTCTGGCTATCGAGTATTTCGTGAAGGGCGGGGAGCTGTACTTCAACGAGATGGCTCCGCGGCCCCATAACAGCGGTCATTACACCATCGAGGGGTGTACGACCAACCAGTTCCGCGAGCTCTGCCGCTATCTGCTGGGCGAGCCTTTGCAGGAACCTCGCCTGGTGGCGCCGACGGTCATGAAAAATATCCTCGGCGAGGATTTGGCCGCGGCGGAGGCCGTGGCGGCCGAAACCGGAGCAGAGGGGGCGCAGTCGCCGGAGGAGGGCGTCTATGTCCACCTTTACGGCAAGAGCGTCAGCAAGCCCAAACGCAAGATGGGGCATATCACCTTCGTGGGGATGACCGCCGGGGAGTACGATGCCCGTTGGCGGGGGCGGTTCGTGGAGTAGCCGCCGGATTTTGAAAATGGAAACGGAGAAAAGCGCAAGATAATGGAGAGTTATCGTATTTACGTAGAGAAGAAACCGGAATTCAGGGTGGAGGCGCAGAGCCTTCGGGAAGAGCTGAACGGCAATCTCGGTCTGTCGCTCGGGGAGCTGCGTCTGCTGAACGTGTACGACCTGTTCGGCTTTACGCCGGAACTGCTTGAAAAGAGCCGTTACGGGGTGTTCGGCGAAGTGGTGACGGATGTCGTGACGGATACGTGCGACCTGACGGGGAAGAGATACCTGGCTGTGGAGTACCTGCCGGGGCAGTTCGACCAGCGGGCCTCTTCGGCCGAGGAGTGCGTCATGCTGCTGGAGCCCGAGGCCAAAGTGAAAATACGCAGTGCGAGGCTGCTGATATTTGACGACGGCGTGACGGATGCCGACCTGTCGCGTATCCGCAAATACTATATCAACGGCGTGGAGTCGCGCGAGAAGAACCTCGCTGTGCTCGGCCTGGCGGAGAACGCCGAAGTGAGGCCGGTACCCGTGCTGGAGGGCTTTACCCGGATGGGCGAGGCGGCACTCGCCCCTTACTGCAAGGCCAACGGTCTGGCAATGAATGCCGACGACCTGCGTGAGGTAGTGGCCTATTTCCGCCGCGAAGGACGAGACCCTTCCGAAACGGAGCTCCGGATATTGGATACCTATTGGAGCGACCATTGCCGCCATACGACCTTTACGACGGTGCTGA
>ERZ827440.3982-NODE-3982-length-10504-cov-5.124031_pt1 | contig 10504 bp, 10 predicted proteins | sample MGYA00519774_ERZ827440 | MGnify/ENA primary metagenome ERZ827440 (study PRJEB31778, sample SAMEA3449302) | human gut metagenome | biome: human gut; feature: human-associated habitat; material: faeces | place: United Kingdom | collected 2010/2012 ... | reverse complement strand
GTCATTGGGGACGTTCTTGAATGACTAGTCATTCAAGAACGTCCCCAATGACTAGTCGATTAGGAGTATCATCATCTGCGCAAATAAGCACGAAAGAGCATATTAGAGATTGAGAGCATATGGCTGACACCGTATCTAAGCACATTGACATGACCACCGGCTCGCTGTGGCGCAATATTCCCCTGTTCGCCTTCCCCGTGGCCGCCACGAGCATCTTGGAGCAGCTGTCGAACCTCATCGCCACGGTCATCATCGGTAACTTCTCGGGCGACCAGGGAACCCTCGCCATGGCGGCGGTCGGCTCCAATGTTCCGCTTACCAGCCTTATGCTCAACCTGTTTATTGGCATGTCGCTTGGCTCCAACGTGGTCATCGCCAACGCTATCGGCCGCAACGATCAGAACATGGTCAAACGCGCCGTCCATACCTCGATTTTAATGGCGCTCGTGGGCTTTGTCGTCATCGCCCTGGGCGAGATCTTTGCCGAGCCCATGCTCGCCGCGCTCAACGTTCCCGCCGAAACCATGCCGCTCGCCTCGCTCTACCTGCGCGTCTTTTTGCTCAGCATGCCCTCGATCTTGCTCTACAACTTTGAGGCCGCGATCTTCCGCTCCGTCGGCATCACCCGCATGCCGCTGCAGGCGCTTGCCGTGTCCACCGTCCTCAACATTGGCCTGGACCTCATCTTTGTCCCCGTACTCCACTGGGGCGTCGCAGGCGTCGCCATCGCCACCGCCATCGCCTACACCGTCAGCGCCGCTACACTCTTTATCCGCCTGCTCAAGACCGACTCCGTCGTCCGCGTCACCCCATGCGACCTGGCTATCGACCCCGTCGCCCTCAAGCGCATCGTCAAGATCGGCCTGCCCGCCGGCATCCAAAGCGCCGTCTTTGCTGTCGCCAACATCATCATCCAGTCTGCCATCAACAGCCTGGGCACCGAGGTCATGGCGGCATCGAGCGCCGCCATGAGCTTGGAGTACGTGTGCTACAACCTGCTCAACAGCTTTAGCCAGGCTTGCACAACCTTTGTGGGACAAAACCACGGTGCCCGCCAGATCGACCGCTGCACCAAAACGCTCAAGGTCTGCCTGGTCGAAGGCGGCATCGTTGCACTCACCACGATTATTGTTATTGTCGGCCTGGGGCGCGAGATCCTATCGCTGTTCAACAGCGATCCCAACATCGTCTCGATCGGCTATATCCGCGTGTGTTCGATCTTCCCGGCGTACGCCTTTAGCATGTTCTACGAAAACATGTCAGGCTACCTGCGCGGCTTTGGCATCTCGCTCACGCCCGCCCTCATCACCATGATCTGCGTCTGCGGCATCCGCTTCTATTGGGTGTTCTGCGTGTTCCCGCACTTCCGCACCTTTGCGAACATCATGATGGTCTACCCCATCAGCCTGGGCACCACGGCGTTCTTTATGGTCGTGGCGGTACTACTCTGCCACCCGGCACGCACCTATCGCGCCACCAAAGCCAAAGCGACAGCCCGCTAAACACCGCACTCAACGCCACGCCAGTCATTAATTGACAATATGCGAGCTCATGTAGTCGATAAAGCGCCTCGTGGCGATAGGCATGGTGTCCCAGCTGCGCCAGGCCGCCACTACGTCGCGCGAGGGGGCATGCACGATGGGACGTACACGAATATCGGCCCGCATGCCCTCGACGGTACGGCGATATAGCATACTCACGCCTAGGCCCTCCTCGACCATCGCCATGATGGTGTAGTCGTCGGTCACCTCACTCGTCACATGCGGCGACAGCCCATGCGCCGCAAATGCATCGAGCACCAGACTCTGTTCGCCCTCATCCAGCAGCACAAACGGCTCGGACGCCAGATCGGCGAGCGTCACCTTTTCCTTTGCCGTCAGCGGATGCGCGGCCGGCAACAATGCTACCAACTCGTCGTGATAGGCCACGCGCTTCTCGAGCCCCGCGGTAAAACCGCGTGCCGTAAAGCAAAAATCAACCACGCCATCGTGCACCCACTGGGCGTTGCGCGTGTAATCGCCCTGCTTAAGGGTAAAGTGTACCCCCGGGTGCAGGGCCCCAAAGTCGCGGATCACGCGCGGCAACACGGTTCGACTCACGTTGGTAAACGTCGCAATACGAATATCAGTCGACGAAAGCCCCAGCAGCTCCTGGCGCTTGCCCTCGAGCTCGGCCTCGGCAGTCACGATCTGGCGCAGGTACGGCAGGTACTGCTTGCCGTCGCGCGTAAGCGAGACGCCCTGCTTTCCGCGCTCGATAAGCGTGGTACCCAGCTCGCGCTCAAGTGCCTTGACGGCCTGGCTCACCGCACTTTGCGTATAGCCCAGCTCATCGGCCGCACGTTTCAGGCTGCCGCAATCGACCACCATACAAACAATCTGATACCGCGATGCCATCGTGCCTCCACATCAATGCAGCCGTAAAACGTTTTGCCAGGGCTTTTCTCGCCAACATTAGCATTTCTTAATCATACTGAAGATACATTCGCTTTACTACACCCACATCTGGGAGCAGAATCCTTTGTGCGAAACCGTTCTGTAACAAAAGGAGTCCCATGGATCGCAAAAAAGCAATCGCGCTCTCATTTTCCGTTCCCGTCGCATGGGGCTTTTCGTATCCCCTCATGAAGATCGGCATGGACAGTATGAACGCCACGAGCATCGTTGCGCTACGCTGCATCATCGCCTTTGTGGTCTGCCTGCTGCTCTTCCACAAGCACGCGTTGCGCATCAACCGCGACCTTATGGTCCGTGCCGCCATCATCGGCGCCATTATGGCAACCGAGCTCACCTGCATGTGCTTGGGCTCCAGCCTCACCTCCGCCTCCACCGCCGGCTTTTTGCAGAGCCTGACGGTCGTAATCGTGCCGTTTGCCAACGCCGCCCTGCTGCGCCGCGCCCCCGAGCGCAAAGTGCTCGTCGGCACCGCCATCGTCACCTGCGGTATGTTGCTGCTCTCGGGCGCAGACTTTACCAGCCTGAATCCCGGCGCGATCATCATGCTGCTCTCGGCCTTTATCTATGCCAGCCACATTATCGTGGCCAAGCGCTTTGTCGAAGAAGTCGATCCGCTTGCTCTGGGCGTTTGGCAGCTGGGCTTTGGCGGCCTGTTCTCGGGCATTGCCGCATGCGTCTTTGGCGGTTTCACCCTTCCCAGTACGCCCAGCGAGATCGTGGTCGTCGTTGCCCTCGCACTCATCTGCTCTGCCTATGGCTTTATCACCCAAACGCTCGTGCAGCCCCACGTGCCCGCTGAGACCACCGGCTTCGCCTTCTCGCTCGAGCCGGTCTGCTCCGCCGTCTTTTCGTTCTTCTTGGTCGGCGAGGTCCTGAGCCCCATCGCCTTCTTTGGCGCCGCTCTCATCCTCACCGGCGTCATAGTGGCAACCGTGCAGCTTCCGCGACTTCATGCGCACGCTCACGACCACGCCCACATGGCAGGAACGCCCGAGCAAGTCTCGTAGACCCCACTCTTCATACAGCCGTGGCATAAAGGTCTCCGGGCGCCTTTACAATAGATGCCAACAGAGCATCTGCCATAAAGGAGCCCCATGGACACCGCAACCCGCGACCGCAACATAGCAACTTGGTTGGGCGATGCGCCGCAGCCGGTACGTGACACTACGAACCAGCTGCTCGAGCGCATCGCCCTTTTGCGTGCCGAGCAAACCATCTACCCGGCACAAGACGACATCCTCAATGCCCTCGCCTATACGCCGGCCGACCAGGTCAAGGTTGTCATCCTGGGTCAAGACCCCTATCACGGGCCCAACCAGGCCATGGGGCTGTCGTTCTCGGTCCCTGCGACGCAAACCAAGTTGCCGCCGAGCCTGCGCAACATCTATAAGGAGCTCAAAGCCGATCTGGGTTGCCCCATTCCCGCCACGGGAGACCTAACCCCATGGGCACAACAGGGCGTCCTGCTCCTCAACACCACGCTCACCGTGCGCGAGCATGCCGCGAACTCGCACGCCAAGCTGGGCTGGAGCGCGCTCACCGACTACGTTATCGAACGCTGCTGCCAGCTGCCCCAGCCGGTAGTCTTTTTGGCATGGGGCCGCTTTGCCCAGCAGATGGTCGAAGGCAAGCTCGCCGTGACCGACGCGGGCAAGGCGACCGGCAAGTTCTGCCTGGCCTCCACGCACCCCTCACCGCTTTCGGCTAACCGTGCCACGGCAGAACTCCCCGCCTTTATGGGGTCGCGCCCCTTCTCGGCAGCCAATCGGCTACTCGAACAGCACGGCTCGACCCCCGTCAACTGGACTTGCCTCGGCTAAAAATCGATACATCAAAAACGCGCCCGACGGCAATCTTGCCATCGGGCGCGTTTTGTTACTCGGGCCAGATAAACTGGGTGCGGCCGGCCTCGCCACCATCGATCAGCAGACTCTGTCCGGTCATAAACCGGTTGGTCACGCCCACAAAGTAGATCCACTCGGCGATTTCTTGGGCGGTGGCCCAGCGCTTAAGCGGCGTGAGCTCCATAATCTGGTTCCACAGGTGTTCGTCTTCCATCACGCAACGGTTGAGCGGCGTGATAACGCCACCCGGGTCCACACTGTTGGCGATGGCCTGCGGCGCCAGGCGGTTTGCAAGGTTCTTGGTGTAGGCGATAACGCCGCCCTTGCTGGCAGCATAGGCGGGAAACTCCGATCCCGTATGTCCGCTCGCCGACCCCACATTGACCACGGATTCGATAGCCGGCGCCGGCTTGGCGGCAAGCCCCTCCCCCACAAAGGCGTAGCGCTCGGTCACGTTGATGGTGCCACACAGGTTGGCGGCGATGTCGTCAGTCGAATCCTGCGTACCGGCAACATTCACGATCACCTGAGGCTCAAGGTCGCCTGGAAACGAGTCAGGCTCGCGTACATCAACAATCAGATGGCGGTAGCGCTCGTGTTCGATCGCCGCCGGCAGCAGATCAAAGCCCACGACCTCGTGGCCCTCGTCCAAAAAGCGCTGCACGCACGCGGCTCCGATACCGCCCGAAGCGCCCGTGATCAAAACCCGCATACTTGCTCCTTAGGCGGTTGCGTGGCGCTCGAGGTACTCGGCGCCCACATTCTCACGCTCCCAGCCACGCACGACCTTGTAGCCCACGGGGCTCAGAAAGACCTCGCACAGCAGCTCGGCAACAGCGCCGGTCAGCGAGCACATAAGGACCTGCACCCAGGTCCAACCAAAGAACGTGTGGCTCACCACAATGGCAAAGACCAGGTTGTCGATAAACTGGCCAACACCCGTGGACACATAGGAGCGGAAGGCAAAGCTCGCAAAGTTATTCTTTTTGAGCATACGGCCAAGCGACTGGTTGAGCGTGGAGTTAACCACGGCAGAAACGAGCATTGCCAGCGAAGAGCCCAGCACCACATACCAAGTGCCGCCGATGGTGGCGTTAAGGGCGGTGTTGACCTCGATCATGCCCGTGTCGTAGTAAGCGCCCCACATGCCGGGCGTGAGCGAGCATGCCCAAAAGCACAGGCTCACGGCGAGGTTGACTGCCAGCGCGAGGATGGAGATTTTGATGGATGCCTTGGCGCCAAAGCGCTTGCAGATCATGTCCTGGCACAAAAACGAAACCCAGCTCACCACAAAGCCGCAATCGAGTGCCAGATACGGCAGGCTGATAAGCTCTTTGTTGGCCAGCAGGTTCATCATGATGACGCTCACGAAAAACAGCGAAACCGTTGCCGCGGGAATGCTCCGCAACAGGACCTTGTAGTCCTCCATGACCTTCTTGATCATTATGTACTCCTTTGGTTTTAGGTTTTACGAGCAGGATATCGGACCCGAACTGCTCGGACGCCCCGGTCTTGAGACGACGGTGGGTATGATAGCCGCTCACACGGCATCAGGCAAGCAAGCGGCGCGGCAGCCCCACAGGGCCACCGCGCCGATGCGTTAAAAGGCTACGTTGCCAAACTCCGACAGGATAAGATCGGGGTTGTGATCGGTTGCCCAATCCACGTTCCACGGACTCGTGAACAGCAGCAGCTTACCACCGCGCATATCCTCGACGCGCAACGTGTCGCGCGTGAGCGAAAGGGCCGGGATATCGATGGTGTCGGGGTCGTTCTGGATCCAGCGGATGTCCGTATAGGGCAGCGGCTGGCGACGAACCTCAACACGGTACTCGGCCTTGAGGCGGCGCTCGAGCACCTCAAACTGCAGCACGCCGACCACGCCCACGATGACGCTCTCCATGCCAGCGCCCAGCTCGCGGAAGATCTGGATGGCACCCTCCTGGGCAAGCTCCTCCATACCCTTGACGAACTGTTTGCGCTTGAGCGTATCGACCTGCGTAATGCGAGCGAACATCTCGGGGGCAAACGTCGGGATCTGCGGGTACTGCACGTGGCGCTTGCCGGAGCACACGGTATCACCGATGCTAAAGATACCCGGATCAAACAGGCCCACGATATCGCCCGCGTACGCCTCGTCCACGATGGCGCGGTCATCGGCCATCATCGAGGTACCCGTGGCAAGCTTAAGCTTGCGGTTGCCCTGCACGTGGAAGGCATCCATGCCGCGCTCGAACTTGCCCGAGCAAATGCGCACAAAGGCGATGCGGTCGCGGTGGTTCTTGTCCATGTTGGCCTGGATCTTAAACACAAAGCCGCTAAAGTCGTCGCGGCAGGGATCGACCGGTTCGCTGGTGAGCGTATCGGTATAGGCGCGCGGCGTCGGGGCCAGACGCAGGAACTCCTTGAGGAAGGGCTCCACGCCAAAGTTGGTGAGCGCCGAGCCAAAGAACGCCGGGCTCAGCTTGCCGCAGGCCACGGCATCCAAGTCGAGCTCGTCGCCGGCACCATCGAGCAGCTCGATGTCGTCCATCAGGTTCTTATGGTTTTCCTCGCCGATGAGCTCGTCCATGGAAGGATCGCCCAACTCGGCTTCGACCTCGGCGACCTTTTTGGTGGCGTTGGCGTGGCCGTCGCCCTCAAAGGCAATGACGTGACGAGTCTGACGATCGAACACGCCGCGGAAGTTGCGGCCGCTGCCGATCGGCCAGTTCATGGGATACGTATTGATGCCCAGGACATTCTCGATCTCTTCCATGAGCTCAAACGGATCGCGAGCCTCGTGGTCGAGCTTGTTCACAAAGGTGAAGATGGGAATGTGACGCAGTGTGCAGACCTTAAAGAGCTTTTTGGTCTGGGCCTCGACGCCCTTGGCGCCGTCGATGACCATGACCGCGGCGTCGGCGGCCATGAGGGTACGGTAGGTATCCTCCGAGAAGTCCTGGTGGCCGGGGGTATCGAGGATATTGACGCAGGCGCCGTTATAGGTGAACTGCAGCACCGAGGAGGTAACGGAGATACCGCGCTCCTTCTCGATGTCCATCCAGTCCGAGACGGCATGCTTGGCCGAACTCTTGCCCTTGACCGAGCCGGCAGTCTGGATGCTGCCGGTATAGAGCAGCAGCTTCTCGGTAAGCGTGGTCTTACCGGCGTCCGGGTGGCTGATGATCGCGAATGTGCGGCGCGACGAGATTTCATCCGACAGGCTTGCCATGCGGATCCTTTCTTGCATTGAGTGCATTACGTCGTTGTAACCGCATTATTGTAGCCGCGAAACCTCGCTCTAGGACGCCTATCAGGACAAATTCATCAGTTGGGGCTTGGGCAGCCGGCCCAATCCGCATTTGCCTCTTGCAGAACTGTGCATAGTGTATATATACTGTGCTTACCGGTTATATACACGTGTAGCCCATCAGCTAAGGAGCCGCTGTGGACATCATCCTATCCAATTCGAGCGATAAACCCATCTACGAGCAAATAGCCTCGCAGGTCAAAGCTCAGATCCTTTCGGGCACGCTCGCTGCGGGCGCCAAACTCCCCAGCATCCGTGCGCTCGCGAGCGATCTTGGCGTGAGCGTCATCACCACCAAGCGCGCCTACGCCGACTTGGAGCAGCTCGGGTTTATCTGCACCGTGCAGGGCAAGGGCTGCTTTGTCGCCGAGGGCAACCAGGAGCTTTTGCGCGAAAACCAGCTCTGCCATATCGAAGAGCTGCTTGCGAAAGCGGCGAGCCAAGCCGAAACCCTGGGCGTCACGCGCGACAAACTGCACGAGATGCTCGACCTGGTGGCCCCCGAAACCATGCAGTAGCCATCTGCAAGAAAGGCTATACCATGCAAAACTTGCTAGAACTCAAAGGCATCTCACGCACTGTAAGCGACCGCTTTTCGCTGCGCGACGTCACGCTTGCCGTGGAGCCCGGCCAGATCGTCGGCTTTGTTGGTGCCAACGGTGCCGGCAAAACCACGACGATTCGAGCCGCGCTCGGGCTTATAAAGCTCGATGCCGGCGAAGTGAACCTGTTTGGGCAACGCTGTGGCGCCGACGCGCCCGATGAGTCGCAACGCCATCTACGCTCCCGCGTCGGTCTTGTCCTGGACACGTGCCCCTTCCCCTCCACGCTCAAGGTGGGCCAGATCGAGTCGCTCGTAGGACCGGCGTACACCGCGTGGGACCGCGAAACGTTCGCCGGATTCATCAACCGATTTGGCCTCGATCCCAGGACAAAGGTCAAGGACCTCTCCCGCGGTATGGGCATGAAGCTGCAACTTGCCTGCGCACTCAGTCACAAGGCCGAACTACTCGTTTTGGACGAAGCCACCGCGGGCCTCGATCCCATGGCACGCGAGGAACTGCTTGATGAGCTGCTTGCCTTTGTTTCCGACGGTCAGCGCAGCGTTCTGCTCTCGAGCCACATTACGTCCGACCTCGATCGCGCCGCCGACCGCGTCATCTGCATCGATAATGGCTCGATTGTGTTTGACCTGCCACGCGAGGACATTACCGACCGCGCTGGCATCGCCCACTGCACCCAAGTGCAGGCCGCCGAGCTTATGGCTTGCGTCGAAGGCGCCCGTGCCGCCCACCACGCCTATAGCGTGGACGTGCTCGTGCCCAACCGTCGCGAAACGCTCGAGGCCTTCCCCGAGATTCCCTGCGATCGGGCAACCATTGACGACTATCTACGCCTCACGCTGAAAGGGGCTTCGAAATGAAACGCGCCTTTATGTCCGAGACCGCCATCGTTCGCACGCTCGCCCCGAGCATCGCGGGCGTCGGCCTGTTCATATTCGTCGTATTGACCCTTGCCAACGCGACAGACGGCGATTCCGGCATGAGCGCCGGCGCCTGTGCGGTCAGCGCAATGTCGCCCATCATAATCATGAACTCGCTAGCTGGCTACGATAACCAAAACGGCTGGGAACGTTATCGAGCAACGTTGCCCTTCTCGCGCAAAGACATTATTTGCGCACGCTACCTGTGCATCGTTGTCTTCTCGGTCGTCATGGCATGCGCGGCTACGCTTCTGAACATCCTCGCCCTTCCGCTCTTCGACCCCATGGGCATCCCTTCGACATGCCAGACGATCTTTGAAATCGCAACCGCCTCGGCGGCATCGATGCTCATCTCCCTCATGATGGTATTCTTGACACAGCCGCTGTTCTTCCGATTTGGACACATGGAGGCGCTGCGCCTATCCCTTGGCCTGTTTGCCCTGTTTGGCTGCGGCACCATGGCAATGCTGAGTTCCTCCAACCCCATCAGCAACTGGCTCATGTCGATTGCCGGGGCGAATCCCGATCCTGCCGTTCTTAGCTGTCTGTGTGCAGGCATCGCCGTACTTGCCCTCGCGCTATGTGCAATCAGCTGCACCGTCAGCACCAAGGTTTATCGAGTACGCGATCTGTAGCCACGCGTGTCTCAATCCACGAAGGACGCGATCGCCGCCCCTCCCCGTAAATCCGTGACAAATGGCATATCCCCAGCGTGAGCCACCGTACTATTTGCGCAGCGGCTTGGGCAGCGGAATGCCGGCGGCGATGGCGGCGGCGATGATCATACAGACGATGCCTTTGAGCGGGAAGCACAGGAGCAGCAGGCCCACGACCATGATGGGCTGGCGCATGACGGCGCCCATCGTCGATGCCGTGCAGACAGCGACGCAAAAGACCGGATCGGCGCCGGTGAGGATGGCAAGGCCATAGCCCAGGCTCACACCCGAGAAGATAACCGGGAAGAAGTGGCCGCCACGCCAACCAAGGTTGATGAGGGCGGGCGTCAGCATGGCCTTAACAAGACCGGTCACAATAAGCACGCCGGCGGGAATGGTCAGATAGGTTTCCATGAGCACGTCGGCCTGCGTCTCGCCGGCAAACATGGTGAAGGGCAGAGCCGTACCGCAGGCGGCAAGTACCAGACCGGCCAGCATGGCCTTAGCGATGGGGTGCTCCCCTATTGCGTGGGCAAGCACTTCGCTCGCGTGCTCAGAGACAAAGTACAGCCAGCCGCAGATTGTTCCGATCAGCGACAGAGGAATGAGCCAGGTAAGCTCCAGGTTGCCCACCTCGGCGGACTCGAACCTCGGCATACCCATGCCGCCGCCCACAAGCTGGCCAAGCAGCAGGTAGGTGCCCAGACCGCCGGCAATCGCAATGCCGTAGACCACGGTCTTTTGCGCCTTGGGCAGCTTGATGGTAACCTCGT